>Ga0136644_10000897_pt1 | contig 23852 bp, 21 predicted proteins | sample C_130820_EF_Meta_FD_94780 | JGI IMG/M metagenome (GOLD analysis project Ga0136644, IMG submission 94780) | Freshwater microbial communities from Lake Croche, Canada to study carbon cycling - C_130820_EF_MetaG (v2) (version 2) | ecosystem: Environmental > Aquatic > Freshwater > Lake | place...
ACTGATACTGTCCATATTCATTTTAGAATATTTTTCTTTAATAAAGTCCATAGAATCAATTTCTACAAATTTATATAAGCGACAATAATTAAAAAATAGTCAAAACCTTTTTCATATGCAGATAACACCCTACTTTAATTTGTAATAAAAACTGCCGGGTAATCTGGGTAATCAAAAAAAGGTACTTACCTTGAAAAAGAATTAAATAGGTTACCATCGTCTTATAAAATGACCTATTTAGTGACCTCACACCTAGTTCTTTCTTTAAAATTCAATGATAACATGGCTTACGTAAAGATAAGGTTGGACCCGTCCGGTCCGCAAAAGCCACTCAATTGAGTGGCTTTTTGAATTATTTTAGGTGTAAATCGTGGTTTAAATCACCTTAATTACATTTCCCGCATCTCTTCAAAAAAAGGCGTTCGCTCCTCTTCCACACATTTAGCTGCATATAAATACAATGCTGCACTCCATGTTTGCCAGTCTTGCCCCATGGGCTTTCCATCCTGAGCTTTGATCCATTCATTAAAGCCAAAATCAACAGGTTTGGTATTGGCTTTTTTAATGAGTGCAGTAAATGCAATGAGCTTTTCCTTGGCTAATGCAAATCTTTTTGCAGCTACTAATGCTGCAATATAAAAGCCACAGATAAAGGGCCAAATTCCACCATTATGATAGTCTCCTGGATTATTATATAAGGTATATCGCGGCAACCAATCTGGATCTTCAGGATGTATGTAAGGAAAAAAGTTGGGGGGCAGATCTACTGCTAAATCGCCATTTATTTTCATTGCTTTACATTCAGATTCAATCCATGAAATCATCTCATTGGCTCGGGAATGCGATGCAATACCTGAAAGAATTGCCATACTATTTCCAAGGAGATCAAAACGTTCGCTGCTGTAAATTTTATAGGACCATAAAGCATAATAAGGTTTGTGTTTTACGGTAAGTCCTTCATGAACATGATTATGTGTTGATTCAGCAGTGATTGTAAACTTGCTCATTTCGCGATGAATCTTATCTGCTCTTTCGTTTTGATCAAGCAGTCGCAAAAAACTATAAGTGATTGTATTTACAAAAAGTCCGTACCCTAGCACCCATTGTTCGTCCCGCCAGTCACTTGTGGGAAGTTGTGCAACTAAATTTCTATCAGATGGACTTTGGTACTCCATCCATACCAATGCTTTGTTCACTGCTTCTTTGAGAAAGTCCGATTCTCCAGATAGTTTTCTATAGATTCCCACACCCATCAAAAACAAGGGGGTAGTATCACTTGCTCCTAAGTCTTCTTTATCATTCACAAGTGATGGAATATGACCACGCTTTGTTTGATTTTCTGCAAGTGTTTCTAATACATTGCGGATGCTTGCTATCAATTGTTGATTTCCTGAAACGCAGATCCCTAAAATTGAAAACATCAGATCTCGGGTGTATGGCTCTGGATAGCCCCATCCAGCAGTACGGGGTAGTCCGTGAGTACCATGATTATTATGCAATAAGACTTCTAATGCAGCTTTTTTTGCAGCTTCAATTTCTTGCCAATCTAGCGTTTGCATGATCATTATTTTAAAAATTATTTGATTCCTAATTTATCATTCATAATCAGCAAAAACTTTTTTGCAACAACGCGATAATCAAAGTTCTCAACTACGCGCGCCCTAACCGCCTTTCCCATTTTTTCTCTTAGTTCTGGTTGCTCCATTAAAGTCAAAAGAGATTTTGCTATATCCTGCACATTCGCGCGATAATCAACCGTGCGTGGTTCTTTAAAAACTAATACATGCTTTTCTTCAAAACCCGAATCAATGCCAAGCATTACTTCATTCACAACAATTTTTTTTGCTACACTTGCCAGAAAAGCTGTTTCGCCATCTACCAGTGTATCAAGCATTCCCATTGCATTTATGCTTACCACGGGCTTACCACAGGCACCTGCTTCTACCTGTGGCATTCCAAAGCCTTCCAATCGAGATGGGGCCGCATAGATATCACATGCACCAATCAAATAAGGCATGAAATTTCTAGAAATAGTATTGGTTTCATAACTCACATTTTTATCAATCCCCAAATCAACTGCCATTTGCAGATCAAGCAGATTTTGCATTTTTGTTCTTGGCTGTGGCCAGACTTTACAGATGTACTTCCAGTTAGTTGCTTTGCCATCTAAAATTGCAAGTGCCTGCATAACTTCCTGCGCTCCTTTTGATGCAGCATCGCCTCCAACAGTAAGAATCATTAATTGATCAGGTGTTATGCCCAATGATTCACGAACTGCTAAAATTTTAGAATCATCTTTTTGAAATGGGATAAAGCTATCTGTATCGCATCCTACTGGCAACACTTCAATAATGTTTGCATTGATCCCATCTCTAACATACATTTCTTTTACCCAATTAGAAGTAACCAAGATGAGTGGTAATGCATTCAATACTTCCTGATAATTAGCAATATACCCATCTGCTACTAACCATGGAACTGGCTGGACACCATGCCGCTGAGGATGAAGTACTAGTTGTGGGGTATGGCCCCAATAACCAACACCCACTACTACATCAGGCTTAAACCATCTGTAATACCATTCCTTCTCTTGTGAAGATTCAAAGTGCACTGCATGAGCATCAACACCCAGATCCAAGAGTCCTTTATATAAAAGATCTCCCTGTGTAGCAAGCCCCCCTGGTGAAGGCGGATAATCATATAATACCAATACTTTCATTTTAAATTCCTCCTTTATCTGGTCTTTACTTATTATTTACTGAATTTTAATTCAATGAAGGCTTCTTTTTTGGGAGTAGTTTTTGCTTCCCAACTATCCTTACTAAAGCCATATGTTTCTGTAATGATGCTATATTTTTTTTGCCAAACTTCTTTGGAAAGATTGAAATAGGCAGTAGCATTTTGAGCTGCTATTGGATAATAAGATTTATGACCATCTTCATACGCAAACAACCAAAGTTCTGTAGCCTTTATTGTAGCATTTTTCCATAATTTAATCACAGCTTTGCTGGTTTCTTCGTGGCGAAGATGTTTGGTATACTCTCCTTGGGGATTATGTGTAATAATTATTTCAAACTGTTTTTTGGGCAACAAATTTAAAATCAATTGCTCAACAACATTTTCCTCTAACGGAATTTGATTGGGGCCATCATCAAGATCACCCATGATACCATCCGCTTTTAAAATTTTTAAAGTATTGTAAAATCTGGGAGCACGATCTTCATCATACTTACGGCTAAGACAAATAATAAAAAATTGACAGAAAGGATTATTCAAAATAAGTCCGCCAACCCACAATGTTTCATCATCTGGATGCGCTACTATAATAGCAACTGATTTTGGATTTGCTAATGAATTTTTGATGGAATAAAATTCCGAGTATAATGTCTAGGAAGCATTACATAGAAGTAGGAATTTGTTATGCCATTCACTGAATACAGCACCTACTTTACCCAAACTATTTCCAGAAAGCTTTGACTGCCTATTACTTTTATAGGGTGGCTCCTTTATGCTTGTAATTACATTAATTGTTTAATAACTCAATTATTTACCCAATCAATAGCTCCCTTTCCATAATTTTTAAGGCTTTGAATCACTTTATTATTAGGCACATTAATCCGTTTTACTAATTCTGAAGGAAATATTAATACTTCCCCAGCATCATGTCTTGGGGCATCTGCAACAAACACAGTACAAAGACCCGCTTTTTCTTCAACAAGAAATCCAATTTTCCAAGCATCCCCATCTTTAATAATTACGGGCTTTAAAGCGGAAGCTTCCGTAGCTCCTACTGTATCTGCAGCAATGGATTTTAACAATACATAGCCTTGAATATAAACGAACAAATTGGCCCATTCATTGGTTTTGAAAATACCCATTAATCAGGTTTTGATGCAAGGTGATTTTGACTATTTCTGTGTCAATAACCCGCACATAAATTTTCTTCGTTGTTGGATTGTAGTCAATGGGAAAATGATCAAAGAATTTACAATTACAGGTGACAATCTGCCGTTTGAATCAAGAAGTATTCCAGAAACCAATTTTATCTTCCCCATTAAAGGATCAAACTAAGTGGGTGCCGAAATTTTATTATTGGCGGATAAAAGATATACAACTTTAAGCCTACCCTTATTTTTCCATACAAAAGAATCTTATGCAGATTCCCTTCAATCTCAAAACCTAATATGGGGAATTGCCATTGGGGAATTCCTTCTAATCTGTTTACTAAATTTGTTTCTAGCAGCATTGCTTAGGTTAAAACTCTTTCTCTGGTATGCGCTATTACAAGCGAGTATGATCATTTATCTTTTTGCAGATAGTGGCTTATCCTTCAAATTATTATATCCATATTTTCCCAACTTTAATGACTTGACTAGACCTTTTTCATTGGCATTTGGCATTATTCCAATGGTACTATTTTTTAATTTGCTAATGGACCTAAAACAGAAATTTCCTAAATTAAAAGATCTCAATAAGCTCATTTTACTGGTCTATATTCCGTTGTATATTATTGCTATTTTTACAGCCTCAAGTGGCGATTATGCTATTCAAGGATTGTTGTTACAAATAAACAAAATATTGGGACCCTCCTTACTGCTCATTTTGTTGATAGAATCAGTTTATTGTTTTTACAAAAAGATCAGGTATAGCATTTTTGTTCTTTTATCTTATTTGGGTACATCTATTTTTTTTATAACTTATAGTTTACACCAAAATGAATTAATCCCTGATACTTATTTTTATGTCAAATCAAATTACTGGGGACTTCTTTGGAAATTGATTATCATGTCTATTGCACTTACTTACAGGTATAAATATTTTAAAAACAAACTGAAAGACTTGCAAGAAAAAACAGCGTGCAGCAAGAGCAGCTCTCTTCCGGTACAGATGCTTTTCAGGAAAAAGAAATGCAACGCTTTTCATCCATATTACACGATTCGGTTGGGGCAAATCTAGGTTTACTAAGACTTGAGGCAGACCATATGCCCTTAACAGAGAAAGGAAGGGAACAACTGGCTGATCATATTACCCAATTAGGTAACCAAGTTAGAATTATGAGCCATCGTTTATCACCCATTCTTTTAGAAGAAAAAGGATTATATATTTCCTTTGAAGAAACTGTAAACAGAATAAAATTGTCTGGAAAAATAGAGCTTCAATATGAATGGATTGGTAAAAAAAATGATTTGAATGCACAATATAGTATCTTAATTTATCGCATTACACAAGAGCTACTGCAAAACCTTATTAAGCATAGTCAGGCCAAAATTGCATACTTACAAATCATGATAGAAGATCCATTAATCTCTATTTACTTGGAAGACGACGGAATTGGCTCCAACTTAAATGAACCAGTTTCAGGAGTAGGACTTAAAAGCATTGAAAAACTTTCTGAATTATTAGATGGTAGGTTTCAAATCAATAGTTACAAAGGAGAAGGTTTTAGTATATCAATAGAATTCAATTGGAAGGCACATGAAAAAATATAATATTGGCTTGGTAGATGACCATTTATTATTTGCCGAGGGGATTGGGCTTAATCTTAACCAGTTTAATGGGGATGCTTATGTGCTAAAAATATCTGGTAAACAAATTTTAGAAGATGCATTTAAGCATTTAATGAAAAATCAATTTTATGTAGACCCAAATATTGTAATGAATAATACTAAAACTGATAGCAATATTCAGAAAATAAAACTTACCAAACGTGAAATAGAAATAGTACGGCTAATTGTAGCCGGAAAAACTACCAAAGACATTGCCCTAGAATTATATTTAAGTGAACTCACCATTAAAACCCATAGAAAAAACATTAGTGAAAAAATGGACTCCAAAGGACTAGCCTACCTGATTGCAAAAACAAAGGACCTTCTTTAATTGAGTTAACTACTTTTTAGGAGCTCGTTTTTTGGGCTTCCCGTATTTGGCTTGCATTTTATCTTTGTACCTAACTTTCTGATTGGTTCTTGTATTCTTGGCAGACTTCTCATGAAACGCAGGACCTGCATTTTCATCCTTTTTAGGAAGTTTTGGTATAAATACCCTAACGTTTGATTTGGGCAATTCATCTTCCGTTAGTTCCGTAGATAACACTAAATTTTCTGGCAATGCTTTTACAGGAATCTGATACTGCATTAATGTTTCAATGGCTTCTTGTGATGGCAGGTCTTTTTCAGTAATAAAACTTATGGCCACCCCTTTTTTGTCAGCCCTCCCCGTTCTTCCAATTCTATGTATATAATGCTCTGGCACTTCTGGCATATCAAAATTGAATACATGGGTCACTTCTGCTATATCTATTCCTCTAGCAACAATATCTGTTGCAATAATGAACCTAAAAGCTCCTTCTTTGAACTGTTTTACCGTATTAAAACGGTGATTTTGTTCTTTATTAGAATGAATTACTCCTGCCGCACCCGTGAAATTGGGTTCTAGTCTTTCAAACAATTGGTCTGCCAATTTCTTAGTTGCCGTAAAAATCAAAACCTTGCTCATGGTAAGATCTTCAGCTAATAATAATTCTAACAGATTTACTTTAGTATTAAAATTGGGTACCAAAAAAGCTGTTTGTTGAATATTCTCTAATGGTGTACCAGTTGGGGCTGCTTCTACTTTAACAGGTTCATTAAAATAAGTTTCCATCAACGCTTCAACATCCTCTGTAATAGTAGCAGAAAAAAGCAGGTTCTGCCGTTTAGCTGGCAATAAATCAATGATATTTTTTAATTGGGTTCTAAAACCAAGATTGAGCATTTCATCCATTTCATCCACCACCAATTTCTTAATGGTTCTTAATTTAAATGCCCCAGCCATAGCTAGGTCAAATAACCTACCTGGTGTGGCAACTATTACATCGGCACCGCCTTCTAATGCCAAGACCTGGGTCTTAATATTTACGCCACCATATACCCCAACAACAGTTACGCTCATGTAAGGGGTAAGCATTTTTACATTTTCTACCACTTGAGTCACTAATTCTCTGGTAGGCACTAAAACAAGGATTTGAGGATCTTTATCCTTATTAAACTTCCACAAACGCAATAATGGCAACAAATAAGCCAATGTTTTACCAGTTCCAGTTTGTGCAATCCCACAAACATCCTTTCCAGACATGGCAACAGCCAATACCCTTTGCTGAATAGTAGTTGGTTGGTTAAAGCCTAGATCATTCAAGGCTTTCAATAAGGGGGTATTTAAATTCAGGTCATCAAAACGCATAATGCTACAATAAGCACCAAAACTAGGTTATTATTCCCGGATGGCTTATTGCTTGGAATCTTGTCCCAGCAATACACTATCCAATCACAGGAGAGGGTGGTGGGGCATAAATGATAAAAAGCCTTAAATGATGGGCATCATCCACATTGATAATTTTGTATTTTAATCCTACAGGAACTATTAACAGATCCCCTTCTGCAACTTCATAAAGAATACTACCTATTTGAATTCGCGCCATTCCAGATTCTACCTTAATTACTAGGTCTGAATCATTATCTGTTAACATTTCTGTTGAATCTCCAATTTTTAAAACGAGTAAGTTCAACTGTAAGTTTACCGCTTTAAATAGGGAGCTTTGACCCTCTTTTTGGTCAATATGTTCTTGGATATTTGTTTTAAATCCTTTCATAAACTGACTATTAGTCTAATTGCAATAATTGTTCAAAAAGGGCAATTTGTTCTGGCGAAAGATTTTGAGGAATGGTTATTTGAAAACTAACATAAAGGTCCCCCAACTCCTTTTCTTTTTTGTAAGCGGGAATACCCTTTCCTTTTAACCGGATTCTTTCTCCATTCTGAGTGCCAGCTCTGATTTTAAGTTTTACTTTCCCATTTAAAGTGTCAAGGGTAGTATCTCCACCCAAGACTGCTTTGTACAATCCAATACTGGTTTGGCAATACAAATCATTCCCCTTGCGTTCAAAGCCAGGCAAGTCTTTTACTTCAAAACTGATCAATAAATCGCCATCGGCCCCGCCATTTATTCCCTTGGCTCCATGACCCTTTAATTTTAAAACTTGATCATTTGCAATACCTGCAGGAATGGTTACCCTTATTTGTTTTGCATTTACGGTGATGGTTTCCTTGTGGGATACTAAAATATCTTTTAGTCCCAATTGCATAGTGGCATGTAAGTCTTGACCATCTCTAGGCATATTCCCCCTTCTTTCATTGGATCCAAACATGGACTCAAAAAAACTGGAAAAATCGGCCCCGCCTTCATTGTCAAACGCTGAACTAGTGGTTCTTTGCTCTTGAGATTTACGTTGTTGTTCAAAGGCTTCCCCTTGCTCCCAGTCCTTGCCAAAGCGATCATATTTTTTTCGTTTTACAGGATCGCTCAATACTTCATTGGCTTCATTGATAGATTGAAATTTTGACTGGGCGTTTTTATCATTTGGGTTAAGATCAGGATGTAGTTTCCTTGCTAATTTTCTATAAGCTTTCTTTATATCGGACTCAGAAGCTGTTTTTTCTAAGCCTAGAACGGTGTAATAATCTATAAAGGCCATACTGCTAAATTCCAACTTTCATTCTCTGGAATCATGATAACATTAAAAAGAAATCTTGTAAGATTTACAGGTTAGGCCTGCCATCAATGGGAATAGAATGGTTTAAAAATGCAATAATCCATAAAGCCAGTACTGCTAGCGCGATGTCTAAGAAAATGGTAGATTTTAAGTCTGAAACTAATTATCCTGTAACCGTTAAAGTAGAACCAGAAACAGCAACGCTATATTGTTTTAAAGCTGTAGGAGCTGGGCCTGCAGTTACTGCTCCAGATGTACTGAATACTGAACCATGGGCATTACAAACAAACCTAGTTCCTGCCGCATCATAAATAATAGCAACTCCTTGATGGGTACAAGCTTGTTGTACGGCAGTAAAAGATCCTGCAACATTTCCCGAAGCTAATCTGGCAACCATAACACCTGATTGAGCAAGTGAACTTCCAACAGTTGTAAGATTAGCGTTCAAATCAATATTAAAGTTAACACCTGTTGGTGCGGGGGTGCTACTTGAATTTCCAGATTTACTGCAAGCTCCCATACAAACTGCACAAGCTGCCAATACTGGGGCTGAAAGTGTATTTAAAAAATCTCTTCTTTCCATGATGATTTAATTTTTTTGAGTGCCAATTCAACAAACTCAATTTCAAGATACGGAACCTCATTAAAAATGTTGCTTCCCTTTTCTATTTTAACATTTGATTACTCAAAAACCTTAGTGTCTGTGATTCCCTTCCATTGGTCTGTTCTAAAAGGGGTTGCCGGAAATCCTGCTTTGTTAAACAAATTAGCCTCAATGGGAGCATCGGTCCAACCGTATCTTACCGCTTTTGGATGCTTTACAGAATTGCACCAGACTATTACTTGGTCCCCTTCAATGGTAGCTTGTGCAAAATAAAATTTTTGATCCTCTCCTGCAACTTCAAAACCTTTTAAATATCCGTAGGCATCTTTTGCTACTAATCCACCAAAAACATATTTGAAACTAAGGATTGCTTTGTCAGATTTGATGATCAGTTTTTGAAAAATTGGTCCAGCATACGCCGTATCAAATCCATAATTTTTTGCAAGTGCAATTGCCGCTAATCTAGCCCCAACGGTTGCTTTGTTCTTTGGATGAATATTGTCTGGATTTCCAATGTCCGTAGTTACTGCCATACCCGTATTGGGTAATTGCAAAGCCATCAATTGAGCCTCTCTTAACTCTGCCCATTCACTACCCATATTACTATTTTGAAATTTTCCAAAACTGGACAATTGAACAAAGTAAAAAGGGAACTCCTTATCCCATTGCTTTCTCCAAGAATTAATTAATAAAGGAAAACTTGTTCTATATTGAAATGCCCTTCCTGCATTGGATTCACCTTGGTACCACAAAACCCCTTTTATAGCAAAAGGAGCCAATGGATGAATCATACCATTATAAATAACAGAACCCGCATTATTTTGTGAGTGAACATAATGCCAAGGTTGATTAAAATCAGGCATCATGCGCCATCCTTCTCCAGCAAGTGAAATAGCATCATAATCAAATTTCAAGTAAAGTTTTGAAGCCTCCCCATAAAACCCATTCCCAAACCAAGAAGGATTATTTTGTGCCGCTTGGTGAATAAGAAGGAGATTTTTACCAATTTTCCATGAACCTGCAGGAAGATTGATTAGTCTATCTGTTTGCCCCTCGCCTTTTTTAATTAATTGACCATTGAGATAAAGTTCAAATGCACCATCATTTTCTCCCAATGAAAGTAAAGAAGCTTTTCCTTGTTCTACAGCATTAACGTCAACAACGCGCTGCATATACCCCGCCCCTCTAAAAGCCCAAATACCTTGCCAATCCCATTGACTGGGTGGTGCGTATTTTAGCCAATTTTGAAATTGAGTACTATCTGTTGTCAAAAGATCTGTTAATGCAGTACTGGGTTGTTTGCCAGACTTTTGAGACAATGATTTTTTTAATTGTTTCAAAAGCATAGTATCTGCAACCTCCCAAGTATTTGGATAACGATTGGCATAATTGCTTAATTGGCTAGAACCCTTCATAGCCTCCTGACTTATCCAACCCTCAATCTGAGAACCACCCCAACTGGCATTGACCAGTCCAATTGTTACGTGTAATTTTTGCCATAATGCTTTGGCAAAAAAATACCCAACTGCGGTAAAATCACCTAGATGATCAGGATTAGCTATTTCCCATTTACCATCAGACAAATCAAGATTCGGTTTTAAAGAAACTTCTCTAGGTACATAAAACTGTCTAATATCTGGTAATGGTTGTGATGCTCGTTCTTCTCTAAAATTATTTGCATCCTTTAAAGTCCAATCCATATTTGATTGACCGGAACAAAGCCAAACTTCACCAATCATCAAATCATTCAATACCAATTGTTGTTGATCTGTGGTAACCAACATTTGATAGGGGCCACCTGCTTCCATTGAAGGTAGTACCATTTTCCAATGCCCTTCTTTATCAGCCATTACTTGTTGTTTGGATTGATGCAAACGAACAGTTATGGTTTGACCAACTGGCGCTGTACCCCAAATGGGAAGCCCTTGTCTTCTTTGAAGAACCATATGGTCATTGAAAATTTTTGCAACGGTTAATTGTGCTGAACAGTTTTGAACTATTAAAAAAAACAAGAGAATAGAAAGGGAACGGTGCATTACAAGTCTTTTTCCCAATTTAATTCAAAATGAATGGTAAAATTGGACTATTTAAAATTCAATCATGATACAATGTCATCACTTATTTTATTCGTTCATCATTGGCATTTTTGAAATTGGTTAGAAATACACCAGTAATAATCATCAAAGCAGCAAGCATTTTGGATAAATTTATTTGCTCTTCAAAAATTAGAACAGATGCAAAAGTTGCAAAAAAAGGTTGTGTATAGATATAGGATCCGGTTACACTGGCTCCTAATTTTTTGATCCCAAAATTCATCAATTGATAGGCTAAAAATGTAGCTCCTATAACAACATAAGACATGCATAACCAATTAGTTAAGCTAAACAAATGCCATTGAATACCTTGAATATCGTTCCAACCAATTGGGATACTAAAAAATGCCCCAAAAAGAAAAATCCATTGCAATATATGCACCGCTGAGTATTTAGCCATAAGCGGTTTAACCAAAATAATATAGCTTGAATAGCAAACAGCTCCAAGAATCACAAATAGGTCCCCGGTGCTTTGTTCTGCACTTGCATGGGCCGATAAATCTCTTGAAAAAACCAATACCGCCCCTCCCGTAATACCCAAACAAAGACCCAGTATTTTAAAAGTATTCCATCTTTCTTTTAAAAACCATGCTGCAAATAAACTAATGGTAATAGGAGTTGTTAAAACCAACAAAGAAGCATGGATAGGACTTGTCATTGACATTCCTATCATTGAAAATGTTTGATTACAAGTAATTCCTAAAACCCCACAAATGAATAACCGCCAATAATCTTTTTTTTGAAATCCCGTATTAATGGGCTTTATCAAGAACATGATCCAAAACAGCAAACAAACAACTCCAACACGAATGCCCGTTAATGCTATAGCTGGCACTAATACTGGACTAATTTGCTTAACCGCAATGACACTTGTGCCAAAAAAGAAATTGCCTAACAATACTGCTATCCTAGCCTTAGTCTGTTCACCCATATCCCTAAATTGAAAGGAGGGGAAATCCAATGGAATTCCCCTCCTTTGAAAATTAATTAACGATTAGTATTTGAATGGCTTACCATCGGCCATTACTTCTTGCGTCTTTTCATCAAATGTGACTTTTGCTCCAGTTCTACAAGCAGCATTAGCCATAATGGTAGCAATACTATGGTTGTAACCAGCTTCAACAGGGGCATTGGGTTGTTTTCTGCTTCTAATACATTCCATCCAGTTTTTAATATGTGCAGTTGTTAATACATCGCCACCCGTATTGGCTCCTGCTTCTACTTTTATCATTTCTGACAAACTCAATTCTGGCAATAAATTTGGTTGCATCTTCATGGCAGCAGCCATACCTGCTTTTAAACCACCTTTAGGAGAAACTTTATTTGTAATCAAATTCAGCTCTCCCCCATTTGAATAGTATACTTCACTTGGATTTTCATCACCATTATGCATCCTAGACATAAATACCACTTGAAATCCAGTTGATGGGTCATTAATTGGACCATAATCAAAAACAGCGGTAATGGTATCCCAGTTTTTCCTTCCATCCTTCCATTGGTAAATTCCGCCATTAGAAACCACGGACCTAGGATGCGCCAATCCACTAAACCAATTTACTGTATCAATTTGATGACTCATCCATTGTCCAGGCAGTCCGGACGAATAAGGCCAAAATAATCGGTATTCTAAGTATTTTCTAGGATCAAAATTTTCATAAGGCCTATTCATTAAATACCTTTTCCAATCTAAATCAGATTCCTTACACTGAGCCACTAACTCAGGTCTTCTCCATCTACCAGGTTGATTTACATTCCAGTTGAGTTCCACCATGGTAATAGGTCCAAACTTACCTGACTGAATAAAATCTGCTGCTGCTGAATAATTAGGGCCGCTTCTGCGTTGAGACCCAATCTGAACAATGCTTTTAGATGCTTTTACGGCTTTTAAAGCTGCGCGATTGTCTTCCATTGTTTCTGCAAAAGGTTTTTCACAGTATGCATCACAACCAGCTTTTACCGCTTCAATAGTATGTAATGCGTGTTGAAAATCAGCTGTGCTAATAAAAACAGCATCAACTGATTTACTGGCATACATTTCATCGTTATTTCTAAACCCGGTTACATCGTGTCCCATTTTATCTTTAAGATAGGCTGCGCCATCTTCCCTTCTTTTTTTCCAGATATCAGAAACACCTACAATGTCAAAGTTCATTTCTTTGTAGTATTTCATAAAGGGAGGCAAATGAGAACTTCGATGTCTGTCAGAAAAACCAACCACCCCCACTCGAACACGGTCATTGGCACCCAATATATTGGCGTAACTCTTAGCACTCAAACCCATTGTTCCAATGTAAGTTCCAGCTGCTGCTTTGACTGATTGCTTTAGAAAATTTCTTCTAGAATTAGACATAATAATGGTATTTTTTAAGTAAAATTGATTCAAGTATTTTACAAGTTAAAATATTCCTTGGCATTATAATAACAGATATTTTTTAAAATATCCCCCATCCATTGTTCATCATTGGGCAATAAACCCTTATCCATTTCATCCCCAAACAGATTGCACAGTGTTCTTCTAAAATACTCATGTCTAGGAAAGGATAGAAAACTCCTACTATCGGTGATCATTCCAATAAAAGTACTAACCAATCCCATGTTTGAAAGCGTATTTAGTTGCTTTTCCATACCGTCTTTCTGGTCCAAAAACCACCATCCAGAACCAAACTGAATCTTACCCTTTTCTGAGCCATCATTGAAATTTCCTAACATGGTGGCAAACACTTCATTGTCAGAAGGATTGATATTATAGATGATGGTTTTGCAAAGTTGATTCCCCTTGTCAAGATTGTCCAGAAATCTTGAGAGATTAATAGCCTGTGGAAAATCTCCTATGCTGTCAAATCCACTATTGGCACCTAACATTAATTTTAACCTGCTATTATTATCTCTTATAGGTCCCAAATGATATTGTTGCACCCATCCTTTTTGATGGTACATTTTACATAATTCCAAAATAACAAAACCCATAAAATTTTCTGGCGCTGAATAGGGAATAGACCTTTGTTTAAGAAATCCCTCAAATTCCATTTCCATAGTAAGGGACAATTCAGTCTTTCCGGGCATTTGTTCAAAGCCATGGTCTGATACCCTACAACCATGGGCATGAAAATAATCAACCCTATTTTGTAAAGCTTCTAACAAAGTTGGAATATCCTTTATTTTAACACCAGATGTATTTTCCAAAAGACCTAAATAATGAAAAAAGTCTGTTGATTTATCTATGAATAAAATTTTATCCGGTCTAAAAGATGGCGCTACTTTTATAGAAAATTGTCCTTGTGCTAAATGTTGATGGTGTTCTAATGTATCCCATGGTTCATCAGTTGTTCCTACATATTCTACCTTAAAACTTTTCAACAAAGACCTTGTAGTATATTCAGGCAATTGTAACAATTCATTACAACGTTGATATATTTTGGGGCCGGAAGTTTCATTCAAATATTCCTCTATGCCAAAAACATTTTTAAGTTCCATATGGGTCCAATGAAACAAAGGATTTCTAACGGTTTGTGGTACAACCTTTGCCCAATGATGAAACTTTTCTTCATCCGATGCTGATCCAGTAATAAATGCTTCATTCACGCCAAGGGTTCTCTGGGCACGCCATTTGTAATGATCACCCTTTAGCCAAATTTCGGAGAGATTAGCAAACTGTTTATTATGGGCAATTTCATCCGGTGGAAGATGGCAGTGGTAATCAATAATGGGTAAGTTTTTCACATAACCGTGATACAAATTCTTGGCATGTTTTCCTTGCAACAGAAAATCATCCGTCAGAAAATAACTGCTCATGTTTGTCTTTTAAAAAATTAGACTCCACCAAATACGGTGAACCCTCCGTCAACGCCTATTTGCATGCCAGTAACAAATTTGGATGCATCACTTAATAAAAACACCAAAGCACCAACCAGTTCTTCTGGATGACCAAATCTTTTAAATGGGGTATTTTGTATGACCAATTTACCTCTATCAGTGTAGGAACCATCTGGCTCTGTTAACAAGGTTCTATTTTGTTCTGTTAAAAAGAAACCAGGCATAATAGCATTCATTCTAATTAAATCCCCGTGCCTATTGGCCATTTCTACCGCAAACCATTGATTATAACAATCAACCGCTGCTTTACCCATACTATAACCTAAAACCTTTGTTATTACTTGTTTAGAGCTAACTGAAGATATATTTACAATACTTCCTCCCCCATTTTTGACCATCACAGATCCAAAAACCTGAGTTGGTATAATGGTTCCAAAAAGATTTAGTTCCATAACCCTTTTCATCCCCTCTAAATTCATGGAGAAAATATCAGCATCGGGCTGTACTACCCCTTCAGGCATGTTTCCACCAGCACCATTTACTAACCCGTCAATGGTTCCAAATTTTGATACAATCAGATCTCTTGCTTTTATCAAATCAGCTTCTACCAAAACATCTGCAACTATAGCAAGTGCTTTACCTCCATTGGCTATTACTTCATTGGCTCTAGCTTCTGCAACAAGGGCATTCCTACCCAAAATAATTGGAATACCTCCAGCTTGCGCGATGGCTTTTACAAATGAGCCACCCAAAATTCCTGTGCCACCTGTTACAACAATTACTTTATTTGATAAGGAAAATTGATTGGCAGAACTCATATTAAAAATTTCTACAAAATTGGCTCAATAGTATCAGAACCAATCTGTTTTGAATAAAATAATTTACGAAAACGATGTATCAAATTTTATTGAGGTATTAGTTCAACCCGAGCAATATTTTTTATTGGGACTAATAATTCTTTCCCTTTTACTTTAAATATTAAAACATTGTCTCTTTGTTCTTGAATAATACCTTTTACAATAATTTTTTCATCTAATCCATACACCGTAATGGGTGTTTTTTGTTTTATAAAGTAGGTATAAGCAGATTCTTCATGTACACCAACTTGGGCTTGACGCTGAGGACCACCATCCTTTTTGGTATTAATAAGAATCACCCCTCCTGCACCTTGGGCGCCATATGAAGTAGCAGAAGCCGCATCTTTTAAAACAGAAATACTCTCAACATCTTGGGCATTGATATTTGAAATATCCCCAGAATAAATGGTACCATCTAACACAAATAATGGAGGTTTTTGATTATTCAAACTACCAATACCGCGAATAACTACAGAGCCACCAGTTCTGTTAGCGTTTGTTTTGACTTCTAATCCAGGAACTTCTCTGAGCATCTCATAAATAGACCTGTAAGTTCCTTGAATAGCAGGATTTGCTTTTGCTTGAGCATGAATACTACTAGAACAAAAAATAAAAAACATTAAAAATAAAAAACTAGTTTTCATGTTAGATTCCTCACTTGTTTTTGGAAGCCATTTTTTGAGCCTGTGTGGTAGTATAATATTTAGCCAACATATTGGGAATCTCCCATGCTGGCAAATTCTTATTAGCTAGATATCCCAAGTATTTTTCAGTTACTCTTGCAAAGTGTGATTCATGTCCTTCCTTATAAAAATCTGGTATCATTACCTCCCATCCTTTCTCATTCTTTTTTAAAGACAGTCCTTTGAAATCTTTTGAAAGTGTTGCCATGGCTGCTTCAGCCCCGGCTGCGGTTCCCCCTTCTATATAAAGGGTTGGTTTAAATGCCTGTTCTGCTCCTTGTCTAATAATAAGATTGGCTTTGGTACCACGCATGATGGAATAATGGGTATCCCCAGTTCCTTCCGGAGCTTTATAGTTCCAAATAACAGAAACCTTTGCATGAACCCCATTAATCAAATAATTAATTTCGCCATTACACAAAACGTTGATATCCTTTTTTTCATCGGTATATTTTCCAAGATAACCTGGCAGTTCGGTTAATTTGGTCACTTCCTTAATCTGAGCAGGACTTATAGGTGTTGACCAACTTTTGGCAGTTTTTAACTGAATGTCTTTTTTGTAGTCAATCACTTTATTGGGAAAACATTCCCATTGAACAAGGTCAACCAAATGAGTGGTTACATCAACAATGCCTTCACCTTCTTGAGCTACATCAAAAAACCAACCTGGTCTTGTCAATACAGAACCAGAAACATATTTGTAAAAATGGTGTACGCTTTCCTTAGTAACAGCTGGTTCTGCAAGTGTTCCTTTTTGTAAAGTACCAAACAAACCCTGATCCATTGACAATGCCCTTTGAAGAATGGTAGTAATTTCATACCGCTCTGTCATAATATCATAAAGAAGTAATTGCTTTTTTTGCGCCAACTCTAAAGCTGATTTTAACTTCAAAAATCCCTTTTCGTCAATGGCCATTGGTTTGTCTGCAAACACATTTAATCCCGCTTGAATAGATTGAAGAATATAGTCAGTTTTTAATTGATTATTTCCTGCCAACATAACTACATTGCCTTTTTTCTCAGTTAGCATTTTTTGTAAATAATCATCCCCTTCATAAACAGACTCTTTCCAAGCTGTAGCCCCAACACTTGCAGCATTATACCCTTTAATCTTATCCAAATGCAAATTCAAATCTGTTCCTTTTTTTGCATAAACAAAAACCGTAGGATCTACTTGGGGATACATAGATTTCTGAACCAATGCAGCATGAAAATGCCCAGGATCCAAGGTTATTAACTTTACAGTTTGTTGCGCATGTAATTGCAATCCCAATATGGAAATACCCATCCAACTAACAATTTTACTTTTCATATACTTTTCCAAATCTTTAAACCAGTTTTTTAAACCACTCTTTTAACCCTTAATTCATAAATCCCTCTTCCACCCCTCACTCCTCACTCCTCACTTTCCTCCTCTCTTCACTTCTTCCTCACTTCTCACTTCTCACTTCTCACTCCTCACTTCATTCCTCCTCTCTTCACTCTTATCTATTATCTCTTCACTTCTTCCTCACTTCTCACTTCTCACTTATCTTAATCAAGCCCCTTCATCTCATAAGGAAACCGGTGCGGTCTATTTAGCATTGAATTTGCCTCATCATCATTGATAAATCGCTCATTCATGGGATCCCAATGAAGGGTGCGTTTTACTTTCATCACCATATGATGCAACAAACAGGTTGAACAAGAACGATGCCCAACTTCTACTGGTGAAATGGGTTGTAACCTGGAGCGCATGCAATCCAACCAATTACCATGCTGTTCTTCACTTTTGTATAGATTAATTTCATTGGGACCAATCACGGAAGTAATAATTTTATCATTACTTGCAGAAAGTGCTTTTGCATTGGCTGTATTGACTACTGGCTCATTAGCACTTGCTTTATAATTTCCTCGGGTAACAAAAATCCAACCTTCTGTTCCTTCAAATTTGATTCCGTTTGGTAATTCATTACTAATGATCATTCTAACACCATTGGCGTAAAGACCTTCTGTAGTAAATAAGCCGTGTACATTCCACAAACCTTTGGTTGGAAAATCGGCCCTGCCAGATATTTCTATTGGCCCGGTATATTCTGTATCCATTCCCCAGTGCGCGCAATCAACATGGTGTGCTCCCCAACCTGTAATCATTCCAGCTCCAAATTGTTCACAACGCAACCAACCTGGACGGCTATAATCATTCTGCGGGTGTACCCTTTTTTCTGTGTAATAAACATAAGGTGTAGAGCCCAACCAAGCATCATAATTTAAACCAGATGGGATGGGCATTTCGGGTTCTTCGTCACCTCCTGGATCACCTGGCAGACCTACATACACTTTTTTCAATGTGCCAATTCTCCCGTTTCTTACCAACTCTGCAGCGTATCTAAATTGTTGAGAAGACCTTTGTTGGCTGCCAATTTGCAGGATTCTTCCTGATTTATGTACTGCGTTACTCAAAGCCCTGCCTTCGGCGATGGTTAAAGAAGCTGGCTTTTGTAAGTATACGTCTTTGCCTGCTTCTACTGCATGAATGCCCAAATAAGCATGTGAATGATCAGGTGTACTAATCAAAACCCCATCAATATCTTTATTCAATAGCATTTCACGATGATCTGAATACATGGTTACACCGTCATATGGTTTTCCCATTTTTTTACTGTAGTAATCATTGACATATTTCTTTCCATCTGCCAAACGTTTGATATCCAAATCACAAACAGCCATAATTCGGGCATTATCATATTTAATGGTTTCTGCCATATCATGGTCACGAGAAATACGGCCTACCCCAATAGCCCCAATATTGAGTCTGTTACTGGGTGCGTTTTTGCCAAATACAGAAGCGGGTACAATTGTTGGAAAACCTGTCATAGCAATGGTTGTAGCAACACCAGTTTTGATTCCGGTTTTCATGAAATCCCTACGATTGAATGATTTTTTCTCTGACATATTTATTATTTTAAAGGATCATCTTTTGTGATTGATTTGGCATTTGCGTAATTCAAGCCTTTATATTTTGAAGCCATATATCGTAAGCCTTGTAATAGATGGTTTTGATAAACAGGCTCCGAATAAGATTCTTTACTATGACCAAGGGTAGTGATCCAAACATGTCCACCTTCAAAATCTTGGTACCAGACAGCCGGATAATAGTTTGCGTAAGAGCCTGCATTTTTATCAATGGTTTCTTTCTGATCTGGTTGTAAGCTACTTAGTTCATGTGCCATCAATACTTTTATTCCAGGATATAATTCCTTTCCAAAATAACATTCGTCCTCCCTTTCCCATCTCATAGGAACACCATCCATAGAAGGATGTTTGGGATCCATATTCTTGATGGCAAATTTTTGAAATTTAGCATGCCATGAAAAAGTTTCTCCAATCATCATTTTAAACCAGTTCCAATTTCTTTCTGTTCCAGTAACGGAATGTACCCCTACAAAGCCACCCCCAGCTTCTATATATCGCCTAAAGGCAACTCTTTGATCATCTGTATCAAATACGTCATTATTAGTACTAGTAAAAACTAAGAATTGGTATTTTTTCAAATTGGATTCAGTAAAAACGGCAGGATCATCAGAAACTGCTACTTTAAATTGGTTGGATTTGGCTAAAGTTTGAATACTGGCAACCGCTGAAGCGATATTATCGTGTACAAAACCTTTTCCATTCTTGGTATATACCAAAACTTGAATACCTTTTAATGGGTCAGGTTTACTAGAAGTTTTCGCAAAAACTGGCGAAAAAAACAACAATGATAATAGAAACGCCAAAAAAAGGCGGTTAATGGAATTTCTCTTCATATAAAGCAGGTTTTGACAAAATCTAATTTACGTTTGATGCCCAATCTTTATTGATTTATTTTCGAAAACGTTATCGTAAATATTTTCGATGTTTTTTTAAACAAAGGTTTCTGCAAACGATTTCTGAATTAATTTGACATGCTATTAATAACACGAATACTGCTTTATCGATTGCCGTTATAGTGTTTATTAATTTAACCAAACAACAATTGCCAAATGAAAAAAAAACCAAAACTCCTAACAGGAGGGCGTGGATTACTGCGGTTTGCAGTAATTGGAGCGCTTTCTCTGTCTGCCCTAGTACCTGAAGTACAGGCAAGATCAACCAACATTACGGGTTTTACTAAAAACCTACCGCCCATCAGTGTTACTGGTAAAGTCACTGATTCTAAAAACAATCCACTTGAGGGAGTTTCTGTTGTAATTAAAGGAACTACCCGAGGTGCTACTACAGATGCAAAAGGTATATTCAAATTGAGCAATGTTCCTGACAATGGCACATTGGTTTTCAGTTTTACTGGTTTTGCTAACAAAGAAGTATCCGTAAAAAGTAACTCAACCATCAATGTTTCTCTTTCTGAGCAGGTTTCTGGCCTGAATGACGTAGTAGTGGTTGGTTATGGTACTAGAACCAAGAAAGACTTGACTGGTGCCGTTTCCCAAGTAAAAGCAACCCAATTGGAAAACGAAAACCCTAGGTCAGTTCAAGACATGTTGCGTGGAAACGCACCAGGTTTGGATGTGGGTTTTGATGGAACAACAAAAGGTTCCAATTCCAGTTTGCAAATTCGTGGTAAAGGTACCCTTACAGCTAGCTCTAGTCCATTGATTGTATTAGATGGGGTAATTTATCCCGGTGGTATGGAAGACATTAATCCAAATGATATCAATACCATAGATATCTTAAAAGACGCAAGTTCTGCAGCCGTATTTGGTGCAAGATCTGCCAATGGTGTTATCCTGATTACCACCAAAAAAGGTAAAATGGGGAAACCGATTATCACAGTAAATAGCAATGTAGGATACAATAAAGTTCAAAACAAACCACATTTGTTGGATGCCAATGAATTCCTTACTTGGCGCCAAGACGTAAGATGGGCAATGGTTGGGTTTGACAGTACTTCCAAACCAGGTGTACAATACAAATTCATGAACCCTACTACCCTACCTTCTTCTATTTCGGTTGCACAGTGGTTGGCCTTAGATGGCTCATCTGGTGACCCAACCGTTGCTTGGTTAAACCGTTTGAGTTTAAAACCAGTGGAAATTGCCAACTACCAAGCTGGACAAACCATTGATTGGGAAAAGTTAATCTATAATCAGAGTGCTATGCAACAGGATCATACCATTAGCATTGCACAAAGAAAAGAAGACCTAAACTATTATTTCTCTGTTGGATATTTGGAGACCCAAGGCTTGACTGTAGGTGATAAATATAAAACCTTCCGTACACGTTTTAGTCTGGAATCTAATATTGCCAAATACTTGACAGTAGGTACCAGTATCCAATTTGCTGAAAGGGATGAAAGTTCTGTACTGGTTAGTTTAACAGATATGATCCACACAACACCTTATGGTTCTTGGTATGGCACAGACGGTGTTACTTTAAGGGCGTCTCCAAATGATGACCCAGGTAACAACTCTCACCCTTTCTTGGGTAAAGAATATACAGACAGAATGTATAAATATGACAACCTGTTTGGACAAGTGTATGCAAAGGGTAAATTACCATTTGGATTCTCATATTCTGTAACTTTCTCCCCTAGGTATGATATGTTGCGTGAATACAACCACCAATCTGCCAAGAACTCAACCCTTGCTACTAGAAAGGGGATTGTTGACAGAAGAAACCAAAGTGTTTATTCATGGAACTTGGATAATCAGTTGAACTGGTCAGGTAAGTTTGGCAAACACAGCATTGAAGCCACTTTCCTAGCCAACGCGGAAAAATTCCAGTCTTGGAATACCAATATCCATGCTGAGAACTTTGCACCAAATGACAACTTGAGCTTTAACAGTATCCAATCTGCCACCTTACCATTTACGGCGTCTTCAGATGACCAGTATGAAACTGGTGATGCCTTAATGGGTAGGGTTAACTACAACTACAACCAACGTTATTTCTTAACCTTAACTGCCAGAAGAGACGGCTACTCTGCCTTTGGTCAGCAAAATCCAAGAGCCACATTCCCATCTGCCGCGGTTAGTTGGGTTATCAGTGATGAAGGCTTTATGAAGCATACTTCAAAATGGTTGGATTATGCCAAACTTCGCTTGTCTTATGGTGAAAACGGTAACCGTTCCATTGGTAGATATGCCGCTTTGTCTAACTTATCTTCTGGTACATACACTTATGTTACTGGGGGCGGTGCTGCATATAGCGTAGGTTATGTACAAGCAAGTAACTTATCTAACCCAGGATTGAAATGGGAAAGAAACTCTTCCATCAACCTTGGTTTAGACTATAGCATCATCAAAGGAATAGTAACAGGATCTATTGATTACTATACCAGAACCACCAAAGATTTGTTGGTGAACAGAACTCTTCCAACCGTTACTGGTTTCACCAGCATCTTAGCTAACTTGGGTGAAGTTGAAAATAAGGGTATGGAATTTAGTTTCAATACCACCAATATCAAGAACAAGAATTTTGAATGGAGGTCTACCATCGCATTCTGGTGGAACCGCAATAAGATCATTCACTTGTATGGTGCAACACCTGATTTTGATGCCAGTGGTAAACAAATTGGATCTTCTGAAAAAGACGATATTGGAAACGGTTGGTTTATTGGTAAAAACATCAACTCCGTTTATGATTATACCATTAGTGGAGTATGGCAAACAGCCAATGCTGCTGACGCTGCCAAATACGGTTACAAACCAGGTGATTTTAGATTACAAGACACCAATGGTGATGGCAAATACACTATTGCAGACAAGCAATTCCAAGGTGCAACAACACCGGACTTCTCTTGGAATTTGAGAAACGAATTCAAACTCTTTAAAAACTTTGACTTCTCTTTCACTTTATATGCAAAAATGGGTCAGCTTTCACAGTTCAACGAAACCAAGAACGTGGACAATTTCTATGACCGTTCACAATTCTACCAACGTCCTTACTGGACTCCTACCAACCCCATCAATGACTATGCAGCCATGATGTCAAATGCTGGTGGAGCAGTATCTTGGAATGTTTATAGAAAGTCAACTTTCATCAGATTGAGCAATATTAGTTTGGCTTATAATGTACCATCAGAATTGGCACACAAATGGAAATTGGAAGGTTTAAAGGCCTATGTAAATGTGGTTAATTCAGCGGTGTTTTCTTCATGGAAATTCTTTGATCCAGAATATCATGGAGCGGGTAATTCAACATTACCATCTAATCAAACACCTGTTCCTGTTACCATCAACTTTGGTCTTAACCTGACATTATAAGATAACCCAACATTAAATCAGAAGATATGAATTATAATAAATTTAAAA
>Ga0136644_10000899_pt1 | contig 23833 bp, 10 predicted proteins | sample C_130820_EF_Meta_FD_94780 | JGI IMG/M metagenome (GOLD analysis project Ga0136644, IMG submission 94780) | Freshwater microbial communities from Lake Croche, Canada to study carbon cycling - C_130820_EF_MetaG (v2) (version 2) | ecosystem: Environmental > Aquatic > Freshwater > Lake | place...
GATAGATTAGTTGGACGATATTTATTAACCCATAAACTATCCATTAATAAATTAAGATTTTTTTGTCTAAATAACTTTAATTTTGGTTAAAATAAAAAATTTTAGTTTTAAAATCTTTAAAAATTTAAAAAAATATTTAATTTCTTGAAAAATTATTTCTATATTAGTATATATACTATATGGACATGTTTCAATCTAGAAGCTCAGGTAGAAAGGGTGGCTCTGCAGAAGGAGAAGTACAAGCACTCCTTCGTAAAAACGGCAAGATTACTAATCAAGATTTCATGAGATTAAGATCTTCCTACAATGATGATCAATTAGTCAACAAAATCCAAGATCTTTATATCGAAAAACAAAGCAACCTCTTAAAGAAAGCCAAGAAATTTGCTGACTTGATTCGCGAAAAGTACTCCCAATCTCAAACTCCTTTCCACGTTTTACTCGAAAAAGCTCACAAATACAAAGTTAAATACGGACTCACTGATGCAGAATTCGCTGAATTCCAAAGAATCTACGAACAAGAATTAGTTGGAATCAAATCTGTAGAAGTAGTTCAACCCGCCACCAACATCCAAAAAGTATTGGGTGGTGTAAGTTTGGATTACCACGGTTCCGCAATGAAAATGAACGGAGACGATTCTAAACACGCTCAAGAATTAATTGCCTACAACGCTGCCACCAAATCTTTACACGCCCAAGTATTATTACAAGCCCTTAAATACAAAGATTGTGACTTGGAAGCTTTGACTGGTGTATACGACAGAAACCTCATGAGAATTAACGACCACGTACACCCTGTAGTAGTTGCACTTTTCTTACCCAAAATCAAAATTTTGGAAAACCACTTCTTGTATTCCAATATCTCCTCTATCGTTAAAGCCAGAATTAACGGTGAAAAAATCGTATCTCTCCCCGACTACGAATTATTCTATGCCTTAACCACTGACCCCAATGACGTAGTATGCGACTCCAAATCCACTATCTTGGACTTATTGAACAGAGCCAAACTCCAAGCCCAACTCTGGAACTGTGTTTTACACTTAAGAAGTGGCCAATACTACCAACCTTCCTTCAAAGACTTTATCGCCTCTGTAGACTTATGCAGATTGAATAAACAAGATACTCCTGACTTTGTATACGGAAGATTCGATGGTGTAGTAATCAAGAGACTTGTTTCTGCCTTCTCCTTCAGACCTACCGTAGTTTCTACTCTCCCTTACATGGTAAACCCCATTGCCACTAACCCCTACGCCATGAACATGAGACCCCAAGTAACTGCCGTACCTATGATTAACATGAGAATCCCTCCTAAAGCCAGTGGTAGCACCATTGACTTGAAAAACGCAGCCACTCAAGTTCAATTCTTCATTGAAAACGGTCAAATTGTTCCTAAACAAACTGATTTAATCTGGTCTCGCGGAGTATTGATTTTCTACGTTGACAGAAGAGCTACTTCTATTAAAATCAATGATCAATTATCTCATTTCAACTTGTCTAAATTACCTGCACCTATTGCTGGATTTGAAAAATTAAACAATTCTCCAGTAACTTTCCAACACGCTATTTCTATCAAAGAAGAAGCATATATTTTGAAATCCGTAGTATTCTCAGAAGTAAATGTTGATGATAAAACTGGTACACCCGTAGACACTGATGTAGTAATTGGTTCTTCAGCAATTGTACTCAGAAATGAAAATGCAGATGAAGAAAAGAGATATGCCACCGAACATGCTAGTGTAAAGAATGACGCTGAATTAGCTGCTTTGGAAGCTAATCTCAAAACCCGTACTGCCATCATCTACGACCCTTACTCCCCTATATTACAAGATGTAACCGCTGCCAACGGTAGAGGTCCTATGCACAGTCTTAATATGGGATCTGTAGGTGAAAACGCTTCCAATGATGACAAGAACTGCAACTTTGACTGGTTGGTTACTCACAAAGGTACTATTTTTGTCTACAAATCCGTCACCCAAAAAGACGATGAAATGGAAATGAATTTATAAATTATATAAGTTTTTCTTAAATTATAATTAAATAATTATAATTTAATAATTAAAAGTAGAATCTAATCCAGGAAATCCTTGAATATCACTTGGACCAGGTGCAGGATTTTCATAATCTAATTTACCACCCTTAGTAGTATATGTTAAATCAAGAACATTGCTAATAGATGGTAGAGTTCTTTGAATATTTTTAGTATTAATTGGTAAAGGTGGTCCAATTGGTTGAGTTGAAATATCTCTATAGTAACCAATTTTTTGATCAGCATTAGAAATTACTGTAGGCAAAATTTCTCCGACTACTCTGCAATTTAATTCTTCAATTTGTTCTTTAATGTTAAAAGGTAAGTTTCTAGAATATTCAATCCATACATATCTCATTACAATAATTAAATTTTCTTCTTTTTGAGCGCAAATTAAAAATTCTTTATTACTTTTAGTATAAACGGCTAATATTAATTTTTTATTAATAATATCAATATTTTCTTTAGAGAAGAAAGCTTTTTCTAAATTTCCTAATTCATCTTGATTAGTAGCTATTACATTTTTAACTAATTGTGACCTTAAAGCTTTTGCGCGAGCATTATCTGCAAAATATCCAACCGGAAATTGTTCAAAATCAAATCTAGGGAGAGTTTTACTCTCGTCGTATTTAACTTGATTCTTACTTTTCTGAACTTCTAAAATATTTATAGGCATATTATATTATATAAGATTTTATTTTATGTAAAATTTTATTTAATAAATAAATGTATCTATTATTGTTACATCATCAGGAGTGATATTTTCAGGATAAGAAAACAAAGACGCACCAAATACCTCTTTAGTACCCTCTATAGTTTTAATTACCTTCTTATTATCTTTATCACCCATATAAATTACCCAATCATATTCATCGTATCTTTTTTGTCTAATCATTAATGAACCTGATTTATATATTGGTTTATTTAATATACTAAAGTTTTCTTTTTCTGCTCTAGTTATTAAATTCCCAAATTTATTATTGAAAAATTCAGGAAAGCATTCTGGTAAAGAGTCTATTATTGTTTTATCTGCTTTATCTAATTGATTTGAAATTTTTGTCATTAAATCTTTTACTTCGTCACTTAATTCAGTATTAATTAATACTTTATTTTCTTCCAATCTCCAATTATCAGCATTCATAAACGATTTTAATGAATCTTTAATATATTTTGGTTCATAGTCAGGCTTACCATAAGCTTTCCCTATAATCTTAAATTGAAGTTCGTCTTGTTTAAAATCGGTTATATCAGAATAATTTGAATCAATTGCTAATACATATCCATAATTTGGAATATAATATTCGATATTATTTACCTTGTAAAGCCAACATAACTGAGATGTACTTTCTGTTTGAACTTCTTTTATAAAAAAGTTATTTTTTAAACTAAAGTTATTAAAATACATTTCATTTTTTTCTAAAATTGCACAAGCATAAACCATTTGAAATAAGATTGATCTCCATACTTCTGTAGTATGATAACCTGTTGAAATATTTTTAAGGACAGAACCAGTTGGTTCATATATTTTTGATTTCCATTTTAGAATATTTACATTAGCACCTTCTGTTAATATTACTAACTTTTTATTATCTGTTTTTGTTAAATCTATAATTTCTTTTGTAGTAGGTGGTTCAGTTTGTATTCCAGCCTCTGTGCCTGCCCCTCCTGTTAAAATTACATTTCTACGAATAGGTCGGGAAGATATTTTATAATTAACTGTGGTATTTGAATTACTAACTTTTGCACTTGGTACATCCTCTTTATAAATAGTTAAGAATTTCGTAATTAAGTCATTATTCATTTTTTGATAATTTGTAGTACCTTTATTTTTTGCCATCAATGAATCAAAATCGATTGATGTAGTTGAATCAAAGAAATATAATAATAAATTTAAAAAATTAGGAGATTGTTTGCTTTTAATAATATTATCTATTTTTTTATAATAATCTAATTCTCTCCATATATCAAATAAATATTTATATTTTCCATTTTCATAATCTTGAGCTATTATTGCACCAGATGTTAATTGATAAATTCGAATGTTTATAGCAACCGAAGTAGGGGTTGATTTTAATGTATTTTCTTCTCTACTATATTTAATTGGATAAGCACTTCTGTAAATTGAAAAGCCATAAGGTATATTTACATAAGGATTTGGATTATTATTATAAGGATTTAAATCATAAATTTTAATCCAAGACAAAATAGAATTTTTACCATTGGCAATTGTTAATTCTTCTCCATCGTATTTATTTAAAATACTAGTTCTTAAAGAACTTTTAATTGCAGTTCTCTCTTTTAATGTTAAGAAAGTATACATTGTTTTCTCGCCTGGTAAAATATCTTCATAAATCATACTCAAAGTTCCATGGTTTGCTTGAGGATTACTCAAAGATATATTATAAATTTTATTTACTGGAACATTTGGAGTATAAGTTGGAACATATGGTAATAACTTATTAATTGCATTAGTAGTTGGATCATATAAAGGAATAAATGTGGGTGGTGTTTGATAATCCATTGTATCTAATACTCTATTCTCTTGAAAGTTTTCATTAGGTCTGATTGGTAAAGGTCTTGCCGGATTTAAATCTTCCCTGGGTTTAAATGGTTCTCTAACGGGTAAAGATTCCTCTTTTTTATCCCAAGGTTTAACTTCTTTAAAATATGTTTCTTTCTTTTTAGTTTCTTGTGTTTCTTGTACTGGTTTTGTCTCTTTTCGTTCTACTTTTTTATTTAAATCAGGATTATAATTAGGATGTTTTGGATCCCAGGGTTTTAGTTTTTCTCTGACTTCTTCACGATTTGGCCTTACAGATTCTTTAACTTCTTGTTTTACAGAACTAGTTTCATCAGAACTTTCAGTAGTAGTTTTATTTTCGGATTCTTTAGGTTCCCAAGGTTTACTCCTTTCATTTTTGTGATTTGGATTATAATTAGGATGTCTAGGGTCCCAAGGTGGGATTTTAGTGTCTTTATTGTTTTGTTGTAAATTTTCTTGTGCACCAAATATATTTTTGTAATCTTTGCGCATCTTCATTTTTCCAAGTTTTAAATTGGTATAACTTTGCACTTGGCTTTGTGTTACAGAAGATTCTGATTCTAGTTTTGCTTTGGTAGTTTCTTCTATCTCAGTAGCCTCATTTTGAGTAATTTCTTCTTGAGTTGCTTCTATTGCTTTTTCCTCTTCCTTCTCAGTTGAACCAGCCTGTTCCTGTTCCAAAATTGGTTCTATCTTTTCTTCTTTGTAACTAAATTTACTAAAGTAGACATCTTTTAATAAATCACTTGGTTTAAATAAGGTTTCATTAGTGCTTTTCCCTCTTAATTTAACCGGAAGTACTTTATCAATAAAGTTCTTTGTTTCTAATTCACAATTAGATAAATTTAATAAAGCATTCTTATTAATTAATGCATTCAAAAATGTGTGAATGTCAAAATAGTCATTTATTTGTGTAATATAAGGTACATCAGTATCTCTTTGATTTTTAATTCCATAATATTTAGGTAAGGTTGATTTCTCAAAGTTACCTATTTTAATATTAAAGTTAGTGTTTTCTAATTTCCAACGTTTGCTTCCAAATTCATATAACATATCTTCTGGTTTTTTATTAATATAGACAAGGATGTTTTCAGGTGTTAAATTATTATGTCTAAATCCAGGAAATTCCTTTTGTAAAACAGCTAATGTATGTATTACTTGAAATATTAATGGTTTATATTCACAACTATTTTTTTCCATATATTCTTTAAGAATTTTTGATTGAAGAAAATGTTCTCTTACTCTTACGGATAATATTGGTTTAATTTCATTAAAGTCTACTTTTTCTTTTATATTTTTATAAATTGGAATGTTTTTTAGTAGAGGCTCTATTTTTTCAAAAGATATATCAAAATTGACTATAGGTAATAAAATATGTTGAGTTTTCTTATTAATTACAAGTTGACTTAACAAGTATGAAAATAATGAATCATTATTTGCTTTATTACTTAAATTATCAGATTCATCAGTATAAAATCCAATTTTAATTGTTACTGGAAAAGAATCAGAAAATCGTTTGAGATAAATTAATTGTTCATTAGCATTATAACAATTATAAGATAATTTACTTCCAATGATTTCTTTCAATAATGTCAATGATTCTTCTTGATTTATAATTTTAATATCTTCTAGTTTAATTTTTCCTAATTGTATTTTATCTATTTCAAAACATGTTTTATAATTTTCATTGTATAAAAAATTATAAAGTAGATTAATTTTTTCTTCCATTATTATAGCTGATTTTATAAAAAATAATATCAAAATTTTTTTATAACTATTTATAATGAATTATTATGCTTATATTGAAAACAATAAAATTATTATAACAGATAATAAAAATCCAGATAAAAAAGAAATCTCCACAAATAACATTCTAAAAAATTCTGAATTTGAATCATATGTAAATATTATATATGATAATTATAAAAAAATAGGTGCAAATTTTAGCGGAGATGACAACCCTACCTTATTTAATTTGGACAGAAAGGATGATATTCTAAAATTAATAAAAAGCAATAGTGAAGACCAAAAAAAAATTTTAAATTTCTTTTTCTTTTCGCGAAATAAATATATTGATGAAATAGGTGATATTGGCGATGCACAATTAAAATTAAAAAATGTAAAATTAGCCGATTGTAAGAAAAAAACTTTATATGATGTATCAACAGAATATTTTACTAATTTATTTTTTAAAAATGAAAGAATAAATGAAATCTTTCAATTTATTACAAATGTATTATTTCAAGTTATGATAAAAAAATATATCGAAGAAAATAATTTAAAACAAACAGATATAATTTTTATTTATAAAGGTGGTACTACTATGAAAATATTATTTGAAAAATATAAATTAATTATTCCTAATTTAAATGAGTATTTTAATAATAAAAATTTTAAAAGATCAGATTCAGATTATAGTATTATTATTAATCCTAATATTGTAAATCCGAATAAACATAGAAAAGAAATTATAAAATTATCTTTTGTCATTTTAAATGAATTAAGAAAAGTATTTTCTACCTGCAAAAATGTTTTATTTGATAATTGTGAATTAAACGACGAACTTGTGCAAGATTTTATAGAAAAATTCAATATAAATTTAAATAATACAGAATGTAAAGATATATTTAAAAATATAAAAATTGTTGGTTTAACTTATGGTGATAAATTATTTTTTAGTGAATGTAAATATAAAGATAGATTTTATAATAATGATGATATTAAAAATATAAAAGAAAAAGAGATTGATACTTCTATTAATACTGATCCTCCTGCAATGGTTATAAGAAAAATAGGTAAAATATTAAATAGAAATTATAAATCAACTAGAAAAGATATGTATGTTGAAAATGATAAATTATTTTTTATGTTAGATGAATTTAATTATAAATCAACCAAAAATAGTATTTATTTATCTATGAATAATAATATAAATCAAAAGCATAAAACAATAGAATATAATAATTTTTCATTATTAAGATTAAAAATGAATATAATATTATTTTATATTAATACCAGTGATAATACTATTGGTATTTCAAATGCACCAAGTGAATTAATAGATTTATCAGTTCCAAAAATTGATTCAGATGAATTAAAATTTATTTATGAACATGATGTTAGAAATGAAATAATTAAATATAAACCTACAAATACATATTTAGATTTTATATACAATGGTTATTCTATTAATGGATTTATTTATGATTTTATTAAACAATTATATATTGCATCAAATCCACCTTGGGTAGGACCTAAATTTGAAAAGAGGATTCAAAGATTTGCTTTTTTTATATTATTATCTTTATTAGAAATTAAAAACAAAAATAGTGAAGTTAGTTATAAAAATTTATATATGAATTTAGAAAAGATGATATTATTTTTTAAAATAGATTATATTACAATTTCAAATAATTTAAATGATTCTAAAATTTTATTAGAAAAAATATTTAAATTTTTCATTATGAATAAACATATTTCAAATATTTATCTTGTGAAAAATTATTTATTAAATTTATTTGATTCTAATAATAATGTTTATACGCCAACTGAATTTATATCAAATGATATTAAAAATTATATATTAAAAAATCCAGAAGAACAACTGAAATATGATACTTATCGCACAGAAATGATTCAGAATTTTGAAAAGATTATTATTATATTGAAAACATTGGAAGCAAATAATACTTCTATTCCATTTTCATCATTTGTAAATATAGGAGTAGTTAATAAATATTTAAAATATAAACAAAAATATTTAAATTTAAAGAAACTATTATAATTCAAGGATATCTAAATTGTACTGATAGTCGTGACCTTTTATATAATTGGAAAAAAGATAAATCAATCTTATAATATAAGCTTCAAAACATTCAATATGTCTTGTACCTAATGATTTTCTTAATTCAAAAATAGATGTGATTTCAATAATATGTGATTTTAAATTAATATCTTCGAAATATTTTAATAATTTTAACATTATTTCACTAATTATTTCTTGTGTAGTGATATTTGTTATTGATAATGTATAAAAGGATTCTCTGCATTTTTTAATACTATTTAACAAGTTTTTAGAATTGTAATTCTTCTTATTGATTATCATACTCACTATATTATCTAATATCTTATCTTTAGTATTATCAAATTGATGATTATATTTTTTAAATTCCAACAACCACATCGCATTATAGATTTTATTATCACAGTTTTTTAATATTTTAGCTAATTCATATGGTGTTAGTTCCATTTTTTCATTAGAACAAATATTCAATACCGTATTTAAAATTTGATTTTCATTAGGTAAAGGAACTCTAACTTCAATACATCTAGACCTTAATGGTTCTATCATTTTTGATAATTGGTCACAGATGAAAATAAATTTACAAGTATTTGCGTACTTTTCCATAGTTCTTCTTAATGAAGCTTGTGCTGTATTAGATAAACTATCTATTTTATTAATAACTACAATTTTGAATAATCTTTTATATTTGAAAATGTTTAATATATCCGTTTTTGCATAGTTCTGAATTATTTCTTGAATTAAATATTTATCAAATCCATTCGAACTAGGTTCAATTACAATATGAAATTTAGATTGCTTGATTAATACTTTGGTCTTTGAATTTCCATAACCATTAATAATATATTCAATATCGTTTAATTCTGTATTTTCCTTATTGTAAATTCTCTCTAATAATTTATCTACTAAAAATTCCTTACCAGAACCAGGTTTACCATAAACCACTAGATGCTGAAAGTTAGCAAATCTTAATATTCCACTATCTAAAATATTAATAATCTTAGATAATTCATGATTATCTATATTTTTCAATTTAGAATAAATTTCATTGTAATTATCAAAGCTTTCTAATATTTTTTCAATAATTGATTGATGCCACACATAATTAGTAGAATCTTTAAAGTATTTATCTATTAAAAACATTAATATATAAATAATTGTTTCTTTTAAGTGAAAGCATTATAATAAAAAAGTTGATAAAAAATATTATTATTAAAATCTATTCTATATTAATAAAAAAATGTATCTTTCTGACTTTAACATGATGCTGGACAGCAAAATGACTAACTGTTTCTCTGAAATATCATTAGATAAAAATGTTATTAACGATCTTAACGAAAAATTGAAAGAAAATAATTCTTTGTATAATATCAATAATAATATATCTGATGCTCAAGAAAATACAAAAACTAATCAAGGAAATAGAGGAGACAAAAATGCCAACAATCAAAGACCTACAACTACCAGAGGAACATATAAAACTTCTAAAAAGTAAGAACAAAATTAAAAGTCTAAATAAAACATTTTTAGAGGAAATGAAGAATTGCAATGAAAAATGTTGTAAATGTAATAGGAACGCAAACTATCTCAATAAAACCAACGATTCATTGTTATGTTGGAATCATTCTGTTCATTTATAAAAAAAAATTTGAAATTAATTTATATTCATTTAATATTTATAATATTTAATGAAAGTAAAAGAGGCTCTTAAAGATTTAAATCTTAAAATAAATTCTATACTAGTGGAAGCTTATACAGAAATAAGCGAAGAAATCAAAAATATTAAAAAGATTATTGATGATGAAAAATCAGAAGAAAAGATTAAACTGATTGAACAAATATGTAAAGGAGAAGGTTTAAATGATAAAGAATTAAAAAATAAATATTTATCAGAGAAAGACAAGAAGAAAATTAAAATAATACCAGAGACTATTGAACTTATTAATGATGAACTGTTGGATACTGTTGAGATTGAAGATAAAACTTATTATTACGAACCAAAGGAAAAAGGAAATATTTATGATTCTAGTAAAAAGGTAGTTGGTACATACAAAAATGGAAAATTTAACCTAAGCTAATCTTTTTAGATTGATTAATTCTATTAATCTTAAAATAGAATGTTTGTTCCAGTTTGAATATTTTTTTTGAAATTCATTAACACTTTTAACATTGTATGGTTGATTATTAAATGTTTCAAAGAAAGTTTTTAAATCAGAGTAACCTCCCAATAATAATGAATTATTATTTTTTTTAAGATAAATTTGAGGGAAGGTACTAATTTCATTAGTTTTATATTTTTCTTTATCATTAGATGTAACTTTTAAAGATTTAAAATTTGTTTTATTATCTGTTAATAATTCTAACGCAGCATTAGAGTAGGGACAACCTTCTAAAACAACGACAAATAGATAATACATTATATTATCATATATTTTATTTTAAGGAATAATATCTAATTCTCAATAATAATATGCCAGGAGGATTAGTTCAATTATTAACAGTTGGTATGCAAGATGCGCCACTTATCATAAATCCAGAAATAACATTTTTTAAAACAATATACCGAAGATATACAAATTTTGCATTAGAACAAATTATTAAACCAATAGGAACAAAAAGATTTGGAACATATTTTCAATACAAGGTACCAAATGTAAATGATTTATTAAGTGGCTTTCAATTTATTATTGATATACCATTCATTGATATTTTAAAAACAGTTACTACTAGTACAACTACTACCACCGCTTATGATATTAATGAGTTAAGTGTAATCTATAGTTCAACCAAAACATATTTATTATTTGAAGAAACATCAATGAATTATTATTTAGTTCCAGAAACATTTTTTAATTTATCTAGTAATGATCGTTATTATAGCCAGGTTAATGGTATTACCTTGGAAGAAAATTTGTTAGCAGGATTAAATTTACTTGGAACAAATAATTATGGTATTGAAGTTAATATTTTTCAATTAAAAGAATCTTCATTAAATCAATTGTTACCAGTTTTAAGACTAAATTTTAATAACTGGTTTGAATTTTGGTTAAAAATATTTGATAAAAACGATGAATTTATTTATTTTACAAATATTGTATCACAATTAAATTTAGTATCTGACTTAAATGCTAAATTAAATTTAATTTTATACGATGGCTATATTAATTATAATGTATTCAATCAATATAGAAATTATTTAGATTTTAAGAATGAAATTAAAAATTATTTTAATTATAATCCAGCTAATACTCAATTGATTTACGATGTAGATTATGCTATTAATTATGCTAATTTATTAAATTTTGATTCTACTATTTATAAAAATAATGCTCTACAATTAAATTCTTTATTTTATTTATTTTTATTACAATCTATCTATGCAAACTTTAGTCAACGGATTAAGGGTTATACATTTTGGAAAAAATATCAATTAACAATTAATAATTTAGTGGATACTAGTGTAATAGTTCCAGATACTAATTATTTTTTAGAATGGAAGAGTAAAGTAAATGTGTATCAAAATAGTAGTTTTGATAATTTAGAAATTTCTGAAAAATTTAAAAAAAGTTATTTTGGAACTGAACAAACAATTAATACTTTATTTAATACATTAAATATTACTGATACCGAAAGATTTTGGTGTACCTTAAAAGTATTTTATAATCAATTTACTGATAATACTACTAATACTATTTGTTTTGATGATTATTTTAATCCAAATTCAACGACATTAAACTTGAATTATAATATTAATAAATATTTTGAAAATGTTTATTCTACTTTAAACACTGATTCAAATTTGAATTCAAGTTGGTCAAATTTTGATGACCCTACTTATATTCAACCAGTTGATTTAACATTAATTTATCCATATTTAGCTTATAAATTAACAGATGCTGTAGTAAATCAACAATTGTTTAATGATTATACCTTTTTTGTTACATGGCGAAATAAAATTAATATTGCTTATTTTTTTAGAATAGGTGAAAATTTGGATAATTATTATTCAGAAAAAGTAAGTACTAATTCTTTTCAAAATACTTTCCTTACTTTAAATGATTATGATCAAAAAACAAAAAATTTGACCTTCTATCATAATATTAATGTTAATAGAAATTTGAAAGTAGATAATATCAGAGAGGAAATGAATAAATTATTTTATAATGAATCATTTTATGGTTCAATAAATATTAGTTCTAAAGATTTATCAGCTAATTATGTCTTCCCCGCTAATTCTTATACAGAAGTTGGTGTTATTAATTATGATTTAATTAATCAAGAAGTTATTATTACTGATCAAGATTCTTTTAGTTATGTATATAGTGATAATACTTTAACAATTAATAATTGGAACAGAACATATTATGAAAGAATATTAATTGAAACTTTTAATGGATTTTTAGAAGTCTTTAATTTTAATGTTAAAGATAATACTTTATATATTTACCTATCTAACAGTATTAATTTAAATAATTCTTCAAAAATAACAATTCAAATGATTAAAAATATATTAGTACCTGTATTAGATTTTGTGCCTAAAGCTGATTCTAATGGTAATATTAATTATCCAAATATAAAATTAAATAAAAATAATTTTCCAGATATAAATTTTAATGCAATTGAAAATCAAGAAATTCCTTATAAAAAATATAATTTATATAATGTAAATGATTCTATTATAATTAATAATAATATTATTATTGAGAATGGTATTATAAAAATTTTGGGAATTAATGGAAGCTATAATAAATTTTATGAATTAAAAATTATTAATTATGATTATTCTATAGAAAGAATACCAATTAGATTAGATAATGATACTATTATTTCAAATATAAATTTAGATTTTATAAATATTATTATTATTGATTTAATTGAACTTGATTTTAATTTAGAATTAATAGAGAAAGATGTTATTATTGAAGATAATATAGTTTATACAGCAGTTACTAATGTAAATATTAATAATTATTTTTGGTTAGTAGCAACTATGGATCCTAGTAATAATATATTACCAAAAAATAAATTTATACCCGTTATTTACAATGGAACTAATTTTATTGTATATGGTAATTATTTAAATTATACTTGGGATTTATATCAAATATCAAATAGTTTAGTTCCTAATTTATATCCTATTCTATATCATTATTTAAATACTGATATTTCTGGAAATATTAAGAATTATCAACTAAATTCTAGTTTTTATCAAGAGCCATTTATTTTAAATACTTATGGTAATCCGGAACCTTATTATTATTTTTATAATTTACCATCTAATCATAGTACTATTTCAATTACTATTAATGGTTTTACTGTTAATAAATTATTTTCAATTAATCCTAGTGAATTTTATACAAAAGACAATGTAAGATATCCTGTAGTATTTGATATAATTAATTTAAAGTCATATATTGATAAAGTAACAATAATTAATTTATTTAATAGTTTATTTGATTCTAATTTTTTAAATAATCCAAATTATTCTTATTTATTATCAACTATTGAAACAGCATCTACAACTTATGAGAATTTATATTTAGATTCAATTACTACTTTACAAAGCTTAGGACAAACTATTAATACAGTAGTAAAAAATACTATACCTATTAACACTCTTAATTTATTACAATATAATTCATTTAATTATAATACTAATTCTTTAATAACACCTGACTATTATAATTTATCGAGTAATTTTATTTCCAATGGAATTGGTATAGGAAAATTATTAATTTCTAACAAAGGTATTATTTTAACTCAATTAAAACAAAAATATCAAAGCTATACAAAGATTAAAGATAATTTGATTGGTTATTTAAATGCTGTCTCTACAACGTTAGTAAATAATATTGCATATATTAATAATAATAATAATTTAATTAATCTTTTAGAACCAAGTCAATATGCGGAATCATATCAACCTAAATATATATTAGAAGGTGTTGTTGAAAATAATTTTTATAATATTACAAGCTATAAAATAAAAACATTATATGATATTAGTAGTGATTTGTCAAATGCTGAAATATATTTTAAAAATGAAATTATTGATTTATCTAGTAATAATGTAGCAACTGGTTCAACTTTAGTATCAATAACAGAAAAAACTTCATATGTAACAGAAATATTAGAAAATAATATTAATGATTTCAATTATGATATTTTTAATTATTTAGGACCTGTTTATTTTGTAAATGGTAATCTTCCATTTTTAGATAATTATATTTTTAAAAATTATTATAATGATTTGTATTTATTATTAGATGATAATTCTGTAGTTAGACTTATTGAAAGTATTACTGATAATACAAAAATATATTATAATGGATATGAATTTACACCATCTCCGCCAACTATATTAAATAGTGGAGCAATTGTTTATATTTATCAAATAAGTATATCTACATTAAATAATGAAAAAATAACAGGTAATTCAGTTATAATTAATTTTAATATTTATAGTATTGAATTATATGAAACTTATTATATTTTAATTGGAAAAAATCCATTAGAAATTCAAAATAAATGTTTAATTTGTGGTAATTCGTCAGGAGGTATTAATTCATTTACTCCAACAAATTTTATTCTAGTCAGTAGTTATACTATTTATAAAAATTTTAAAACAAACATTATTGGTCCTAAAACTACAGGCGAGAAAGTATATTTAAATTCTAACAATAGTTTAAGTTATTTAGATTATATTAATACTAATAATAATGCTTATTACTCTATTGTTTCCAATAGGGTAACCATTTATAATATTACTAATAAATATTTAATACAACCTTTTACATTAGGTAATAAAACTGTAAATTTGGTTAATGATAATCAAACCTTATTCATTAATAACTTTAATGAAAGTTATTATTACAAATTAAATAATAATATAATTACTGGAAATAATTTTACTTTATTGAATATTTCAGGTAACTATAATTTATGGATATATCCTAATAAAAATTTAAAATTAGTAAACACTAATGTAACAGCTGATATTTCATCAAATGGAATAATGACTATTAGTGATTCTACTAATTTATTTAATTACTCTTATTATTATTTAGATGGAGATGTACATTATTTAGAAAAAGTAAGTGATTATTATCAACTCAATTCTTTCATAATAAATCACAAAAATACTAATAATCTTTATTTGGTTGATGATTCAAATTTTTTAGCTAGAGATCAACAATATATATCAATAATAGATAATACATCTTCTACTGCAATATTACCAAATTTAGATTTAACACCAAATACATCTTTTGAAAATTATGCAAAGGTTCGTTCAAATTATTATTATGATAGTAATGAATATAAAAATGTTTTGTCAAATCAATTAGATATACTTACATCATTTGTTGATAATAATAATAAAACTTTTATTAAACCATTTAGTTTCTATAGTGATATATCGAATGTATTGATGCCAATTAATTTAGTATTAAATAGTATTGGTTTTGATGATTTTTTAGCTTATAAGCGTTCAGATGTTGTTGATAATTATGTATTTGGTTATATTACTATACCAGGAAGTAACTTTACTTATACTTATGATATTTCATGTAATGATACTAGATTTCAAATAGACCCTAATTTAAATTTTTCATTAATAGATAGTTATGGTTTTCAACAATATAAATTAATTATTACTGTTAATAAAACACAGGTTTATTATAGTTCAATTTGGACTTTGAATTTAGAAGATACTACTATTAATTATAATATTTGTAATTTAAGAAATCTTGATGGAATTACACCTACATCAAATTTAATTAATGTTTATAACAATGGAAATTATATTAGTCCAAAAATATTTACAATAAATTCTAGTTATAATTTATTAGGCACAGGTATTTTTAGTAGAGATTCATCTGATAATATAATTTTTGATAATATAAATAATAATGAAATTAGACAACAAATATATTATAGTAGTAATATATTATATAAAAATAAATTAATAAAATTAGATTATAATTATGATCCTTCATATGATTATATTCCAGAATTGGTTCAATTTGGAACAATAACTATATTAAATCAAAATTATGTTAACATTAGTGTTACTAATAATTTAAAATATTTGATATTAACTACAAGCACTAATAAATTTATAAGATATGTTACTAGTGTTGATATATCCAATAATATTGCATATCTTAATTCCGGCTTGGACGCCGGAACATATAGCATACTTGGAAGTTCCAGAACTTTAATTTTAATTGATAATTCTTTTAATATTTATAGTAAAAATAATAAATATTATATTACTAATTATGAAAAGAATATACTTCGGGCTGGCGATATAATATCATTTGGGGATAATATATTTGAGGTAATTGGATTAAATAGTTTTACAATGTATTATGATTTAAATATTATTAAAGTAACCACAGTTAATAGTTATTATTCAGGATTTTATTTATTGTTTAGATTAAATCAAACACCAAAAATACAAAAAACACAATTGGTAAGTTTTCAATTAAATAATACACCAGTTTATAAATTATCTATTAATTTTCAAAATAATTTAGTCTTACAAAATTCAGGTAGAAATTTCTCAATTGATAGTGGTGATAATATATTTTTATATTATAAAGAAAATAAATTTTATAACATCTATAACTATTTAATAAGCATTAATGATTATCTTATTTATAATAATAATATTTATAGAGTTAATTATGTTAAAGAAAATGTTTTATTTTTGAATAACACTACTAATTTTACTGAAGGATTTTACACATTCTATTTACCTTATCAACCTTGTAAAATACAAAATTTAAGTTTTGATAGTAGTGGAAATGTAATTTATAACAGTGTTGATTTATTTTTCTATGAAATTGATGGAAATTTTACCAATAACATTAACAATATTAGTTTAGCAAATACTACAATATATACTAGAACAATTGAATTACCACAAAAATATTATTACTTTCAAAATAAGATACCAAGAGCTTTGAAAGCTCGTATTAATAATAACGAATTAACATTTAGTGATGATATATCAAGTTATAATTTTTATTATAATCAACCAATTCAAGTTAATTCATTTATATGTTATATTAAGACAATCGATAAATACAATAGAATAATAATCGATAGAAGTTTATTTCCAATAATTACTAATGTAAATATTTATTTTGGTGTGGTTAGTGATAAAGTATTATATTCTAATTATGAATTAGAAAAGTCTTGTTATTTAAAACCAACAACTAATTTAGGATTTTATAATTATTATGAACTATCTAATAATACAATAGTTAATTATAATATTTCTAATAATCTTGTTGTTTCTACTAATAATATTGTTTTTAAAGATAGTGTTTTTAATTTAGATACAAGTTCAAATATGATTAACCTACATAACTCTTACCACATCTTACTAGAAAAGAATCAATATAATCAATTTATTAGTCACTTGTGTCAATTACAAATTCCAAATAAACTTTATATTTTTACAAATGTAGAAGATTATAATTCAACATTTTATTTGGATAAGATTCATCCAATTCTATTGAATTTAGATAATACATTCTCTTATTTAAATAGTAAATTAATTATTCAACAGGATTTAAAATCGTTGCCATTTAATGAATTAATTATTTGGAGAAAGTATGATTTAATTATTACTGGATTAGTTGAAAATATTAGTTCTGGTTTTAGGGTTAGTATAGATGCAACAAATATTATTAATTTAATTGGATTTATTGATTTTTTTATCGATAAGACAATACCGTGTACTATTATAAAGGATAATGATATTTATTATTTGATTACAAGCCAAATTATTGAAAATTATAATTATCTCTATTCTCAAGAAAATAATTATATTGTAACATCAACCAAACAAGATTATAACGAAACTATAGTTGTCAATGATGATTATGCAAAAGCTTTTGAGGTAGAACATATCAAATTACCTACTACTTTAACTTTAATAACACAAGTTGATTATTATTATTATTCATTAAGTACAAATTTTAATATTTTTAATAGTAACGCATATTCATATACAACAGGATTTTTAAATTTAAAAGTATATACTAATTATTATGATAGTAATAAAGATCAACGTGTTATTCAAACAATAGATGAAATAAGTAAATTAGATAGTATTTTTATTAATGATGTACCAACTAATATTTTTGATGAAAATAAAATTTATTTAGATAGTGATGGTTCATTAAGAAATATTTTTAATAAAACTTATTTTAAAGTATCTGCATTATTTAATTCTTTGAAAACTTGGGATGCGTGGTCATTAGTTGCAAATTCGGAAATAGATAAAAGTATAATGTCAAAGGGTGATTTTAGTATGGATTTAAGTGGAAATATAAGTAGAACTACAAGCAATAATTATTATACTAATTTAGAAGTAAGTGATATTTCTGGATTTTTGTCTAATTTTAATAATGATTATATTACCTTTAATTCTTTGCAATTATTTGAAACAAGTTTTTATACTAATTTACAATATTTTATTAAAGTAGAAGCATTTTGGAGAAGTCCGATAACATATATAAATAATTTTATTTCAGATTTGGGTTTAAATTTTACATTTGATGGAACTAATTTATCAGTCAATAGTAACTTGTATCTAAATAATCAATTTATATTAAGATTTGATGGTACTAGATATAACCTTTCAAGAAATATAACAAATGTTAAAACAGAAATTTATAATTTAGTTAATAATAATTATGATGATAATTTATATGGTGTTAAAATAAACGATGTATTAAAATATATAGTTAGTTTATCTAATGATTATATAAATTTTGAATCAACTGTATTTGGATTTTCGGGTAAATGTGTTAATTATGCTGATTTACTTTTATATATATTAAAACAAGATTTATTTCAAAAAATACCAGATTACGAACAGCAATTAATTAAATTACAAAAAACTTTATCACCTAACAATGATTCATTATTAGGATTAGATATATTAAAAAATAATATTACTTATGACTCTAGTTTTAATAATTGTACATATTTAGGAAATTATCCATATTTACCAACTAGTCAGATGAATAATATAGATGCGCCATTTATATTAAATTATAATATTGATATATCTTTCGGTTTATATCCGTATAGAATTATTTTAACTGATGAAACTTATGTGGATCAAAGTATTTATAGATTAGATTTTCTAGAAGGTGAATATTTATTTAATAATTTAAGTATTGATTATCCAATTGTATATAATAACCTAATTGAATTTTTTATAAAAGAAGATATAAACCGTGAACAAAACTTTAGTATCAGTTCATTTAAAACTTATGATATTTCAAGTAATACTTTTATTGGTTACGTATATCAATTAACTTTAACAACTGATGATTTAGTTAATCTGGATTTTACTAAATTTACTGCAATAAAATATAGAAATATGAATTTGATAACATATAATAATTATTTAGTATTTCCTAATTACATTGACCAATTAAATTCATTTATTCAAGCAGAACTTATTGTTGGTATTGAAAAATTTAATGTTTCTGGAAATACTACATATATTACTCTATTGAACTTAAATCAAATTTTGAATGCAATATCAACAGATTATACTGTGTATTTTCAATCTAATAATCAAAATTATAGAATAGTTGATATTTTTAATAAGAATATTCAAGTACAAGGAGCTATTACTAATTTTGTAAATACGAAAATAATATTAACGATAAAACCAACTGCATATTCAAATCTAAATCAATTAATGTTTCATTTGGTATTAGCTTCAAATTTAATAAATTATTCATATTATTTTGATTTAGTAAATGTTGTTAAAAACTTTAAAATAAATGATACAATTTATTGTAAAAATTTAAATTTTATTGGCGAAAATGAATTAGATATATTATTAAATTCAAGTGATGTTTCTAGTGATTATGTAATAAATAATATTACGCATTATGCTAAACTTGGAGAATATCCACCTGAACCAATTCAAATATTTAAAAAAATGAATCAATTTTTGTATCAATTTTCAGGGCTTCCTACTATAAATGAAAAAACTAATTGTTTCATTGTTTATGATTTATCTTATAATGAATTTAATGCGAATGAGTATATTGATAATTTTAAAAAAAATTTAGATACAGCTGTTTATTATAAATCTTTAGATATAATTAGACAACCTACAATGACCCAATTTTTATGTGAATTATACGTTTCTGTTATAGATTTACATGATCATTCTTTTGGTGGTGTTATTAATACTTGGTATGTAGAAGAATTTACACACGTTAATAATTTATTAAGATTTGTTCCTGCTAAAAATTTTAGTTACGATGAAAATTACACTTATTATATAAATGACAAATTAGTTACTACTCCAATTATATATGTTAACACAAATGATAAATGGTTACGTCAAGGATATCTTGAAATTTTTGATTATATATATTTAGATAGACCATTCTATTTTAAACAATTAATTATTGAAAAACAACTATCTCAACCAAGTATTAATCAATTAGCAGAAGTACAGTTATTCGATTCTATTGATATTAAATTTGATGGTTATATTCAAACTTTGACTCAAACTGGTGATGAAATAGGAGATTATATATATTTAATAGATACTGGTCTTCCAACAAATATTACAACTGATTCCACAATTTATTTTAATTCAACAACAATTACTCAAGGGAAAGTATTATTAGAATCACCCTTGTATGTAATATCACCAGTATTGTTAAATAATGTAAATTCTGTATATGTTAAAGAATTAGATTTACTTTTATCAGACATTACCGTAACACTAGTACAATATGCATATATGCCATTTACATTGTATAAAAAAATAAATATAAGAAAATATCAATTATTTTTTAGAGAAAAAACCTTATATTTTTTAGACCAGTTTATTACTAATAGTCTTGAATTAAATAAATTTTATTTGGTTAGTAAATTTGCTCAATTAACTTTGGAAAAAAGATTTAATAATCAAGTGATGAGTCCTTCACCCGAATTAGAAAATAAAACTGTAACTACTACTACTATAACTAATACTACTGAAAGAGCTGTTTTTAATGATAATTTATATACTTTACTGTTTAATTATATTGAATTTTATATTAATGATCAAAGAATAGAGCAATTGAATCCGGATACAATGAATATTCAGTATCAATTTTTGAAAGACCCTGTGCGTAAAAAACAATTTGATAAGGTAGTAAAACCTTATGGTAATAGAATTATTATACCTCTAGAGTTTTGGTTTGATGGTCAATCGCCTTTATATGTACCAATGTTATGTTTACAACATTCTGATGTATTTTTAAAATTTGAATTAAATCAACTTGTAAATTTGATATCGAATGGTCCAAATAAGTCAACTGATACAATTAAATATAAAATTATTAATACACCTGAAATTAATATTAATTTAAATATAGATGGAATAATATTAGATATACCAGAAAGAGAATTATTTGGAAATAATAATCATGAATATATAATTGAAATATTTAAAACATATCCAAATAGCTTAATTGATAGTGTAAATACTTCATCAAGGATGAAATTTACTAATTTAGCAAAAGATTTATTTTTAACAACACAAGTTTTAAGTACTGGTCTAAATACTTATACATCTACTACTGTAACTAATGATGCTTATTCTAATGATTATAATTTAAGAAAAACAGCGTACGATATTTTTAAACAAACTGGTGTTTATGGGGGTATAGTTAAAGTAGAATATATTATAGATTTTAGTTATTTAAAACAAGCAGAATATGAAATTAATGTTAAATCAGAAAGATATTTATATTTTATGACATCTTCTGTATTATCTAAAAATATTGAGATGTCTTTGTACTTGGATACTAAATTTCAAAATAATTTAAAAACTTTATCAGCTAAGCGTTTGAATTTAATAAAATACTTCTTGTATAATTATAAAAATATAAGTAATACAACATTAATTAGTCCAATAAAAACTATGAACATTCAAACAGCTGGAATAGATTTATTTACAGCTTTAGATAGTACTTATTTTAATTTAGTTGTTCCTTATCAAAAGTATTTAAATTCAGTTGATATGGGTTATTACGCATATTCTTTTGCATTACATCCAATTGAAAAACAACCTTCGGGTCATATAAATTTTTCAACATTAGACGATATAGTAATAAAAACAGTAAATAATTCTCAAGTAGTAAATGATCCATTTATCTTGAAAACAACTGTAAGAGAATATCAAATACTTAGAATTATGAGTGGAATGGGTGCTTTGGCTTGGAACTAAATTATAGATAGTAACCTAGTCCTCCTAATCCATTCAATATTCTAAACACATTTAATTGAATACCATAACTGGTTATATTAATTGGATTCTGATAATTTATCAATTTGTTAAAATTTATTGATAAATATGCATCATCTATTTTACTAAAGTTCATTGTACCAGATGGTTGATAATCTAAAGGATTAATACAAAATGCAAACATATGAATACCTTCTTGTGCAGATGTAAAATGATTTTGATAGATTTGAATATTTGTATAATATTCTGGTTTATTTAATTCTATTCTATTGATTGAATTTAATACAATTAATTCTTTTTCTATAATTCGAGTGGTTGTTGTAGAAACAGGTGTTAATGTATAATTAAATAAATCATTTACATTATAATTTGATACTAATTGAGCTCTCCAAAAAATCATTTTAATTGGATTTACAAAGGGTATTTTAAATGAAATATTAGTAGAAGAAAATGTTTGTTGTTGAATATTTTGAACAATTGGCACTAAATATTCGTGTTCGTTATTAATAAAAAGGAATCTTTCACTATTATCTAAATAAATATAATTTACTATTAAATAAGCAGTTTGTAAAGATGGAGTATTAATTCGAAAGTAATCTTCATCTGTAACAACTATTGAATTATTATTTAAATTCTGCTGAAAACTAGAATCATCTCCAATAATTGCGTAGTTTTTATCCCCACTTGTTGTAGGAATTAAAAAGTCTCCTTGAATTTTGTTATAATACATATTGTTATTTACTGAATCATAATAAATGAAAGTTCCTATTGCAGTAGAACCTCCTACATTTTGTCTAATTATTTCACCTTCATTAAATAATGTAAATGGTTCATAAGTACTTATATAATTAGTAGGAGATTGAAGAAAGCATTTATTAAAATCATTAAATTGAACATGAATTTTTATATCATTATGAATCATTGCAACAATTGGTAATGCTATACCAATTTCTTGACAAAACCAAAAGTTTAGAGGAATATATAAACTATAAGATGTTTTCCCATTTGAATAATTTGTTAATAAATCAATATTACCAATCATTTTATTTAATCCTTTCTTTTTACCTAAATTTATAACTAATTCTCCCCAAATATTAAGATAATCTCCATAGTGTCTTTCAATTAATACACCTCCAATTTCTAAATCAACATAATTAATTAATGCTAACCCGA
>Ga0136644_10000902_pt1 | contig 23765 bp, 17 predicted proteins | sample C_130820_EF_Meta_FD_94780 | JGI IMG/M metagenome (GOLD analysis project Ga0136644, IMG submission 94780) | Freshwater microbial communities from Lake Croche, Canada to study carbon cycling - C_130820_EF_MetaG (v2) (version 2) | ecosystem: Environmental > Aquatic > Freshwater > Lake | place...
CTTCTCAGGGAAATCTCTCCGAAGAAGAAAGTGCGAAACAACTTAGTAATTTGGTACCTATTTTAATTGCCAGCCGCAACCTACCCGATCGCGCCACTCTCTGGGACGACATTTGTTTAGTTTTCAAAATTTCTCGAGACGCTTTAAAGGAATTGGCCGAGTCAGGGATGAAAACTCGTGCTCCTCAACCCAAACCTACACTCAAAATTGGAACTCGCCCCGCGATCAAAAATGAGGCCAAACCACCCACTTTGGACGTAGAATTTTTTAAAGCTTGTATCCGTTGGCCTGAACGGTTTTTAGAAACTCAAGTTTCTGACTGGGAAAATGCCATCAAACACTCGGAAATAAAGCACTGGTTGATTCAACTTTCCCAAACCAAAACAATCCAAGAGTTTGAATCTCGACTAGAAAGCTTAATAAATTCAAATGCTTCAAGCCCTCTATTGGCCTTGGCTACGGAGCAACTTTTTGAAGAAAGCACTCAAGGAACGGGAGAAAAACTTTTTACCGCCATTCTCGATCGAGTGCGTCGACTCACCGATGAAGCCGCCATTAAATCTCTCACCGTTCAGATTAAATTGGCCCAGCGAATGGGAGATGAAACAGAAGTTCTGAGACTTCTAGAAAAGCTAAAAGAATTAAGAACTTCTTGATTGTAATGCGCCCCGCAGGGTGATAGGAATGATGGTTTGTAAATTTCAAATTAGAGTCAAAGTTTCCCTAACACTCTTTTAAGTAGAGGAGTAGTCAATGTCTTCTAAACTCGAGAAGAAAAAAGAACTGCAGAAGTTGATCGCCCTAGGAAAAGAAAAGGGATTTCTCACCTATGAGGAAATTAACGATGCACTTCCCGAGGACGTCACGGAAAGCGATGAACTCGACGAAGTGATGGCTCTTATTGAAGACAATGACATTGAAGTTGTTGAAAACGAAAAACAGGCAAAAGCTCAAGCCGGCGGAAAGAAAGCTGCCACTGCGACTGCAGCTTCCGATGAAGAGCCTGTAGTTGTAGGCAAAGAAGAAGACTCTTTGGGACGAGGGCTTGATCCTGTTCGTCTCTACTTAAAGAAAATGGGCTCTGTCGCTCTGTTAACTCGAGATGGAGAGATTGAAATCGCCAAGCGAATTGAAGAGGGTGAAGCGGAAGTACTGGATGAAATTTTAAATTCCTCGATGGGCGTAAAAGAATTCTTAGCTATCGGTGAAAAAATTGAGGCAGGAAGACTCCGAGCTCGTGACGTTTTAAGGGGCGCTGAGAGCGAAGGCGAAAGCTCTGAAGAGGAAAGTAGCGGAGAGTTCGAAGAAGAGGAAGAGGGAAAAGAACCTAAAGAAGCAGAAGCTGGTGCTCAGCCAAGTGCCGGTCCCGACCAAGCTGCTGGTCTAAATGAAGCTGAATGCAGAGAGAGAATCCTTCAGGGGATGGAGCTTGTAAAAAACTTTGAGCGTGCACTAACCAAAGTAGAAGCCAAGCTGCTCAAGAGCGGTTTGTCTGCCACAGAACGAAAAAAGCTCAGAGAGAAACTGGCAAGCAACAGAAAAAATATAGTCACTGTATTCCAAGAGATTAATTTCAACAGAAAAACGATCAACAAGATCGTAGCCAAGTTTAAAACTCAAGTAAGCAGAATTGAAGAGGCTGAAAGAGAAGTTTATTATGCGTTAAAAAAGATCAATACAGACCAAATCGGAAAATTCCGTAACGTTCTTAAAGAAGCCAAGAAGAACAAAAAATACGAAGAACAAATTAAAGCCAAGCACGGTCTAGATTATGTCGGTCTTTTAGAGATCGAGCACGACATCAATAACGCCGGCAAAAAAATTGCCGCTGTTGAATTAGAAGCCAACCTCAGGGCTCGCGAACTCAAAGACATGTATGAGGCAATTCTCGCTGGGGAAAGAAAGTCTGAAATTGCCAAAGCTGAGTTAGTAGAGGCCAATCTTCGATTGGTGGTTTCGATTGCGAAAAAATACACCAATCGCGGACTCCAATTCTTGGATCTAATTCAAGAAGGCAACATAGGTTTGATGAAGGCCGTGGACAAATTCGAATATCGAAGAGGTTATAAGTTCTCAACTTATGCCACTTGGTGGATTCGACAAGCAATCACTCGAGCGATTGCCGATCAAGCTCGAACCATTCGTATTCCGGTTCACATGATTGAAACCATTAATAAGCTTTCAAGAACCTCAAGATATCTGGTTCAAGAGCTTGGCAGGGAACCAACCCCCGAAGAAATTGCAGAAAAAATGGAGATGCCGGTTGATAAGGTTCGTAAAGTTTTAAAAATTGCAAAAGAGCCAATATCTCTTGAGACCCCAATTGGTGAGGATGAAGATTCGCACTTGGGAGACTTTATTGAAGACAACAAAATGGTTAACCCCGTTGACCATGTAACCAACCTAAACCTTTCGGAACAAACCCGTAAGGTTTTGGCGACCTTGACCACCCGAGAAGAAAGCGTTCTAAGAAAGCGGTTCGGGATTGGTCAAAGCTCCGACCATACGTTGGAAGAGGTTGGACAAGATTTTAATGTGACACGGGAACGTATTCGGCAGATCGAAGCTAAGGCCTTGAGAAAATTGAGGCACCCTAGCAGAAGCAAACGATTAAAATCGTTTATCGACAACTAAGAGAGCGCTGAAGAAGATCCTGTAGCACAAAGTAACCGCTTTTCGGGGCCCATAGCTCAGTTGGTTAGAGCAGTCGGCTCATAACCGATAGGTCCCAGGTTCAAGTCCTGGTGGGCCCATTTAAGCGGAAAATTTAGTTGCGTCAGTGGTTTTTAACCTTGTAAGAAGTGAGCCGAAATGAAAACCCAATTTAAAGTTCTTGGTAAGTTAAAGCGTCTAGATGAAAAACTATACCGCTTGCAAACCGAATTAGAACGAATCCCTGAAGAGATAAAAAAACTCGAAGCCAAACTTGCCAGCCACAGAGAAGATTTTAATCTTCAAAAAGCAAACTTCGACAATAACGAGAAGACTCTAAGAAAAGCAGAAATCGATTTAAAAGAAAAAGAAGACTTCATCAAAAAAGCCGAAAGCAAAATGATGGAGTGTAAAACTAACGAAGAATATCAAGCAGCACAAAAAGAGATCGAAGGATTTAAGACTGAAAAGGCCAAGTTAGAAGAAACTGTACTCACGTGCATGAATGGCATGGAGGGACACCGAAGCAATTTAAAAGCCGCTGAAGATAAATTCAAAGAGCAGGAAGGGCATTGCAATAAAGAGAAGAAAGAGTACGAAGATGTTAGACAGAAGCTCTTAAAATCCTACGAAGAACAAGCTCAACAAAAAGACGGAATCGTAAGCCAGCTATCGCCCGATGTTTCAGCTGTTTATCGAAGAGTTTTCATCATCACAAAAGGTGTGGCTATTTGTCTCGCGGAGAACACGAGTTGCACCGGTTGTAATATGAAAATTAGACCCCAGTTATTTAATGAAATCTTGGGTGCTAAAGTTATTCATCGTTGCCCTAGTTGTGGAAGAATATTGATCACAGCGTCTTCAGAAGTTGATGAAAACAACCCAGCCGACGCGCAACTTTAATGGAAAAAGCCATGGTCCTATTTTGCGATGGAGCATCTAGAGGAAACCCAGGGCCTGGGGCTTATGGTTATGTGCTTTACCACAATGAAACTGTCGTCTTCGAAGAGGGTCAGTTTTTAGGTGAGGTCACTAACAACGTAGCGGAATATCAGGGCTTAATTCGCGGGCTTGAAGCAGCTGTGAAACATGGGGCCACTTCGATTCTCGTTAAAAGTGATTCTGAACTGATGGTTCGGCAACTTAACGGGATCTACAAAGTCAGAACCCCTCATATTCTAACTCTATTTCAACAAGCAAAAGCCCTACTAGAAAATTTCAAGGAAATTGAAATCCTCCACATTCGGCGAGAACAAAACAAAAGGGCAGATGCCCTCTGCAACAAAGCTTTAGATAGCCTTTAAGGCTGGAATCCTTCTGACACCAAAGCGGTAAAGAATAACCCCCCTCAAATCTGGTCCTCTTGTGACACCATTGTAAGCATCTGTTTTTTATGGGTTTTTGTTATTAAAAGCCTTCGGCTGGTGTGGCCGGCCGCTTGCAAAACTTGCGGTGAGTCTGCCATTTGGGTTATAAAGGCCTTAACGCGACGCCCAAAAGGACTTATGAAAAAAACAAAAGGCCAGGCAGACCTGAATGATTTTGAGAAAAGAGAGGCTACGATTAAACCACGCTCTAAATTCTTTTCTCATCTTTCGGCAACACTTTTGACTCTACTTTTCACAGTTGGGTTGCTTCAATCTGACCTACAAAGTTTCAAAGGGTTTCTGATCGATGGTCTTTTCCGAGCCGACAAAACGCCACGACCCCATCCAGCGATCTCCATAGTCACATATGACCAAGAAAGCGCTGCCAGATATCAAAATTCGAGAGTCATTCCGGCCGAAGAAATTATTCAGACCATTACCAGAATAAATCGGGACCATCCCTTTGCTATCGCTCTCATCGCTCCAGTGAATGAAAAATACTATAACGAGGCTGAGCTTTCTCGAATGGCAGAAGTTTTCAGAACTGTTCGCCAAATGTTTGTGGGATATACAGATTCCGAGAGCTTAGGAAAAAATGCGCCCCGCCCCCTATTTCACAGCACTCAATATCTTCCGGGGTATGTTTCGAGGGACACTTTTAGCTATGGAGCTGATTCAGTTAGCCGCAGAGTCATGTTGTCGATTCAGGGCATGCCGACTCTCTATAATAAATTGTCGGTCTTATATCTTTCGACAACTTTGTCATCTCCTGTCTACCCGATAGACCGCATAGAAAATTTTGGAGATTCAACCCAAACCTATGTCAGATGGCAGGGCCCCGCCGGAACTTACAAACCCCTCTCAACCCTAGCTATCAATCTAGATCAAATTACCCCGGGTATATTCGCCAATAAAATAGTGCTCATAGGAAGTTCTCTCGAAGCAAATAAAGATGCCGATTTTATTTTCACCCCTTTTTCTAGAAGGCCCTTTCACACTCCACTTTTAGAAGGGGCTGCCCATAGTTTAGCAACATTGATGAATAGGGATGGCCTGTATAGAAGCTCTGCATGGCTAAACGCTCTAATAGCGATCTTTATTGGGCTTATATCTGTGAATCTCCTCCTCTCTCTCTCCCCAGCTCGAGGAATAGTCTTCCTTGTAGGTGAGATTGTTTTGCTGTTAGTCGTCGCGTGGATCGCTTTCTACAAATATCAATATTGGCTCGACATAGCCCACCCGCTGGTCATTTTATGTTTAAGCTACTACTTGGTCATTCCTTACCGATTGGTAGATGAATATAAAAAGCGATGGCACTACCAGGAAAAGAGTGAATTTATGGCTGAGCTCGAGCAGCTTAAAAGCAACTTCCTATCCCTAATATCGCACGACCTAAAAACTCCTCTGGCCCGAATCCAAGGCAGCGCAGAATTAGCTCTAAACAATCTCTCGGATGCTGCGAGCGACAAACAGAAAAAATCTCTCCAGGCTATTCTCCAAACCACAGAAGGTTTAAGCAATTACGTCGAAACCATTTTAGATCTTACTCGTATTGAGAGCTCTAAAGTTCAGCTCAACAAAACCTCCAAGGACATTAATACGATTATTAATGAAGTAGTTGCTTCGAAAAATATTCTGGCCAGAGAAAAAAATATCTCTATCAACAGTAATTTAGAGCCCTTATTTTCTTTCAAGTTCGATGTAAAACTAATACAACAGGTAATCGCAAATCTAGTTGATAACGCCATTAAATATTCCCCAGAAAACTCGATAATCCTGATCAAAACCAAGGAGGAAAAATCCTGGGTTCAAGTCAGCATATCCGACCAAGGATGTGGAATAGCGGCTGACGAGACAGAAAAAATATTTACAAAGTTTTATAGAGTAGAAAACTCTGACACGCAAAAAACCAAAGGAACTGGTCTGGGCCTTTATTTGGTTAAATATTTTGTCGAACTACACAAGGGAGTTGTGGGACTAAAAAGTGAGCCGGGTCAGGGAAGTGAATTTACAATTTCTTTACCCGTTTAAAGGGGGGACCATGAGTCAGTATAAAATTTTAGTTGTTGAAGACGACGTCGAATTGCGCTGCACACTTTCTGAAGCTCTGTCTCTTAATGATTTCGAGATTTTTCAGGCGGTAGATGGACAGGATGCGGTTGAGCAAATAAGAAAACAACAAATAGATCTAGTTCTTTTAGACGTGAATATGCCCAGAATGAACGGGCTAGATTGCTTAACCGCGGTCAAGGAATATGACCCTTCCATCATTGTCATCGTGATGACCGCTCACAGCACCATCGAAGATGCTGTGCGAGCCATCAAGAGCGGGGCGTACAACTACCTCGCCAAACCGATCAAACATCAATCAGTAGTAGAAATGGTTCAAAGGGCACTAGATGCCCAGTCTATGATTCGAACTATGGCCCTATCTGCCCCAATTATAAAATTGGATGCTGGAGAGTTCATCGGGCATTCCGGTGAGATGAAAAAAATATTTAACATTATCTACAAGTTGGCCAAAGTAGAAACTTCGGTTCTTATAAGAGGGGAAAGCGGAACTGGCAAAGAGCTTGTCGCCCGAGCAATTCATTACAACTCGGCTCGCAAGGACCAAAAGTTGGTTTCGATCAACTGTAGTGCAATTGCTGAGACCTTGTTTGAAAGTGAGCTTTTTGGGCACGAGCGAGGGGCTTTCACCGGAGCCAGTCAAAGACAGATTGGAAAATTCCAATACGCTGAAGGCGGTACTATCTTTTTAGATGAGATTGGGGATCTTTCGCCCGCTATGCAGGTCAAACTTCTAAGAGTATTACAGGAGAAACGTTTTACTCCAGTGGGATCTCACCGTGAAGTTGAAATGGATGTTCGATTCATCGCGGCTACCAACCGTAATTTAGAGGAAATGATCAGAAATGGTACTTTTCGTGAAGACCTTTTTTATCGACTTAATGTGATACCGATATTTTTGCCGGCTCTAAAAGACAGAAAAGAGGACATTGCTAATCTGGTAAAACACTTCGTCAGACGCTTCGCTAACATTCATCAAAAGAGCATTCAGGGAATTACCACCCAAGCGCTTGAGCAGATCATGGAACATGAATGGCCCGGAAACATCAGAGAGCTAGAAAATGCAATTGAACACGCTTTTGTTGTCGAGACATCGGATAAGATCACCGCAAAGTCGCTCCCAGAGTATCTAAACTCCTTTAAGCTAAGAAATAGCAGAAAGGGCAAATCTGAACCGATGGAGTCGACCGAAAACTCTCCGCAGGAAGGCATCGACTACTCCACTCTGGATTACAACCGGTTTAAAGAGGAGTTCGAGAAAGAATTTATTATTCGAGCGCTCAAAACTTTTAAAGGTCGAATTAACCAAACTGCTCTTCATGCCAAAATTCCCAAGAAGACCCTTTTGCGGAAGCTACAAAAATACAACATTAATGCTGAGGAGTTTCGACTTTAAAATCGGGATCATGGTACAATTTTGTCTATGTTACTCCCCCAGCAATCAACGCAGCGCCTTATCGTTGGTTTAGTTATCTTTTTTCTACTCATTGGGCAAATTGCTCTATTTAGCGCTACCGCTGTAATGGGAATTCAGAAACATTCCTCTGAATTTTATTACGTTCTCAGGCAAGCTGGCTGTGCAATTCTGGGGCTTCTCATCATGATAGGGATCTCACGAGTCCCCTACCTTTTTTGGAAAAAGATAAGTTATTGGTTACTGGGCATCCAGATAGTCCTCATTGCTGCTACTCATGTCGGTCCATTCAGGCATTTTGCCTACGGAGCCACCCGATGGCTCAAATTGGGGCCCTTGCTTTTTCAGCCCAGTGAACTTGCTAAAATCACAATCACCATTTTTTTCGCTTCGCTATTGGCACGACACAAAGAGAACCCACTGACATTAAAAAAATGGATAACTAATGGGCTTCCCATAATGACCGCTCTGTTTTTAATTTTTAAACAACCCGATCTCGGGACAACCACATTATTGGTCATTGTCATTATAGGCATGCTATTTATCTCGGGAATCCGATTGTCTTACTTAGTAAGTTTTTTGGGAATTGGAAGCTTGGGGTTTGTGTTTGCCATCGTTCATTATGCCTGGAGAAGAAAAAGACTTTTTGCCTTTCTAAATCCATGGGCAGATCCTCAAGGAACCGGATTTCAGACAATTCAATCCTTTTTATCTTTTCATTCTGGACAACTTTTTGGAACGGGTCTTGGGAATGGCAATAGTAAATTATTTTTCCTTCCGGAAGTTCACACAGATTTCATTTTCGCTTTAATAGGAGAGGAAATGGGATTTTTGGGTGCTGTCACTCTTCTAGTACTCTTTACCTACTTCTGCTACCTCCTTTTCAAAGTGGTTTTAACTTCCAAGGACGCTTTCGGATGTTATTTAAGTTTTGGATTAGCACTTTCAGTCGCCTTACAAATTGTGGTTAACTTAGGTGGTGTTACTGGACTTCTCCCAGTTAAAGGACTTCCATTACCCTTCATTTCATGGGGTAGATCGGCCCTAATTGTGAACCTGATTCTCATGGGAATTTTATTGAATATAGTTCAATCCTCTTCGATAATTCCGACTGAAAAAAAAACTGATTCAGATAATTAACTTGTGAACCAAAAAAAAATTATCATTACGGGTGGAGGAACAGGCGGGCATGTTTTCCCCGCGTTGGCTATTGCTGAGGAGATGAGAGCTCACGGATGGCTAGTACAATATGTGGGCACCTCACACGGCATGGAAGCCAAGCTAGTCCCAGAAGCCAAGTTTCCTTTTTTCACAGTAAAAACTGGAGCCGTAAAAGATCAAAATATTTTGAAGGTTTTTCTTACTGTATGGCATCTTTTTTTGGGGCTCATTTGGGCTATCCGTTTTTTAATCAATGAAAAGCCGGCTGCTGTGCTTGGAGTGGGTGGGTACGTTTCAGTTCCCGTATGTTTAGCGGCTTTCCTCTTAAGGATTCCCCTTTTTCTTCAGGAACAAAACTCTTCTGTGGGAATCGCCAATAGATTTTTAGGTCGCCTCGCTAAAAAGATTTTTTTGGGGTTTCCACAAGCGGTCACGTACTTCGATAAAAACAAATGCATTAATACTGGGAACCCTCTTCGACCGGCTTTTTATGAAAATAGATTACCGAATTACGACCCCAGCAATCAGTTCCTTCTGATTTTAGGGGGAAGCCAAGGATCCAAAGCGATTAACGACGCCGTTTTAAGATTTTTACCCTCCCTTTTAGCTAAGTTTCCCAACTTGCAGGTTTTCCATCAGACAGGCCAAAGAGACTTTGAAGCCGTGAAAAGTGCCGCAGGCTCTCGCTTTGGTTCCCGATACGTCTATGAGCCGTTTGTGAAGGACATGTCTGCACTTTATGGAAAGGCCTCTTTAGTCATCGCTCGTTCGGGCGCCCTGACCGTGTCCGAACTTATCCAAGTAGGTCGGCCGGCCATCTTTGTTCCTTTCCCTAGAAAGGGACAAAACGACCAAATTACAAATGCTTACCTGATCGCAGACCACGGTGCAGCCAAGGTGGTTGAGCAAGGAGAAGGGTTCTCTGAAAGACTCGAAAAAACAACTCTAGAAATTTTTGAGCCATCGGTGTTAGAAAGAATGTCAAAAGGCTATGAATCGTTGAGATTTGGGAATGCGCTAACCCTCCTTGCGAATGAAATCATGGCTCAAAGTGGAGTTGGGATTAAGTAGTTTAGGGCGCCAAGATGAGCTCAGGGTTGTAAATGTATAATAAAGTCAATAAGATACACTTGGTGGGCATCGGCGGTATCGGAATGAGTGCCATTGCCGAGTTGCTTCTTCGAGAAGGCTACCAAGTTTCTGGGTCAGACTTAAAAGCCAATGAAATTGTTAAGGGGCTAATCGCCCGCGGGGTTAAGTTTTATCAAGGGCACGCCCGAGAAAATGTTCTTAACACTGAATTGGTTGTTTACTCTTCTGCCATTAATCCTGAAAACCCCGAGATGGCCCAGGCTTTAAGCCAACAAACTCCAGTTATCGCTAGAGCCGAAATGCTGGCCGAGTTGATGCGATTAAAATATGGAATCGCTGTAGCCGGAGCCCACGGTAAAACCACAACCACTTCAATGATCGCTACCATTCTTATGGAAGCAAACCTAGACCCCACAATTGTCGTTGGGGGAAGAATGGATAACTTTGGGGGAACTAATGCGAGATTAGGCACCGGAGAATTCATGGTTGTCGAAGCCGATGAAAGCGATGGCTCCTTTAACAAGCTTTCTCCCAGTATTGCTGTTGTTACCAATATGGACCGTGAGCACATGGACCACTACAAAACCATGGCTCGATTGAAAAAGGCTTTTCTATCTTTCTTAAACAAAGTCCCTTTTTACGGACTAAGTGTTGTATGTGGGGATGATCCTTATCTAAGAGTTCTTTACTCGAAAATCGATCGAAGAAAAAAGACCTACGGATTTCGTCCGGATAACCACTGTCGTGTTGTTAGTTATTCCTCTCACAGCGAAGGGACCTGCAGCCAGATCCAAGTTGGAACCGAGAACTTTGAGCTCAATCTTCAGGTTCCTGGAAAACACAATGTTCTTAATGCACTTGCTGCCTTAGCTGTGGCTGAAGAGCTTTCCATTCCCAGAAACACTGCTTTGGCCGCCCTTAATCGTTTTCAGGGGGTACAAAGACGATTTCAACGACGCGGGGAAAGAAATGGAGTTCTATTTATCGACGACTACGCTCATCACCCAAGTGAAATCAGAGCCACTCTTCAAGCTGCCCGCGAAAGATTTCAAGGAAAAAAAATTCGGGCTGTTTTCCAACCCCACAGATACAGTCGTGTTGAGGATCTCCTAGATCAGTTCTCTACCTGTTTTAAAGATTGCGACAGCATAGCCATCACCGATATCTATGCCGCTAGTGAAGCTCCGGTGCCTGGTCTCGAGTCCAGCGTTCTTGTAGACAATATTTCTCATCTAGGGCACCCAAATGCCTTCTATATCAAAACCCCCCTCGAAGGGATTGAGCACTTTTTAAACGAAAGCCAACCGGGCGATATCATTTTAACCCTAGGGGCGGGGGATCTTCCCAATGTCTACAAACAAATTTTCTAGTTTGTTTCCCCTGTTTGAAAAGAAACTTAAAGACAGAGTTCTATTTAACGAAACCTTAGCACCTTATTTGGCTTACAAGGTTGGTGGCCCAGCTGATATTTTGGTTTTTCCAAAAACTGAAGAAGAGCTTTTCTGGATCGACGAAACAGCCCAAAAAAACAATATCCCTGTTACCGTCATAGGGACCGGCACCAATTTGCTGGTTCTGGACGAAGGAATTAGAGGAATCACCCTTTCTCTCGCTAAAGCTTTCCAGGAGATTGAAGAGATTGCCTCCCCCGAAAAGGATAAAATCCGGGTGCGGTGCGGTGGTGGAGTTTTAAAACCCCTGTTGCTCAAATGGGCCGTCGAACGCGGATACACAGGGTTGGAATTTAGTTCGGGAGTCCCAGGAACTATCGGCGGTGGTATTTATATGAATGCCGGTACCAAATATGGTTGCTATGGTGATATCCTTACAGAAGTACGTCTCTTTGACTTTGAAAAAGGTTTTCAACAATTTAAGCGCAATGAAATTAATTTTGCCTACAGAGAATCAGAAGTTAGAAACAGTTTAGTGGTTTGGGCCTCGTTCGAGTTGTCTAAAGGGGATCCTGCACTGATCAGAAACGAGGTAGATCGCATTATTCAAGAAAGAGCAGAAAAACAACCCCTAGACTACCCCAGTTGCGGCTCAACATTTAAAAATGGGCCCGGTTACTCTAGCGGACGACTTATTGAAAAGGCGGGCCTTAAAGGGCTCACAGTAGGCGGAGCTGAGATTTCCACCAAACATGCAAATTTTATTTTGAATAAGGGTTCGGCAACAGCAAGAGATATACTAAGCTTAATCGACATCATCAAAGCACGCGTCAAAGAACAATTTGGAATTTCTCTCGAGTGCGAAGTGTGCGTACTAGGAGGGGACCGTGAGAGAACGCAACAGGAAAAAACTTGAGTTTACAAAAACGGCCCTTGTTTGTAGTGGGGGAGCTACAAAAGCAGCCGCATTTCACATCGGTGTTTGTTTAGCCCTTCGAGACAAACAGTTTTCGTTTGTCGGAGGACTCGCTGAAAACACACCCCCTGTAGATGCTTTTCCTTATCCACGACCTAAATATCATCCCTTGCAAATTGCAAGTTACGTAGGCTCTAGCGCCGGGGCCCTTATCGTCACAATGCTGGCTTCTGGATTAGGAATTGAATCGGTTATTAATTCTTTTGCCGAAAGCACAAAGTTTAAAATGCCGGGAAACTTCCGAACCATTCCAAGAATTCAATACCGAGATATGCTAGCTCTGAACTGGCCCAGCAAAACCGGTCTTTACAACTTTTTCAAACGCGGCCCGGTAATTGGCAAAACATTAGAATCGATGGTACTCGGCAACCTGAAAACCTCCGGGCTATTTACAACAAAAGGATTGGCGGACTACTTAACAAAGCACATTCTTACCACAGAACATTTTCACGAGCTCAAACCAGATCTCTTTATCGTGGGAACCCAACTCGACCATTCACGGAAAATGGTTTTCGGAAGATTTGGAACTGAGAAGACCTTCGATGAATATTGCCAATACTCCTCGAATGCCAACATCTCTTCGGCAGTTGCTGCCTCTATGTCGCTTCCTTTAATTTATTCGCCCTATAAAGTAAAACATGGAGAGACCAAAAGCAGATATTATATTGATGGCGAGATTAGAGAAACCCTTTCAACCCATATAGCAAAAGAAAACGGGTGTGATCTAATTATTTGCTCCTATACTCATCAACCCTATCACTATAAAAAGGAGGTGGGCTCTCTTACCCAATATGGGCTTCCCTCCATCATCATTCAGAGTTTATATCAAGCGATTGAACAAAAAGTTTATGGAGCCAGAAAGGCCCATGAAAATAAAAAAGCTGCCGTCGAAACCGTAAGAGAATTTTTCCGAGAAAAAAAATATCCCGAAAATGAGCTGGATGAATTAATTGCGCGACTCCAAGACAGAATAGATTTCAATGAAAAGCTTAATTATATTTTTATTCATCCCGAAGCCAAAGACCGAGAAATGTTTTTTGGTGAGCACTTCACTTTAAATCCCGAAGTTTTACAAAATGTTGTTTCAATCGGGTATAAGAGAGCCATGGCTGAATTGCGTCGCTACGACTTAACTCCGATTGTTAGTTAGTTAATTTCCCCTTTTCGTCTCATGGCACATCACTTGCCTTATTCCTGTGTTGGCAAAGCTCTTTTATCGGAGCTTTAGGCTTCAATTCGTCTGCTGGTCAGACACTGTGACAATATTCGGCGCGTTTTCGAGGGAAGTACGTGAATTTAGGTAGTTTTAAAAGCCCGTTAAAGAGACCCCAAAAAACTAGATTAAAGACTCAGGTTTTTATACCCGTTTTTATTGCGGCTATGTTTGTGGTGGGTTTTTCCGACCCCAATAAGGCATCGGTTCCCACGACCATGGAAATTTTAAGGCAGAGCCAACCGCCGAAACCGATTCCCTCTAACAAAGCTCAATTATCTAATAACCCTTGGGACTATTTTCACCCGACTTGGAAAAAATCGACTCCTTGGACACTAATCGCAGTTTCCGATGATCTCGACCACTCTATCGAATATTCAAAGGCTGAATTATTGGTTGAAGATCCGCACAACAGAATTGAAAAGGAATTTATTCCATCAAATGAGATCAAAGGGCGTGTACAGTTTTGGATCGATATTTATTCCAGATTTAGCAGCCGAACCCGTGTCATTCACGACCGCCGCCATCCGGAAGTCATGTTCGGATATATGGACTTTAGACCTCTTTACCGAAACATGAGCTCGAAGGTCGCAGCTGAAATTAAGGCCTCTGCTTTCGAAAAGAAAATCCTCAAGGAACTCAAGGCTAGGCTGGATGAGGCGGCAGGCATTAGCAGAACCCATTTTTTATCTGTCGACGAAAAAACTGCGATCCAGGCTTTCCTTTCGAGAAGTGGCGCCCTGGATAAACTAAGTTACTTACGTTTAATTAAAAACATCCGCACCCAAACGGGACAAAGCGATGTTTTCTTGATGGCGCTGCAAAGATCCAAATATCTTCTTCCTCATATAGAAAGCGTATTTAAACAGCAGGGTCTGCCCATAGCATTAGCTCGAATCCCATTTGTAGAATCTTCGTTCAATGCGAAAGCGCTTTCTAAAATAGGCGCAGTTGGGATTTGGCAATTCACAAGAGAAACAGCCAGAGAGTTGATACATGGCGAGGCTGAACATTTGTGGGCGGATCCGTTAAGACAAACCAAGAGTGCTGCGAAACTTCTTAAGTGCTACCGATCAGCCCTGCCTGACTGGGGAACCACCATCACTTCCTATAACACTGGCGTCGGAAGAGTCCGCAGAATGGTTCAAAAATATCGCGTCAAAAATGTTGCGACACTCATTGAGCTTAGTCACAACGACACCCTGGGGTTCGCCGGAAAGAATTTTTACAGTGAGTTTTTAGCTGCAAATTTCGTCGAAGCCTACAAAGAAGAGCTGTTTGGAAGTCTGCTTAACGGGATCGATAGTATGTTAGTGTTCAAAACTAATGGGGCACTACCCAAAGAACTTTGCGATCTCTGATTTTATCAGTTTACCAAGACTGAAACTCTTTCAATGCCAACTCGCACAACATGAGCGCGGAAGGATTTTCCAGTTTCATCGGTCATCTTAAGAAGATATTCTCCAGGCGGAAGATTAAAGAAGCTAAAGCCAGGGTCAGCTGCAGTTAACACATATGTCGATTTATTTTTAGGCGCTTGGCTAAGTGAAAACGGTCCGTGTTCAGAAGCCACAACCTGCCCTTTGGTATCTAGAAGAGTAATCCCAACTTTATTTCTACCAGCTTTAAAAAGCGAGTGGTGTGCACCCCCTACGATAACCCCGGTATTTTTTTCATGTCGAACCCTAGCAATTCGATTAGCACTTTCTTTGATCAGGTCTCGCTCCATCATATAAAATGCGCGCTCCTTCTCACTCTCTCGGGCGCTCCAAGGAATAGTAAACCAGGTTCTGGGATAACCGTCGGCATAAGCCTCTAGAGTGACAACTCCAGGAGGAAGATCAAGGTCCGGCAAACTGAATTGCCCTTTGTCATTAGTTTCTTCGGGAGAAAGAGCATCCCCCACCAACTGAACAGTCCCATTCACATCTTGGCCCGCAAAAGGATCAAACAAATGCCCCAATACATTTCGGCTGCCCCCACGGCCCAACTCCAAGAAATACCCATAGCCCGGTTCAACATTTACAAGCAACGAGTGTTGATTTCCGCTTCTACCAATGGCTCGAATCGAGGCTTCCACATTAAAAAATCCAAAGAGGCCCGTGTCTAAGGTTGCTTTCGCATTTGTCTCTGGGAGTGCTCCGAAGTAGACGGCATTTCCTTTGCGATGAGAGAGAGAAAAAGCTTCCCCGGTTTTTGGAGCGCGCGTATTAACATCGTAGGCCCTCCCCATCACCACACCTTTTTGGGGTTGTTGTAATCTCTTGGTAAAAAATCGCGTGACCACATCTACTTTATCTTTTTCTACAAGATAGATGGGAGAATAGGCTGCTGTAGTAAAAATCGGGACTATTTGTCGTCCAGGAAAATAGCCTGGAGCACTAGCTTCTACGACCAACTCTGAGGTGGCTGGAACTGCAGGGATTCGAACGTTTCCATCTTTATCGGATTGGAAAGTCCCCAGCTCCGGGAAACCTACTATCTGTACCTGCCCGCTTTGAATCGTTTTTGGCTTGCGATAATTGGCTGGAGCCCCATCAAATAGGGTCAGAGTGAGAGACACATGGTCTTTAGTTCTTTGGGCTTCCTCACGATTTGGAGCCGCAGACAGTGCTTCTCTATTTAAGGTCAGATACACTTTTTCCCTGGCGTTATCTGCTGTCAGAACTTTGGAATAGGGGATCTGTGCAACAGGGACAGAAGACTCTGGGACATATACGCCAGCAAATAATTTATATTTCCCTTTCATTCCGGTTCCGTCGATTTCAAAACTACTACCGGAACTTGGGAACTGATAGTCCAGCAAGAAAATGGTGTCTTGAGGATCCTGACTGCCTACGCGGTTCAGATAAAGTTCAACAAAAGCGCGCCGAGATTTCAGCCAAGAAAGAGTATCCTGGTCAGCCACCACTTCCCCGTAGATTTTACTCCCAGTTGAGACTGGCTCTTCATCGCCATCAACAGCGCCAGTTTGGTTACTCACTGTAGGTTGATTCAAAGATCTCTTGTCTTTCACAGGATGAGTAACCACCTGTTGTGCGGGCTTCCGTGGGTTCTCAGTCTGTTTAAATTCAAAAACGCCTTGAGTGGCCCCCGCAAGCGTTGGAGCTAAAGTGCCAACCCTGCCTCTGGCTTCAACTTCAAGCTCCGGTGCAGCTTCAGGTTTTGCCTCGAGCACTTGAGTATTCAATCCAGTTGGCTCTTGAGTGTCGGCTTTGGTTACAAGAGTTGGTGTTTTTTCAGTCTGTAGTTGTTCTGTCGAAGGAAGAGAGGGTGTGGGGACTTTTGCCCAGGTAACTCTACTTTGTGGGGCTCGTACTATAAGGTTATTCGATTTTTCGGATTTTTTTAGCAATTCGAGTTTTTCATTTAGATCGGTGAATGGCAGCTTTTGAAAAACACTCTCCTGAACATATAAAGGGCGTTCCATTTCAAATTGCAAGTTTGTCGGTTCTAAATTCTGCCACTGAACTGCGGCTAGAAGAGAGGTGAAGCCCAAAGAATCATCTACCCAAGATTCCTTAAATGCTGTTTCAGCCAGGTCATCGAGAGGGGCCGGGTTGTCTAAAGCATCTTGGGTATTCAACTTTGGGTTTTCAAAATCTTTTTCAACCCATTCCGGAATCGCCGGCACAACGATTTTTTTCTTAACCTTTCTGCGAACAGCCATTTTCAAATGTGCCACTTTCTTCAATTTGCGGAAAGTTGGAGCTGGAACCTGGGCCGTTTCTGTGTTTCGTACTTCTAATAAAGATGAAGCTGCCAACCTTTGGAAACTTGAAAGACAAGTCGGATGCCTTAAGGGAGGTGTGTTTCTTACTTCTTCTAATTTTTGAGAGTTCGGAGCCACCAATCCAACCAAATCTTTTGAATCGGAACCAATTCTCGGAAGATCTGGGGTTTCCACGCTTGCAACTTTTAGTTTTCTTTGGATCCGTTTGCCCGGCTTTTTGGGGAAGAATTTTTCGTGCGGGCTTTGATATTTCACCAGAACGAATGCGCAGATCACCGCCATGACCGTGATGGCCGAAGGATACGATATCCGGTTTTTGCGCTGTTTAGACACCGACTCACTTCCCTGTGATTCGTTAAACTAATTTAATTTTGTGGTTTTTTGAGAGAAGAGGAACACATCCTGAAGAAATACCTTCTCTATCAGTATATCGATCGGCTTTTTTTTTACAACTCTTTAGCAAAAATAAACTATTGATTTTACTGGATATTCTGATTACTCTTGGGGCTGTGACTAAGACTACTCAACCCAATATTCACTCTTGGATAACTGATTGGCTAACCAAACAGCGACTATCCACAAATTTTTCGGTCTCTTTGCTTTTAGGAGATGGCTCGAGTCGGTCTTTTTATCGGATCACAACAAATCAAGGGAACTATATTTTGGTTTCAGATTCCCAATGGACTCAGACACAAGATTATCCGGCGCACCAAACCTACCTGGAAAAACTAGGACTTCCTGTCCCCCGATTCTATCAAGTTGACCCTTCGCAGGGTTTTTTATTAATGCAGGATCTAGGGGACGAATTACTTCAAGACCGAATCGCAAAGAGTCCTGATAAGAAAATGTTTTTTCTTAAAAAAGCGATAGCTCTTCTTGCGGAGTTTCATGGAACAACTTTTCCAGTCCCTGGAGATCTACCGGTAAGTCAGAGATCATTTGATGCAGATAAATATTTTTCAGAAATGAATTTCACTTTGGAATATCTTCATTTGAAACTTTTAAACCAGAAGCAACTTTCTGAGCCCCAAAGCAATGAACTTCGCCATTTTTGTGAAAACATCGCTCAAATCGCTCCACGAGCTTTTTCCCATAGAGATTACCATTGCAGAAATCTTCTGTTCTTTCAGGATGAACTGGTGATGATCGATTTTCAGGACGCCCGAATGGGGCCACCCCACTACGACCTTGCCAGTTTGTTATACGATGCTTACTGCCCATTAACAGAAGTTGAAAGGACCGAGCTGCTTAGAGAATATAAAGCTGCCCTTTCTCAATACCCGATATTTAAAAAGATAGCCTGGCATATTTTTGAGGCTGATCTCAAACAAGTAGCATTTCAACGCACTGTAAAAGCGGCCGGATCATTTGCCTCATTTTTTATTCGATTTGGAAAATCAACCCATTTGCCCTATTTAAATCCCGCATTAACTTCAGCTTTTCAACTACAGAAAGAGGGCTTCGGAGTTAAACCTAGTGTTATCGATCTTGAGAAATGGATAACACTTATTTCTCAGATAAAGATACAATAACAAAATGTCGGCTCCTGTTACCAAAGCCATGGTCCTCACTGCAGGACTAGGCACGAGATTAAGCCCCATTACTCAAAAAATTCCCAAGCCATTAGTCTCTGTTCTTAATGTCCCCAACATTCTCCATGTTCTCTTTCTTCTTCAGCGCGCTGGCATTCGAGATGTGGTGATGAATTTATTCCACTTGCCCGAACAAATGGAATCTTTTTTCAAGAAGAGATCTTTCTTTGGGATGAATTTTTCCTTTTGTTTCGAAAACCCGATCTTGGGAACGGGAGGTGGGGTTAAGAACGCTGAAAAATTTTTGAAAGACTCCACCTTCATCTTGGCTAACTGTGACTTCGTTACTAACATCGATATAAAACATTTTTTGGAAAAGCATTTCGCTGTTAACTCCAAAGCATCAATGCTGCTTGTACAAGACGAGTCTAGACAGCATCTTTATTCAAAAGTCGGAATTGATTCTGGCAATCACTTAGTAAGCCTTCCGAAGCTTCAAACTTGTTCCGCAGAAAAATTTGGAATATTTACGGGAATACATATCTTGTCCCATGAAGTGTTAGACTTTCTGGATTCTAAACCGTGCGGGATCAACGACACTCTTTATCCGAGACTCATGAAGGAATTTCCAGCCTCAGTCCACGGCTTCATTGATGATAAAGCTTTTTGGTTCGACACCGGAGATTTCCCTGCCTTCTGGCAAACAAGTCGAAATCTACTCAATTGCCTCACAAAAAGAGACCCTTTCATCATGGACCTTTTTTCAGTACTGGGAACTCCTTACGATGAGATATCTAACGGAGTTTGGATAGAGAAGGGGGCAACCGTTCCCAAAGACGTGACTCTTAAGAGCCCTGTACTTCTGGGGAAAAACATACGCTTTGGAAATGGAGTAACTCTAGGCCCAAATACGATCGTGGGAGATAGCTGTGATCTAGGAGCGGCTTCCTCAATTCAAGACTCTATTTTATTGCCTGGTTCTATCGTCGAAAACACGGCTCATATTTCCCAATCAGTACAATTTGAGCGTCTCACCCTCAGTGCTAAAGCTATCGTCTAAAAAGACATAGTGACAGCCTTTTCACTTTTTTAATGTCCAATAATATTAACGACTCAAACGGGTTGGAACTGGTCCACGAGCTCCGGGGTTCAATGACATTTTCCCTTGAACTCCGCCTCTAGCACTACCGTTAAAACGGCTCGGCAACAATCTAGGTCCACCGACTGCTCCGGCGCCACGGCTATATCTTAAAGAGCCGAAATTTTGCAAAGCTTGTCCAACGGTGCCAGCTCCATTCACATTTTGGACTCCATTGCCCATGTAAGGATACCGACTCATCATCATCTGCTGGAACATCTGGTTCTGCTGCTGCATAGTTTGCAACAGAGCAGAAGTTGTTGGGTCGGGCTGTTGTACAGCGGGCCTTGGCGCAATGTCGTCGTTAAATCTACTGGGTGTGTAGGGCATTATCGGCGGCTGACTGGGCTGATTCATCATCCCATAAGGCATTTGCTGCATAGGCATTTGCTGCATAGGCATTTGAGGGTACTGTTGTTGGGGACTTTGAGGCACGCTAACAGAAGGACTCAACTGAGGCCCTTGTTCGCTCCGATCGGAATTTCCCCTTGAGACGTTAGGTCTTTGAGCTTGGTTTAAAGCCCCTTGCAAAGCTCGTAGAGCCTGTTCATTACCACGGTCTCTTTCCGCCAACTGTTGTTGTAAAAACTGATCTTGTAACTCTCTGTCTCTCTCTTGAGAGTCGGAAGCTCTTCGTAAAGCATCTAAAGCATCTCTAAGCTGGTTGTTTTCAAATCCGCCAGCGGCAGGATTGGTCGGCACGACTTGTGGCTGAGCAAATCCACCACCACCAAGAGTAGGGTTTTGTGGCGCAGCAACTGGAGGAGCAGGCTGTTCTGCCACAGAGTCCTGGGTAGCAGCTGCTTCATCTAGTTTACACATTTTCACATCAGCATCAGCTGATTTTATAGCCTTAACGGCACTATCAGCTTCGACTTGCTCTTTATCGATAAAGGTTTTATCCCAACCCTTGCCTAACAGCTTTGCAATACTCTCTAAGCTCTCTTGAACATCCTTATCGATTTTTTCAAATTCCCCCTTAGACGCACTAAACTTTTCAAGCTTAGCAGCAAGGGCACTTTGAATTCGCACCACAAAGGTATTTACCTTTTTGGCGTCGATCTGTTTTGCGGTTTCAGATAATATCTTTTGCTCGTTTAGATAGTCTAAAAACTCATTGAGAGTTTTAACAACCTCAGAGGATACTTTGTCTTTGCTCTCTTTGTCCGAGCATTCTTTCAACTTGTCAGCGTAAGACTTAACTATTTCAATGTTTTTTTGCATGGACTTAACGTCGTCAGAGCTCAGAGTAATCTGCTCGGTCTCTTTATCTTTTTCTATTTTAAAAACTATAGTTCCGTCTTTTTTTGCAACTAAACTATCAATGACGGATTTAAAACTGTCGGTAATGGCGATACTATTCGCCGATGGACGAGAACCTGCTGCTTCCTTAGCCCCTTTGCTCTTATCATGATCATCTTCCGCAAAACTTAAAGTTGTCGCATTTAAGCAACACAACACTATTAAGCCAGCAACTTTTACTTGATACCTTTTCATCTTCAACCCCGCTTTCACAAGCACTTAAAAATGAGAGAGATCTAAGACCTCAACTCGCTCCTCCACAAAAAACACACATAGGAATTTTCCAGATAAGAGTTGCAATGGCTGTTCCACCGAAAGTTTTGTGCTCAAAGGTAATAGAGAGTTTGTGTATTCAAATTGAGGGGATTTTAGGGTGTGTCAGTTTTTTAGTCGTTATAAAGGCGGAACCACTGTAGGTGGCTGAAATGTTTTGTGTTTTTTTGAATGGCCCAATTTAGAATAAGGGGTGTCAGAAATATCGACACCTAAAGTTTGTCTCGTGGTATACGGCCGTTTTACTAAGAAATTTCAGCACTAACGGACGCAAATCATAGTACTCTCGTAAACAGTTCAGTAGAGCCTTTGCGTAGATAAGTTGTTCTGTTTTAATATTATTCTCCGAGCAGTCTAGGCCGCTATCCACGTTGACGGCACCGCCCTGTATGACATAAAATACGTTTTGTTATGGAAACCATTGATCAAAACGAAACAAAATCAAGCTCGCCTGGCTTCTCAAGTTTTATGTTCCACAACAGCCCGGCCATGCAGGAGCTTTTGTTAAAGCCCATTTCTAAAGACAATCCTATTGTTAAAGACGCAAAGATTAGAAGGCTTTACCTTCAGGCCTCTGCTCAGCAGTGGTATGCCCCACAAAAGTTAAATTTTGATCTCCCAGTAGATCCGGATGCTGAAACACGAAGAGCTTGGGCACGAATTTCGGAAGTTTTTTATACCTTAGAAAAGATGGGATTAAATGTCATCGCCAACATGATGCCGAAAGCTGCCGGAAAATTAAAAAGCGATGAAGTGGTCAATTACTTAGCAGTTCAATGCCACGATGAAGCTAGGCATGTTTTCGTGGTTGAAAGTTATTTGAAGAAACTTGGAGCCCCTCCAGTTTACGATTACAGGTATCACGTTCTAGGACAAGCCGCTTCTATGGGTTTCTACAAAGTGGAAAACTGGATGTTCTCTACTTTGTTCTCAGAAAACTTTGCGTCCGCTTTTTTACGAAGAGCCAAAGCCTCTCCTCGAATCGATCCGTTTGGGGCCGAAATGTGCAAATACTTGATGATAGATGAAAGTCGGCATTTGCACTTCCTGCACATTGTTCTTCCAGACGTCATGGATCGACTCTCTTTGATGGGCAAAACTTATGTTAAAGCCTGTCAATTCTTTATCATGAAGTTTAGTGAGGTCATCTCTCGCACTCTTGAGGCCGATGCTGCTTACGTGGGAATCAACCGCAGAGATTTGTTAGAAGAAATTTTTGAAAATATTGAAAAGGCCTACGAGGGCTTTGGAGTCACGCGACAGTTCCTGAGATTCCCAAAAATTACTGACACTGGAGTTTCAACTGCAACTGTCTCCTATCCAAGATTAAATTAGGTTGGTATATGGCAGATAAAGAAGATCGTTACGAAGATAATGTGGCTGGAAAGTGGTATGTTGATAAAAAATGTATTCTTTGCAGTGTATGCTCAGAGGCCGCGCCCAAAAACTTTAAAGAGGCTCCAAGCGGTGACCATGACTTCGTTTTCAAACAACCAGAGACCCCTGAAGAAGAACAACAGTGCGAAGAGGCAATGGTTGCTTGCCCAGTAGAAGCTATCGGAAATGACGGCTAAGCCAAACCAAGTACTGGTTGCAATGAATGGCTTCAAGGGAAGTCTGACTAATCTAGAAGCTTGCAACAGTGTTTCGAGAGCCCTAACCAAACTAGAGATCCAGCACTCTCTTATCCCCATCGGCGATGGCGGTAATGGCACAGGACTAGCTTTACAGTTAGCCCTAGGGGGCGAGTTTTCTTCAGTTCCTGCAACAGATCCTATAGGGAGGGAGATTGAAGCCCCAGTGCTTTGTTTTCCTAACGCTCAAAAACCGTTTCGCCTCTACATCGAGAGTAGTTCAGCTTGCGGATACACGCTAATGCCGCCAACCTCAAAAAAAGCCCTCGAAGCTTCAAGCGGTGGCCTGGGAAAATTATTGGCCAATGCAATTACAAAATGGAGAGCTGGCGTAAAAGAAATTTGGATTGGTCTTGGTGATTCAGCAGTTTCCGATATGGGAATTGGAATGTTATCTGAGCTAGGGGTTGTTTTCGTAGACTCAAAGAAAGAGAAATTAGCTCCCACAACTACAAACATGGTTAACATCTTTGACTTTTCTAGGCCCACTCTAGATATCAGCCACATATCTTTGACCGTATTATGTGACGTCTCCAACCCTATCTGTGGCCCCCAGGGAAGCGCTCGAATATTTTCTCCCCAGAAAGGAGCAACTCCCGATGAGGTTGCTCTTATTGCCAAAGGAATGGATAACTTTGCCTCTCGAATAGAAAACAAAACTCACCGCTCACTAAAGTACATACCAATGACAGGATCTGCCGGTGGATTATCTTCAGCCTTGCTCTCTTTTTTTAATGCTAAACTTGTTCCGGGCTGCGACTTTTTACTCCAGCAGATCTCTTTTGACGAAAAGCTGTCCCAACACTCAGTAGTCGTA
>Ga0136644_10000903_pt1 | contig 23756 bp, 31 predicted proteins | sample C_130820_EF_Meta_FD_94780 | JGI IMG/M metagenome (GOLD analysis project Ga0136644, IMG submission 94780) | Freshwater microbial communities from Lake Croche, Canada to study carbon cycling - C_130820_EF_MetaG (v2) (version 2) | ecosystem: Environmental > Aquatic > Freshwater > Lake | place...
CTGAGGCTAAAGCTGCTGAGGCTAAAGCTGCTGAGGCTAAAGCTGCTGAGGCTAAAGCTGCTGAGGCTAAGGCCGCTGAGGTGAAAGCTGCTGAGGCGAAAGCTGCGGAACTAAAGGCCGCTGAGGCTAAAGCTGCTGAGGTGAAGGTTCCGTTGGCTTAAATACCTTGAGTAACAAGTAATGTCTCTAACCAAAACTCATCATCATTAATAATTTCTTGAATCAATTCAGGCGCATACTCTTCTGTTAGATGCGCTACCCATTGTTCAAATTCAGGACCCATACGGTTCTTAAATTTGCCCTTATCCTTGATTTTTGAACGACGAAGTTCGCGATAGACCTGATGAGTAAACTGCTGAGTTTTGTAAGGATCTTCGCTTTCATCTTTTAGGTTGCCTACGATCGCATACCACTTGTCCATTTGAATTCTCCTTAGATTAATAAGATGCCTAAGTTACGCCTTAAGACAGTTCGTCGATCTCACAAAAAAGAGAAGAAGTGGGATGCGGTGTTTGAAAAGAACGGTAAAGAAAAGGTAGTTCCATTTGGAGCTCATGGAATGTCTGATTTTACGAAGCATAAAGATACTCGCAGAAAGTCACTCTATTTAAAGAGACATTCTGGAATGGGAGAGCATTGGAATAAACCTGATACTCCCGGTGCGTTATCAAGATGGATTTTGTGGAATAAACCGTCGTTTAAAGCATCATTATCTGCCTTCAAGAAACGGTTTGACCTATGAAAAACGGATTTATACGTTTCAATTACATAAAGTATCATTAAAGAATGTCTATTCCTGTGTATTACTACTCGCTCTACGATCTTAGCCCTGAGGCTAGTCAGTGGCGCCGTGAAATGATCTACCAGGAACAGAGAGATAACCACGACAACAATAGCGGTATTGATATCTTTAACATTCGTCAGTCCCATGTGAAGCTCCGCCAGAAGTGGCGATTTATTCGAGATGATTGGGATGATGAGATGATTGGGATACACCGTCAGGCTGCGTGGATCGCAGAGAAGTTACTAGATGAAGACCTAAAGAGAATGGATCAGCCTAGAATTCGGTAAAAACAAAAACAAACTAAAGTTTTTACATGCTTTTAGGCCCAAGCCAATCCGACCAATCTTCTACAATACAATCACCGTTTACAATGAAATGGTTATTGTACTCATCTTCAAGACGAAGATGGTATACAGTATATAACTCACCTGTTTTACAAATATCAGATAATTCTGACCGTTTTAACCCATACTCTTCTGGTTTTTTCATTGTACCATCACTTGTCATAAACTTATGATGTTTTGATAAATATACATTAGATGTTGCACCAAGTGTTCCAGAAGGTAATGTGTATAATACATTGTTCAAATCACACTTAGTTGTTGGGTTAGCATTATATTGAAGTGTACGACTTGTAGTAAGAGTTACACGAACAGGGTTATAATGTTGATTTAGAACATAGTCACCTTCTTTTATCAATTCAATAGGAGTAGAACCACTTGGTGTACGAACAAGTGTTCCCTCAAGTAAACAGACTGAAGGTGGTTTGTTCATCCGCAGTACAACGATATCTTGAGATTTATCACCGACTGGTCGTGATCCACCAGGTACAGTACCTTCTGTTTGATATGTAATATATAGTCCATCCGAATCAACGGATATTGATGAAGGCGCATCAAATAACGAGGTATTGAAAGTAGAGTTTTGTTTTATCCACTCAACATTACCATCTTTACTCATACGAAATACAACAACATCTCCTACTCCAGAATACTCTCCACCTGGAACAACGCCTGATGTGAAATTTGTAATATATAGTCCAGTAGAATCAGCAACGATATTTGGGTATATATCTGTCGATATAGTATTGAAATCAAGATTCTGTTTCTTCCATACAGTATCACCATTGTCTTTTCTCAGTTTCATGACAACTATATCGAAATTATTATCACTCTCTATTGTTTGATTTATAACATTGCCCGTTGTATTGTATACAAGATATACTCCATCAGAATCTGTATCAATGTTGGTAAACAACGGAAGTTCTATATTCGAAGAAAATATATCATATTGTTTGGTCCATTGAACCACTCCATCTGTATTCATCCTTACTACAAGCGCGTTCGGACTACCAATCGTTGGAGGCTCTCTGTTGCTCCCCTCAATACCGTTAAGAGCATTCAGAGTATATGTAAGATATACTCCATCCGAATCAGCAGCAATCGATGGGTTGATGCCTCTGAATGAGGTACTGTTAACAAAATCATTTTTGGTCCATACAGTGTCGCCGTTGTCTTTACTTATTCGCATGACACTAATCTCGCGTGCACGAACTACACTAGTGGTGTCATCGTATGTAACATAAATTCCACCAGAATTAATATCGATTCCTAAAATAATTTCTCCATTGTTAAGGTTAAGTCCTGTTTTGTTATATTGTTTAATCCATGTAATATTGCCGTCATCATTCATCTTCATTACAACGATAGCGGATTTATTATCAGGGTTGGATCCACCTGGAATAGTACCTCCAGCTATTATGTATAACACATATATTCCAGTAGAATCAGCAGCTATTGATGGTGATCCACTGCTAGTTGAGGCATTGAACGTACTATCTTGTTTCACCCATCTAACTGTACCATCACCTTTGTTCATGCTCATTACAACAATATCAGTGTTATATTCTCCACTAGTTTTTGTTCCACCCAAAACAGTACCTCCAGTTGAATATGCAACATATACTCTATCAGAATTAACCGCGATAGAAGGAAACACATCATTCTCTATAGTATTGAAAAAACTATTCTGTTTGATCCAAGCAACATCTGACATGTTTATCTCTATATTATAAAATTTAAAATTCATTAGGTCTAGGCCAGTCATACCAGTCTTCTACCACACAATCACCATTTACGATAAAATTATTATTGTACTCATCTTCTAGACGCAAGTGATATACAGTATATTTTTTGTATTCATCACAGAACTCTTCGGGCTTTGCTTTCTCTAATCCAGCTTCAAGCGGTTTTAGCATTTTTCCATTAGCCAAAAATCTATGATGATGTGTTAAAAATAAATCTTTTGTAGCACCATACTCTCCTGCAGGTATCTTGTATATCGTTCTATTAATTTCATTTCCAACGAGAATAGGCTTATAAGAAATAACTTGATTTATAGTTTTTGTAATTTTTGTTGGCTCGTGTTTGTGATTTAATACTAGATCACCAACCTGTAAGTCTTCAATAGGAACATACGAATTTTGTGTTTTTACTAATGTTCCTTTTAGAAGACATACCGTAACTTGTTCGCTTTCTACAAGGTTTGTTATAGTATCACTACCATCAGTTCTAGTTCCAATAATAGCAAAAAAAACTGGATTCAAGGGTAGAGCGGGGCCGTTAGCTATGATATAATTAGCCACAAATGGTGAAGAATATGCGGTTGATGGTATAAGTATTTGATAGTTTTTGCTAATATCACTAACATAAATTGTATATTCATAATCAGTCTCCGCCGTATCAATAGTCCAGTTAAATGTAATTTCTCCCGGAGTTCCTAAATCTATATTACCCAATGTAATCGTAGGGGGCATGTATGGTGTCATATCTGATTTCTGCATTCTCATTATAGCAATATCTTTGTTACTGCCACCACTAGTCCTTCCATTCCCAAAACCTGCAACAGTGCCACTTGTCTCAAATACAACATATACCGAGTCAAGATCAACACTAATCTTCGCACATACGTCCGAGGAGGTGGTATTAAACTGGTCATTTTGTTTGATTGATTCAATCATTCTAGTTGGTGTCATTCTAAATACAACAATATCTTCATCCGAACCATTCCTAATATCATTTGTAGCAGTACCAGTTGTGTGATATGTAACAAATAGCACTCCATCCGAATCAATCGCAATTTGCGGTTTTGAATTCATACCTGTGGTATTGAAATCTTTATCCTGTTTGGTCCATACAACTTCACCAGTCGAGTCCATCTTGATTATAACGATATCTGTACCTACTATGGCATTGGTAGTCTTTCTATTTCCAGGAGTCATAAGTTCACCTGTAACAACATCTGCAACAACACCAGTTGTCTCGTATGCAACATATATGTCTCCATTGGAATCAACCGCAGTTTTTGCGTTTGTTTCAATACCCGTGCTATTGAAACTGCTTTCTTGTTTTACCCATACAACGGTACCATCTAAAGCTATCTTCGCTACAACGATGTCTTTAATACCACACTTTGTCTTACCTGGAACATTACCAGTTGTCTCATATGTAAGATATAGGTCTCCATTCGAATTAATCGCAATATCTGAGCTTGATTGAATACCTGTGCTATTGAAACCGCTATTCTGTTTGATCCATAGAACTACACCATCCAAGCTCATCTTCATTACAACGACATCGTTAGGCGCGCTCCTTGTACCGCCCGGAGCAGTACCAGTTGTCTCATATGAAATATACAGTTCATCAGAGTGAATTAGAATATGAGGGTTTGAATTAATGCCCCTGGTATTAAACGTGTTATTTTGTTTTGTCCATACAACGTTACCATCTAAGTCCATCTTTATTACAGCGATATCTGTACCTACTAATATGGTGGTAGTGGTCTTTGCATTCCCATCACCTTGAACAGTACCACTTGTCTGAAATGTAACATATAACGCATCATTGACTGAATCGAAAACAATTTGAGGGCTTGAATTAGTACCCGTGGTATTAAACGTGTTATTTTGTTTTGTCCATACAACGTTACCACTTGAGTCCATCTTCATTACAACGATATCTGTACCTCCTATGGCATTGGTAGTCTTTGCATTCGGAACACCTGTAACACCATTAAGACTATCTGCAACAGTACCATTTGTCTGATATGTAACATATAGATCTCCATTCGAACCAACTGCAACTTGCGAGGGTACATCCGTGCCGCTGGTATTGAACTCGTTATTTTGTTTGATCCATGTAACGCCTAACATTTTACTATTTTTACTTATAATATGCTATTTTTTTAAACTTTATAAGTTAGATTGTTTTTAAAGAATATGAACGCACCGATTTAAAGGCAAAATAAGTAGTAAATCTGTGGAGAAATCCACAAAAAACTGGGATGTCCGAGTGGTCAAGGAGGCAGGCTTAAGATCTGCTGGAGTAAATCCGCGTGGGTTCGAACCCCACTCCCAGTATTTTGACCTATTAGCTCAGTGGTTAGAGCGTCCGCCTTCTAAGCGGAAGGCCCTGGGTTCAATCCCCAGATGGGTTAATTGGTACCACTTTCGTGAAGAATTCACTCCACGAAAGTGTTTGCCCACTTTTAAAATACATATTTGCGATCCGATTGAAGGATTGTATGTAGAAGAATGCGACTGTACCAATGACATATGGCCACCATGATTCCATTTAATACAACGATATATAAAGCCTAGGTGATTTCAAACGGCAGATCGTGTATGCGTATTGTGGTCCAAAAAATGTACGTTCAAATGTTGTTCCTCTCCAATAGCGTCCTGTTTGGGAAAAAAGAGCTCCGACATACTGTGGACCCTTTGTTTTTGCGACTGACTTGGTTGTACTTTGAATCTTAGAAAGACAGTCTAACATATATTTGCGTTTTTCGCTCATATGTAGTTCTTGTTTGCGATTTTCAATAAACTGCTTTATATCTTTCTTGAGTTGTACGATTGACTGATTATACTCTTCTGCTGATTCTTTGAATTCATGAACGAGAAACTTTACATCATCCTCTTTCTTAAGTTCCAATAGAAGCTTTTTGGCCATACCTTCACGTGTAAGTTCTTGAGAAGGTGTTTTGTGTTTATTACAATTGGGACACCCGAGATTGCTAACACTTAAGCAACGAATGATACATTGTGTATGATACGCATGTCCACAATCTAGTTTCACACACGTATCTGTATGTAGTCGTTCATCTTCAAATCCCAACATATCCATATCTTCAAAACATAATACACATGGATCCATACTATAAAAAACGGATTTGATAATCTTATGAAAGAATCATGTAAGTAACAAATGGATCCTCCTCAAACTCGTCGTGAAAAGAAAAAAGACCAGCGTGAAAAGGCTCTAGGTAAAAATGGCGGATATTCTTCAAAACATGTTCGCCTATCAGAAATGCTAAAAGAAAAAAGATCTAAAAACTAACAATGCGAGACGGATTAGATACTCTGATTCAATCGATCAATTGGAAGATAGGAAATTTTTCCCTTCTCTCAATTGCGTTTGGTACATGTATGGCACTATTAGACGTGATTATGATGAGTCTTGCGAAATATACAAGCAAAGGGGAAATAGCATACGGAACAGCTCTTCCTATCGCAACTCTTATATATGCTCTGGAACCCTACATATTTTTCAAGTCATTAAACTATGATTCATTAACATCTATGAATCTGATTTGGGATTTGACATCTGACGTATTAGTTACAACAGTAGGTGTATTTTGGTTTAAAGAGTCTATTAAAGGACTTCGTTGGCTAGCTGTTGCGTTCGCGCTGTTTTCCTTAGGTCTCTTCGCGTATACCCACGACTAATACGTTTACCACCTCCTTGCGATTTTCTACATGTCTTACCGCGTTTACATGTGCTTTCGTAACGTTTGACATATGAAATAGATATTTGAGTAAATCCATTCATCCATTCTGCGTAGTTCTGGAAGTTTGCTGGATGTTTGTTGTAAAATTCTTTGAACAACGGATACGCTTCTGCCAAATTATGTAGAAACCGCTTCTGTATTTCGATTCTTCGGGGAGTTGGAGTAAAGTTTACTGCTATAGAAAGCAAAAATTCCTGACCCACTAATTCATTCAGATATCTGTATTTGAAACGCTTTTTAACTTCTTCGAAAGAAGGATCTGGACCAGGATTAATAACATTTGGATCTTTTGAACATTGTGTTCTCAGTTTATGGTTTACCATGTTATGGATTTCATACAGCCATTTTTCGGGATCCTTTTTATCGTATGGAAGCTGTTTTATAAATCTACGTGTAGAATTTCTACAAAACTTACATGGTAACACCTCAGCCATATTCGCAAGAACTTTATGCGGATGTTTTGAATGAACCGCAATACGATGAAATAAATCCCATCCAGACGGACCCCAGAATCTTGTATCGATCCCCATTACTAATTCTTATCGTGAAAAAGAAATCTAGTTTGTTTGATAAATGGACAGTTCTACATCTGTAGTTACAATCGCAGTCGGCCTGTATATCGGTATGGCAATGGGTCAATTCTTTGGTGCGATCACTCGTGATATTGTGACACCTATTCTAGCTGGTTTGTTTCCCGGAGCTGGAGCGGCGGCAGATAAACTAACAATTCAGGTTGGAAGTGTAAAGCTAAACGTTGGTGATGCTCTAGCTGCTACAATGAACTTAATGATTGCCTACTTTGTAGTGACGATGACTCTACCCTATATTCGTACGTATGCGCCTATTGGTGGTCGTCGTTAAATTCTAAGTCTTGAATAAAGATGTCTGGAATCACTGACTGGTTTCACAATACAGTTAAAAGTGTTACTGGAAAAAGCCCTCAGGAGCATGCTGACGCTTTAAAAAAAGCTCTTCCGTCCGCTGCTAAAAATGTTATGACAGATAAGTCAGTTAGTAACTCTTTAGATGCGATGCCTGAACCTGCTGGAACTACTATGACCGGTGGTCGTCGTCGTAAGACTTGTGGCGGAAAGCGTCGCGGTAAGAAGACGCGTCGTGGTGGGAAGTATTATTAATTCTCCAAATGAAAGCTAGTCCAACCACCCTTATGATATTTACCAAACTGTGTTTCGACTCGCTTCTCCATATCCGAAGGAGAGAGTCGCACATCATTGTCAGACATCCATTGCTTAAACACTCTTTTCAAAGTTGTCTTGTCAACTGGAATGATCTCATCACCTTCTTTAATTGGAAGTAACTTATCCGCAATGAACTTGGCAATACCGTCATTGTCATTACGGTAGTCAGACGTATACTCGAGAACTTTCTCAGGCGCAACAAGCTTACGCAAACCCTTACCTTCTTTCAGAATATGAACCAGGTAGTTCAGAAATGGAGTAGCCCATTCCTTTGATTGAACTAGAAACTGAATTGCTTCATCCATGGGATACTCATACGATTCTACGGGCTTCGGTACGAACTTTGAGGTAAAGTTAATAACTACAAGACGACGCCAAGTACCACCATCTGTTGTATTGATCTTTGGCTTATCGTTACACGCAAGATGAAACTTTGCCTGAACCTCAAACTCTGTACCTGATTTGAATAGATCACGAGCATACATTTTCTCGCCAGATGTAATCTCTTTCATGAGACCAGTATTTAATGCGATAGACTCATCTGGCTCCTGCATTGTTACAAACCGCCGTCCCTTGAGTCGAATTACTTCAGGAGCGGCGTTACCAGAACCCTTTCGCTTCTGCGTAAACAGAGAGATAGGAACAGTACATGCATAATCACCAAGAGCAGTTGAAGTCAAATTCATAATCATCGATTTTCCGTTAGAACCCGAACCCGTCATAATATGAAACTTCTGTGCCGTATTGCCTCCAACTAGATTTGTAGCAAGATGTCTCATGAAATACTCGCGCACTTCGGGATCAGGGAGAACTTGCTTGATAAATGTATCCACCTTAGGCCACGCTTCGTAATCATAATAGCTGCGCTCAGGATCATAATCAATTCCAGTGCTGAACGATAGATAATCCTCTGGCTTACCATCACGAAACTCAAACGACGTCAAATCTAGAATACCGTTATTAAACGCAATCAAATCCTTGTTCGAATCAATCTTCTTTGTAAACTCCTCATCGAAGAAGAGTTCACGACATTCCTTCATAACATTGTCTTTGAATCGAGTTGTCTTTAGCTTTGTATAGATCTGATTCAGTCCTGTGCGTTTCTTTTCTACTTCACAGTATTCGCAAAATCTGCAATCACCTTTTCCTTCGGCAGAACAGGCAGTCAGTCCACTGTTTGCCATGTCATTTCCAATAACCTGCATTTTCGTAAAGAATACACCTGCGATCTGCTTGCTCAGCTTTAGCTGAAGATCTACACCACGATCAGTCTCCTTCCATATATGGCCAGCCCAACGATACCACACATTCTTTCCAAAATCACAGCAGATATAGTGATCACGAAACTTTGCGTGAATCACACATGCCACATCATGCTCCGTACCCGAACACGCGGCTAGAACTAGACGATCTACATTTGTAGACTCAATACGATCATACTCTTCGCGATTATCTTCACGAGACCAGTATCTCAAAGTACCTTCCCCTAGACGATCTCCGTCATTTCGAAAGGTCAGCGAATTCCACTTATTAATACATTCGGCTTCATTATACTTAGTATCATCCTGTGCGCTGAAGTCTAGAAATACATCAAGCAGATCAGGATGGATATTATGAAGACAGATACCAACTTGAACCCACTGACTATACTCGCTAAATCGTTCATCCTTTAGATTGAGTGTATGTTGCTTAATATACTCCTTACGATCTGCCTCGAGTGGCTGAAGAATGATTCGTCCAGTAGGAGAAGACCCACGAGAACCAGGTTTTTCACCACGTGCCGCAGGACGTCCACGACGAGGTAATACGGATGAACCTCCCGAAATACGAACATCGCTATCAGGCTTGCTGAGATTTGCGTAAATCTTCTTACCCTCATCGGTCATAGGAGTCTCATCTTTCTCCTCTCGAACAAGTGACAGCGTTCTCATAATTGAGGCAGAAATTGGAGGTACGCTCTCAATAACATTGAAGTTCTTCTTCTGTGCGTCATATTGTAGAATATAGGCAGTCATGTATGGTAGAGAGTTAGGGTCATTCTTACGAGATCCATATAGAGTCCATGGCACAGATCGGTTTACTACTGCTTCATCATAGATCTTCTCCCATGTTTCTGTTAGAGGCAGACTCTCAAAATACTGTCCCATGTTCTTGAGTAGATTACGTCTCACACGTTGCTCTACGAACTTATGGGTACAGATTTGAGGTACTACGATGTGAATACCAGACTTCATACGATTCTTTTTTGTGTCAAGAGTTGGCTTACGCTTCTCCATGATATAGATATCGGTTGTATCAGGAATCTCTAGATACTGTGACATTTCATTCATGTATGCCTCACAGAATTTGGTTACTTGTTCACGAGTATGAAGATGCTTTTGAACGTCATTACCGTAAATGAAGTCAAAATCGACTCTCAGAGGACCGATATCGCTTGACTTTTCTACTATATATTGCTTTTCTTGGTTGATAATCTCTTCAACATATAGATCATAAAACTTAGACTTGTGCTCATCGGGAATGAAATATTTACCCCCCTTGAGTGATGTATGAGTCCACAACCCGTCCGCCTTGTGGTTGTCGAGAAATTGCTGTAGATTCATATTATGAGACATCGTGTTGAGAGTGTAGATAATTAATTGGCAAATGTTCCGTTTTGAACGCACACTATAAAACGGATTGATTAGATCTAATAATAAAGCTAATCATTAGCTAACGATTAAAATGGCTTGGATAAAGAAGATAGATCTTTCAAAGGAACTTAAATTGGTAGACTTCTCATTGAGTAGTAAGTTTATCCATGTAGCAGATGTACTCCTGACAACTACTGAACCTGTAAAAACATGTATTTTATTCAGTTCAGTCATTGAAAAAAAGGAATGGGAAAATAAGACGTCTCAGTGGATTTACATGTTTACAGTTGACGACCATATTGTAAAAATTGGAGGAACTAGGTCTGGATTAAAAGGACGGGTTGGGTCATATCTATGTGGGCATCACACAACCGATCGTGGTAAGAGTGGTAAGTGTTCTGTTACGAATGCATATATTTACAATACATTTGAACACCTTCTAAAGGAAAATCACAGTATTAAAATGCTAGGATATAAAATTCCAGATGTAAAAATTACTATGAGTGTATGGGATACAGATACTGTATTCAGTCCACAGACTTACACTATATATGAAACGTCTGCTTTAGAGACGTATAAAACAAACTGCGGACATTATCCACAACTAAGTGATAACAGCGATCCATCTCACAGGTGAGATTGTATGTAGTCAACTTCTTCAGGAGTAATTCCAAAATCTACATATGGATCACTTGTAGACACTGGAAGTTTCTGCAGAATTCTAATATTATTAAAATTACCATATCTACATGCATTATTTAGAAAGTGGTAAAGTGGGGAACTAAGTCGCAAACAAAGACTTTTTGCTTCATCTTCACTATCTACTTGAATAAATGCAATAGATTGGGTCATTCCACAATTGTCCACGAATGTGGAATATTTATCGGTTGTTGATATGAATACTTTCCAACCATCCTGAAACTTATGAGGTCTATTTGCCCATACAGTCTGTTTTGGTGTATGAATTAATTTATATTTGAAATTATCATCTTCTACATCACGAATACATACTTTCTTAGTATATTTATGTAGATCACTGCTTGTTTTAACAACGTATTTTGGCAAATCACTATCAACTGTTTTTGAGAAAATACTTTGCGTAATATTCGAATAAAACAGGGGAATATATGACCTTACTTGTGGCTTAACAACTGAAGAATAGTTAATCTTTTTATACGTATAGTCTACCACAAATGGAGTAGTTGCCTGTTTTTTTTGAAGAACAAACCATGTAAACGACGATCCAACTTTAGGGAACCATTTCTTTGCTTTATGGATACTAAGTTTCATAAATTCATATTCTGTAAGCATTTCGCACAATGTATTTCTATCTGCTAATGACATCCAGTTGTCTGGAATAATATATACCAAATATCCATCTTCTTTTAGACAATCAAGACTTTTCTTAATAAACAATGATGAAATGCTGTGGTTTTTAGATGCTCGTTTACCATTTTCCATAATAAGAGCATATGGTGGATTGCCTACAATCAAATCATAGTCTTTATCAAAATCTTCATTAAGAAAATCGAATGATGTAACTTTTACATCTTTAAACACTGCTTTAACATTCTCAAGGCGTTTTAGATTGATATCATTGAAGTGAAGCTCGGCAGTATTCTTTTGGTTTCGTAATATATTTGCAATCACTAGATGAAAGTTTCCATTTCCACAACATGGATCTAGAATTTTAAGATCTTTTTTCTTCCAAAATTCTTCTGGAATTGGTTCTAGCATTTCTTCAATACAACCAATTGGGGTTGGTTCATCATTAGATGAATTAAATGTTGATAAGTCTTTGTTTAGATCATTATCATAGTATTTCTTTACATCATCATACGATAGAGTTTGAAACAACCCAATATCTAACTTTCTCACAATTCTTGACATGTTTACTTCTTCGGTTTTACACGGAGTCTTGCGATGTATATGAAATTCATAATGTCCTTTTTGCTTAAATAATTTATGACAAATCGGACAAGAATAGTTAACCATTTAGTTAAATATAACTGTAATATTTAAACAATTTCCGTTTTGATCGCAGAGTGTAAAATGAATTCATAAGAACCTAAACAAAACTATACTAACAATACAATGAAATTCTGCCCTGCTTGTCGCAATATGCTGTTTGGTATCGATGAAGATACTGTCGATGGTAAGAAAGTAGCTGTTCTATCTTGCCGCAAATGTTCCTATAAGGAACCTGTAAGTGCCGAAAATCCTCTTGTGTATGAACATGTACTGCGCGAAGATAAGACTGCTCGTCTTGCATTGAACCCATATCTAAAGAACGATCCTACACTCAATCACTTAACAAACATTACGTGTCCGAATGTTGAATGTCCGTCTCGTTCGAAAGGTGTAAAGCCTGATGTAGTTTCTGTAAAGATTAACGAAAAGAATCTAATTTGGATGTATCAGTGCGTACATTGCGATACTATGTGGAAGCAAGCCTCCTGTGTACACTAGCCCACCATTTCTTGGCAGAATCAGAGGAAGTTATAGCCTCTTTTGCTAGATCGGAATCAGTTGTAGAGTATGTTTTTCCTTTGAGCAAAAAGGAGTGAACTCTTGCGTACCCCCACTGTTGCTGTGTAGCTCCAGGTCTGTGTCCAGTTCTCCACGCAGCCATTCCCCGGTTATACGACTCTTTTATGTATTTCAAGGGAACACCAGTGGCTTTCGATTTTTCTTCTAATGATTTCGCATCCGGGAAAATACGCTTCCATGAGACAGTGTAATTTGATTTTTTAGTTGGGACACCTTTATCAGTTTTAAAACCAACATATGCCTTGCTGTCTCTTGATGACATAGATCCATATTTTCGAATCTCTTTTTTCCTCTGCGTCTTCTTTCTATTTGATAACCCTTGAAAGTACTTCTTAGGAAAGAAGTTTCTAAGAGTTATGCCTGGCATTGACAACTTATAATAGTGAAATACATTAAATGTCAACCCAGGCAGAACGGTTTGCTAGTTGTGTTAAAAAAGTAAGTAAAAACTTTCGACCTGCGTCGTTAAAACGTGGTGGAAGAAGTGCTTCTAAACGAAGCGCGAGTTTTTCAAGTGTAGATAAGGAGGGTGTAGCCATCGCTATCTGCACAAAAAGTATTCTTTGGCCGCAAGGAAGAACATTAAAGCATTTTTCTATGAAGAATGGGAAACCTCGGTTGTTAACGCAGTCTCGGAAGACGTTAAAGCGCTCCAAGAAATAGGAAACTTTTCAGCTAGAAGTTCACCAACTTGTCTTGCGAGTTCTTGAATTTCACGTTGTGCGTGAGGATCTGTTCGAAGAGTATACAAACGAGCATACGCTGCTAATGAACCAGTTTCAATAAACTCGGTCATCATAGATTGTGGAAGTACTGCGCGTGCTTGTTCAGGACATACATTGTGTCCCAACAAATAGTTATAGGTTTCTAAAGATTTGTTATGAATAGCTCGAATATGTGCCAGACAATGACCGTTATACTGAATCTGTTGATCTTTTGAACCTTGTTTTTTGTTTTCATCGCGCTGACGTAGAACTTCTGGCATCCAAAACTCAGGTTCACTATCTACATACCGGCGACTTACTTCATTACGAGCAAAACCAATTTGATGACGAAACCATTCACGGGCAATAAAAATGGGCATCTTTAGACGGAATCGTGCCTGAGGATGAAAAAATGGCGTTACATGGTTATGCTCTGCGAGATACTTTACAAGTTTTCCATCACCTGATGTCATTTTAGTAGACTCTTTTGCGAATGAAACACGCGCAGCGTTTACTACCGTCAAATCATCACCAAATACGTCAAGAAGTTCAACAGACATTATGGGTTATATCCGTTTAACGTCTAAGCTGCTTTGTGTCATAAATAAATGACTTCATAGCTCCTAAACCTAACACATCCACTGCGTCTCCATTACCAGACAACATTTCACCACATCCTGTATCAGAATTACATGGCTTTCCACCCATTGAAATAGGGAGCTTTAATCCATCTTTCATTGTGTAATACTCCCAACGATTCGATGAGTTCACAGAAGGACGACCAAACAACGGTAACATAGAACCCATTTTATCGAGGATACCTACTTGTTGATAACTAGAATCACGCCCAAATAAGTAAGGATTCTCACGCTCAGGAGGCGCATACGGATCACTAAAAACATCAAATGGATGCTTTCGTGTGGATGAAAACTTTACAGGGTTATCCTGAATAACTACTGTAGATCCACCACGTGACATACATACGACTATTAATACACCTACAAGTATAACTCCAATTAGAAGTAGTTCTGAGTTCTTCTTCACCATTGATTAGTAAAACGGAAAATCATATAGAGAAACGCTAACTATAATAACAATGGATCAAGTACGTATTGACTCAAAAATTCTTCACCCAGAAGTTCATGCGATTACGCGTGAATCTGTACAAGAAGCTCTTAAGGTGGAAAAAACAACCCTTCCATACTATACTAAGTATGAACAGGTAACACTTATTGGAACTCGTGCACAACAACTAGCAGAAGGAGCGAAACCTCTCGTATCACTAGATGGTATGCTTACATCGGATCCCAGGTTTGTATGGAATGTAGCAGAGAAAGAAGTATTTCAACGCAAGCTTCCTTTTATTATTCATCGTCGTCTTCCTGATGGACGTTCTGAATATTGGAGTGCGCAAGACCTTTCTGTTATGTGGTAACTCCTTTAGCCGTTCATCTCATATTGAGTTGCGGCAGAAGGAGGGAATACCAATAGCTTAGGAGACCAATCATGCGCATACATAGAAGGGGGAGCATGTGTAACAGTTTTATCTGCCATCAAAAGATCAATGCTTGTAGAGTGATCAAACCGATCCTGATCACGACCAATCTCTAACTCAAGTCGTCTTCTGTCAGAATTAGGCCAGCCAGTCCACATATCCTTCAATAAAAAGACAAGAACAAGACTCAACACTAAAAATGTGTAATGAAGACCACGAGTATATACAAACGCCAGTAGTGCCAGTAATGCCACAGTCGCTCCTGGACGACTTAGTTTTAGTAGTAGTTCAAGCACCCAGTGAGAGAACTGTTTTTGCGTGACAACAACTAGCAAAAATGCCAATAATAGCATAGAGTAAGATTCGTCGGGTGCCATTCTTATCTCTTCTTCACAGAAAACGAATCTACAAAGAAGAATAGTCTTAGTAAAGTAAAATGCTATTTCCAATTCGATGTGTATCGTGTAATAGTGTAATCGCAGGCAAGTATCTTGCCTATCTTGAGAAGGTGAAAGAGAATCGCCGTGGAACCGGAAAGACTGAAATGGAGTACTTGACTGCCACAACTGTAAAGACTGCGGAAGGTAAGGCACTTGATGATCTAAAAATCACGCATCCTTGCTGTCGTCGTCACTTCCTCACTCATGTAGATCTTCTCTAAACAATAAAATCCATGGCAAACACAAATGTCCTACACGGAATATTTACGTACAAAAATGGCAGCTGAAAAGAAGGTTGTAACTGTACAAAAACCTACAGATGCTTCTATGTACATTACCAAAAAGCGTATGGAAGCCACTCAGATTTTTTATCAAGACGGTAAAGGTCAGGGTACTTTGACAAAGCAGACAGATAGACCTGTTTACAATAATGCGTCTGTGTCTAGCAAGAAAGCGATTGTACGCCCGCCTGATGCGAGCACGTACACTGCCTATAGAGGACACAACGGGATTGATAGAGACCTTCCTTACCGCACAGGTGGTAAAAAACAGTTACCATGCGTCAATCCTGTAACGTCTCGGCCTACACCTGGAAACTGGACATATCCTTCTGCTAGCAATGTTACTAAATCCATAGTATCTTGTCCCGCAGAACTTGGTCTTCCTATAAGCGACGTGAAGTTTGTGGATAATACGATTCGTTTAAGCGCAATGCATCCCAGTAAGGTTGGAGATGGATGCTGTGGTGCCAAGATAGAAGATCCTAATCACACTCACAGCCCAGGTATTCAAGTGGCGGTAGACAATCAACCTTATGCCGTTGGTAAGCCATTTTTTATGGCCAATCCTCCTGAGCCTGAAGGCCCCAATGTATCTGATCACAAGGTTGGTGGATATTTAGGCCCTCGCTCTGGCTATGTTGAGAATAAGCATGGATATGTAAACCCTACCCCTCCTGTACGTACGGCTCCTGGTGGACAAGGACAGGAACCTGCCCATCTAAACATTAACAGACCTACATTGTTTTCTATTAAGCCTCCTGCCTATGATGAGATCTTGGTACCTCTATACAAGGAGGTGCGTGAGAAAATTTCCGAAACTTTACAATAGAAAGTGATAACGTATAAAGACTACTTGACTACATGTAAACAATGTTGTTCGTATCAACTAATTTACAAAAATACAAAGAGTTTCGGGATGTATTTCGTATAAAACATGACGGACTAATCTTTCTGGATTTATCTAGAGTTCAATCAAGTCAATTAGCGAATGAAGTTGATTCGGTTGTAGGACACCATTCGAACTGTTGTGTGTTTCTTGGGTATTTGGAACCTGGATGGATGCTGGACCCAACGCATCAGACTCGTATTCGAAAACTATTTCGAAAATTTCCAGTTGCCATGGTAACCAATTTTGTAGAAAGTATACCTTTCTCGTGGAAAAACGAAATCGATACCTTTTACACAGAGTCTCCTGTAAGTAAGAATGGAAATCCCAACTCTCTCAACGATGGTAGTTCTGTATAAGACCAATTTACATTTTGATACAACTATTCTAGCAAATGTGATTCCTTTGAGCTCCGACATTATTAAGGTAGAAAAGCGTGGAGTTGTAAAGCGAGGCGAAAGCAAACGTGATCGTATTAAACGTCGATCCAAGAAAGAAGCTTCATCCAATACGACTGGATTTTGTCATAACTCTCTAACACTTGTTATGATGAATGATGGGGATGGTACTCTGCTTAAAAAAGAAATTACAATCAAAATCTTTCAAAATGGTGTATTTCATATGACGGGTATTCTACATGAGCAGTATGATATTTGCTGTATTCGAATTCTAATGAAGATTCTTTGGGAGGATTGCAAAGATGCGATTAAGAATATTCCTGAAAAAGCTGAGATTATCAATCGTCGAGTAGTTCTTATGAATTATACTACAAAGCTCTCGTCAAATAACACAGTTGCTCGAGAGGTTCTACACAATAATATTAAGAATTCTAAGATAGAAGATGTTACATCTCACTATGATCCCGACGTATATCCTGGTGTCAAGATTTGTATCGGAAAAGATAATTGGACTGCGAAAGTGTTTCGAACAGGAAAAATTATTCTCACTGGAGTTGTAAGTCCTTCTGAATGTACTGATCTTATTTCACGACTCCTTTGTCTGTTTGACTCGGTGCTGCCGCAAAAGCCGAAACTAGAACATACGTCAAGTACAGTTGCCCCACTGTTAGCGCGCTAAGCAAACATAGCCACGCAAATACTACTTGAGGACTACTTACTTTTTGCCACGCGTCGGAGTACAGAGCGACGGCTCCGCCCACCACGAGAAGTAGACTTGCGGTTCCCCCGCCGATGAGTCCTGTTATTACGGCGTCCATTCTTTGCTTTACGATGACGTTTTGTTCTCCGTCCTCCTTTCGTAGGAGTAGGATCATATGGTTGAGCGTTCATGAGTTTGTCGCCAGATGAGTCCGCACGAATTTGATTTAAGTTATTTACGTTTGTCAAATGATTCTGAGCATGTGATACCCCACGAATTGTTCCTGCCTCGGGAACACTCGGAATATGTGCGTTTAGTGAATCAGCTCCTCCTCTCTTGAGACTTCTTTTTCTACGAGAAGATCCTTTTTGTCCTGCTCCCATTGCCTTCGCGGTTTCTGCCAGTTTCGCATTCGAATCTAATGTAGTTTTAGACGCAGCTTCAAGTGCGCTTCCTTCTAGGTCTTGTACCGGGGGCGTATGTAAAGCAGGAGCTGCCGGAATAATTTGTCCACTCGCTAAAGTAGTCATCTTAATGTATTAAGCAGAAATAAGAGAAATGTCAGGATTAACTTCTATACAAATTCAAGCTCTTGTGCGTGACATGGATGCCAGTATGCGTAAGTATCGCCTCACAAAGAAAGTTGATCCTCCTAAGTTCTATGAAAAAGTGATGAATGAGAATATGGTTCTGTATGAGGCGTTTCCCAGTATTTTTGAAATGCACCTTGAAGGAAAGCTTGACGCAACATTCTTTGACATGTTAAAGCTTCGCCACAAGATCGAGAAAGGTGAACTATCAGAAGATGAGGCATCTAAAATAGTTGGACAGAAGTTGTTTGACCGTTATGTGGATCCCGTTATTAAGAAGCAACCTCCTCCTGAGAAGCCTCTAAGTTACTCAGAGTTTTATAAACAGTTTGAAAATGATGGCAAGTAATTACTTACGAAACATTGGTCGCTTTCTAACATCTTTATTTTTGTTATCAAATGGTTCCTTCTTTGTTGTGTGTCCAAAAAACAAGTAAACTGTTGCAATTAATAATAGAGGCAAGCCTAGAATCAAAAAGCCATACCATAAGCGATTTCCAATAGTTCCCATGACACTTCCATCTGAATTTGCTGCGGCTACACCCCATAATCCTGCATTAACAGCATCTGCTCCTATTCCACCTCCTTTTCTTGGCATTATATTTTAAGTAAATATATAATGCCAGTAACATCTAGGAATCTTCTAGTTCATAAGTTTTCAGGAGCTGGCAAAAAAGCCCCTACAAATCTACGATATAATCCAGTAAAGAAGCAAGTCGTAAACATTAACTGCGGATGTATTCCTCCTCCAATTCTTGTTGGAGTTGGTGCAGGACCTAATACACTTTTATATAGCTTAGATGATGGTATAACATGGACTGGGCTAGGAAATTCAATTTTTAATCAAGAAGGTACATGTGCAGTCTGGAATAGAAACATATGGGTATCTGGTGGATTCGGAACACAAAATGCAGTTGCCTATAGTTATGATGGCATTAATTGGACGGGTGTTGGTATTGTAGCTACAGGACCTTCTAGTAATGTTACTAATTGTAGTTCATTGGTATGGACTGGGACATATTTTGTAGGCGTATACTACGACAGTGTCATTCGAAGTACAGATGGTATCACATGGCAAGGATTATCAAATATAACTGGTGGGATCTCACTTGAAAAACTTGCTACAAATGGAAGCATAATAGTCGCAACTCCACTGTATCCACTATCATACAATGTATTATCAGTCAGTAATAGCGATGGTGGTTCATTTACCGCAGTTAGTATTCCTCAAATTCCAATTGATAGAATGATTCAGTTTAGTGATATTTTATGGGATGGTACTAAATTTATTGTTACAGTTTGGGATAGAACTGATCCTTTAGCAAATCCAATGTCACCTCCCTTAACATTTTCAAAATTATACAGTCCAGATGGGTTAATGGACTCCTATTTCAAATGTAGCATATACGAACGGGTATAATATAGGTTTCAAAGTTTCGTCGTCGTTATATATTTCAAGAGGAATCGATCCAAACTCTACAGAACGAAGCACTGATGGTATTAATTGGTATACCGCGAGTGATCCTGTTTTAGACGCATTTACATTTGATCAAAATGGTAAAGGTACTATTTTTTCAAGTCAAAAATATATTTTTATATGTGGATCAATGACATCTAATAATTTTATTTATAGTATCGACGGATTATCATGGACATTAGGTTCTACAAATATTTCTGGAAAGTTTAAGAGTGGCTTCTCTATAAAGCCTCTTCCTGCTTAAAATCTGTACGAAGATCCATAAGCATTTTACCTAGCTTATTCTGTCCGCGCCACTTATCTGGGTGCTTTGATTTTTCAGATGTCATGGCAGTTCCAATTCCCCAATATGTGTTACGCGCATCCGCTTCGCCAATCATTCTATCTTCAGTTTCCTGTAGCTGCTTTCGCAGTTCAGGATGTTGAACAAACTTGGCTCGAAGACCTACTCGCATAACCTCATCTCGTTTCGAATCCCATACTTCTGTTACGAATCCTTTTACTTTCTTACCTAACGCTTTGGCTGCTTTAGCTGATTTGGCTTTGATAATCTTTTCGTAAATCTCATCATCTTTGAACTCTTTGGCTTTCATAGCTTGAAAGTAGTGCTCTATAGTTGGATATTTACCACCATCAACTTCAATAGGATGTTCAGACATATTGCTAAAGTTTCGGTGCTCGCCTTTGCTCTCATCTGCGCCATGAAAGAGAACAGGAGGCGGTCCAGCTTCCTCAGTAGACTTCTTTAGTTTACGCTTTTTAGGTTTCTCTTCTTCTACTTTAACCTCTTCAGGCTTTTCTTCTACAACCTTCTTGGAGGCACGCTTGAACACAAATGTACGATTCAGAAACGAGAATGCCTGTTGTTCCTGAGTAAGTGTAATACCATTTTGAGAGGCATACAGTTCTGAAAATAGTTTGGTTTCTACAAGATCCCACCCATACTCTTCTAGAATCGTTGTCACTTTTTCGAAGGGAACGAGATACTCAATAGCAGGCTTATCAAAGCTTTCCAGATACACTTTTACAGGCATACTGAACTCTTCAGTCCATGTTTCGCGATCATCATATTGTTTTGTGTATTCGCCAGATACATGCTTGTCTGTTCCAAATAAGTAAGTCTTCTTCCCTGCTAACAGAGAATAGATAGACTTACCATCAGAGCATGTTCCAAATAGCACATCTTTTCCGTATTTTTGAAGATTCTTTGCGAAGGCCCGAAATATCTCTTCTGATTCACATGCGTAATGCATTGCGAACTGACAGGAAATCACATCGAATGATGATAGGCCTTCAAACTTCGAGAGATAGTCTGTAGGAGCCGTTTCTTTTCCAGTAAGAATTGGCATATACTTGTCTTCCTGCTCAAGCAGAGGATACACTGTCATATCACCCTGTACAAATAGACATGGTGGCAGATGGTCATGAGGATTCTTGCGTTTGTCGTTAATGTAGCGAACCGCAGATCCTTGTGTAGGCGATGTAATGTTTGAAAGAGAAATGTCAATTCCTACAACTTTTGAAGGACGTACGCGCTTCCATTTATTTAGATCACCTCCTCGTCCAACAGCTAGCTCTAGTAAAGTATCGTCTTTTTTGACATTCTGCTTATACAGACCATCTTTGATACGATTGTGGAAATCGTATACGTCATTAAAGATACGTGAACCTCGTTTGAGATCATCTCTGTAGTACATGTCGTCTTCATATGTTGCGTCAGGCGGACTGCTCGCAAACTTGCGAATCATATCTTCTGTTACAGGAACGTGAATCGATGTCCATATAGAATTCGCAGTATTGATATCGTTGCCGTACTGAGGCTCACGCAGCACACGGTATTGATATGTCTTATCATACCGAGTTCTCAAAATACTCCAGCGGCGAGTATCAATATCAAATGAACACTCTACAATCGTATTGTCTTCTACACGATTTCCCTGTGAATCTACAGTTAGGCCCTTATCGTTTACAGGAACCAGAATTTGGTACGCGTCTGGATCACGAGGAACAGTAGGTTGAAATACAGATGGTACACGCGTATTTGTATCTGCGACACGCTGTAGATCTTCAGGCAACTTACGGGGGACATATTCACCTGTCATGGTCTCGCGAGGGTACACAATGTCTTCGCCAGGTGTGCGAGACACATACAACTCACTCTTTTTTGCATTAATCTTTTTCACCGGATCAAATGTCTCATCAGCAGAAACCTTGACTAGAAAGTCGATCGTATTCAAATGCGGAGGTTTCCACTTGTAGACACGCAACCACGTCTTTCCTTTACGATCATCGGGAGGCGCAACTGAACTACTGCGAGGAGTGAAGATAAGACCATCTGTCTCATACTCAAACTTGGTGTCAAGTAAGGTTTGAATACATTCCTCCATAGCAAGACCGTCTCCTGCTAAGAACAGTTTGGTCTCAATACGTAGGGGATTCAACGATGGAGTCATTCGAAACTTCGTTCGCAAATCATCAACAAATGTACGCGCACACCCAAGACGAGAATTTAAAGGATTCTTTAGAGTATCTTCATCGCTCTTCATGAGAGGTAAGCCACGCGTATCACGTCCGCGGAATCTATACACATCAAATATACAGAACAACTGCTTCTCTGCGATATATTCACCATCAATAAAGTCACCCGAATGGCTATCATCTCCAGCGGTGATTCCAGTCCATGTTACCTGAAGACTCGGCGTTACCATAATGATACGGCGATCACGAGCAATGTATAATCCACACCGTTGTCCATCTGCTTTATTGGTGACTGTATAGTCTTTGAGAATATTATGAGGATTTTCGGCATTCAAATGACGGCGAAACATGGTTACGGGATTCAGAAAGATATTGGATGTCATCTTGAACTCCTGTTGATACCGATGGATATCTGATACAGGAAGTAGAAAGGATGTTTGATAAAACGCCTGAGAGATGGTAGTCATAATACTAAGCAGATCCTCTACGATAAGTTTGTTATCAATTTGCGAGCTCTTATTCTCAAACTCAATTTCAAGTTCATATGTATGAGGTTGTTTTAGCATATCCCGAATGCTCTGCTTTGAGTTCATAGGCCTCGACTTGACCATAGAGAAGTCAATACGAAATAAGTTCGCGGCTGTATGAAATGACTTACGATGAATCATGCGAATGTGACCCTTAGGATCACTAGGATTACCCTCCCAGTCCTTGCGAACAATCTGTTCAGATCTCAAAGTGAATCGAGCAGATGCCTCTTGGGCATCGATCACGTCCTTTTTCCCGATATTGCTCTCAAAGTATCTTTGCTTGCGTTCCACTTCTAGTGGAATCTCTTTAAATGAATTTTGAACACAGAGCTTGTGAATGTTTTGTGCTCCATTTATGACGACACGATTATTATCTGCGTATGCGATGGAAAGCCGATTCTCTTCAGATTGTGCCCCTACTGATAGCGTTTGAATTGCTTTTAGAATACGATCGGCCGTATCTTTTGTTTGAATTTTACCCGAAAGCAGTTTGCATTCAACCTCTGCTTTTGGGTCTTTCTTTGCGATATCAACGAATGACAGTAATTCGTCAATAACTTGCGTAGTGACGATACTATCCATACTGTTATATTTTTACTTGGATTAAAACCAGTCCATTTTACACTTATACCATTCGTTCATATGTCTTACGAGTCTTCATGTCATCATCCATCCGCTTTCGTTGATCCAAGCAAAAATGTACATATCTCTCTACTTCTGTAAGTGTATCGTCATCTAGAGTATTCGTTGATACAAGTACACCA
>Ga0136644_10000907_pt1 | contig 23702 bp, 34 predicted proteins | sample C_130820_EF_Meta_FD_94780 | JGI IMG/M metagenome (GOLD analysis project Ga0136644, IMG submission 94780) | Freshwater microbial communities from Lake Croche, Canada to study carbon cycling - C_130820_EF_MetaG (v2) (version 2) | ecosystem: Environmental > Aquatic > Freshwater > Lake | place...
GGTTCCTTTACCAATGATTTCGTGAGTCGCGTTCACTCCGTTTCGCTTCAGCACACAAAATGCCGTGACGCTACCTGTATTGCCGTCCAGATAGTCTCCGCCGACCAGCGAATCATTGCTGCCATCGAACAGCAGCGTGTCTCGCCCGTTTTGCTGATTTGTTTTTCTTGTTGGCCGATTGCCAGCGGTTGATTGCGTTACGTGCCGCGCGTTGCCGCTCTTGTCCTCCCAGCGCGCTACGCCGCCATCCGCCGCGACGAGCGAGCCGCCAATTGTGGCGTCAAAGATCGTGCTGGCGTCGGCAGCGTCAAGCCAAAGTTGGCACCCGGCAATGTCTAGAACCGGAGCTGCACTTGGCCAAGTCCCAGCCCTCTTGAGACTTTCCGCCTCTCGCAGCGTCCACATACCGCTCGCCGCAGAGTTGATCGCCGACGCCGCAGGCGTCGCGTTGGTGCCGATGTATCCGCCTTGCCCCCTCATGCGTCCTCCGCTGCGGACGCCGCCGCTCGTGCCGCACCATAGGCGAGCATCAAAGCCTCAAACGCCGAGAACGTCAGCGCATGCCGCTCGCCCGCCATATCAGTCACGACGCAGGGCTGCGAGACACCCAACTGTGCGGCCCGTGCCGCCAAGACGTAAAGTCCAGTGAGCAGTGCCACATCATCGGCCTGCCAGCCAAGCCGCCACCCTTCGGCCGTCTGATAGCCTGCCTCCAACCACGACAGCGGCGGGTCTGGCGGATAGAGCAGATCGAGGTCGTCCTGCGTGAGCGTGGACCGCGTCCAGCCGGTGGCCGCGAGAATGTCGGCGTCTTCGCTCCACTGCGAAGGATCGGTGCGTGTGCTGCCGTCGGGAAGACGAACCCGCCAAGGGAGCGATTCGTGAGCGACCCCCGCAGCATCTCGCCAGCATGGATCACCGACGATCATGTGATCTCCTCATAGTGGGCAGTAAACACGATGTACGAGCTTGCCGAGGCGAGCCCCGAGATCGACCATCCCTCTTGCAGATAGGCGATGTTCTCCCTGCCGATCACGATCAGAGTCGCGTCGGCAGGCACCGTGATCGTGTTGGCGATCGCGTAAGATGTTGAGCCGTCCGAGATCGTGACAGTGATGTCGGCCGCGTTGCTACCGTTGACGTTCGCGGCGACAAGCGAAACGACTCGCAAGCAAGCGTTGCTTGATGATCCGTTCGACAGGATCGCGCTACTCGATGTCGTGGCGGCGAGGCGGGCGGTCTTGCCCACCACTCGCGTCGGGCTGTTGAGGTTAGGGGCTGTCATAGTCAATCACTCCATGAGTACATCGGCTGTAGGATTTCGTCCCTTTGATACATCGACGGGATGACAGGATCTGTGTCGGCGTAGATGTCCAACCCCAGACCGCTGTTGTAAATCGCTTGCACTTCTGAGGCGGTCAACGCCCGATTCCACTTGCCGACTTCGTCGATCTGACCGTCGAGGTTTTCAAAATAGCCAGAGTATGAACGTCGGCCGAGGTAAAAAGGCGTCGATGTCGCGTTGAATGCAGTCGCGCCGCGTGAACCTGTCGCCGTTTGCGAATAGTTGTAGTAAACGGTGACTGTTCCTGAGTTATGCACGACCGCAAGATGATTCCACGCGCCAGTGAAAGTTGCCTTGTTGGTAAAGCCCGGGAACTGAATTTGCAGCTCTGAGCCGTTCGTGCGAAAAACAGACGCTGTATATCCGCACGTGGTTCCTGTGCCGCTGATTTGCGTTTTCAGCCCGAACTCTCGTCCAGACGATTGATCCTTGCCGATCACATGTTGATAAATTGCAGAACTGCCTGAGTAGGTCGATGAATTGGCGACCCACAGACTTAGGCTCCAGTTGCCGTCTCCAAACTGCAAATCGCTGCTGCTTGTCGCAGACAGATATTGCGACGACGAAGAAACGAAATTCCGAGCCGCCCCGACTTTTCCATTCGCATAGACCGGCGAGCCGCTGGCCGTCAGCGTGTTCCCTCTGCCGGTCGCGTCGGTCGCCGACACGTTGCCGCTGGTGGCAATCTCATTGAGCGGCCAGAAAGCCACCAGTCCCGCCCGCAGCGAAGCGTAGCGTCCGACCGCCCGATAGAAACCGACCTTTGCGGCGAGCATTAAAAATTCTGCAACGCAGACCCATACCAGTAGGTGCCGTCAGAAACGAACACAAGCACGTCGATTTTGCTGGCCGTGGCCGTTATAGTCGGGGCAGTGCCTCCAGACCACTTCACGGCCGTGAACGTCGCGGTGTTCGTCGCGGATTGCGTGAGGAAAATCGTCAGGCTCGCACCGGCTGATGCGGTGGGCATGGTGAACGTGCAGTTGTTATTGAGCGTCCACGTTTGCACGCTACCGCTGGAGAGCGAGAGCGTGACGGCAGTGCTGGTATTGCCGCCCGCGACCACCTGCTCTAGCACGGTTGGCAGTCGGGCGACGGCTACGCTACCGCTTGTGATCTGGGAGGCCGCGACGCTGATCGCATCACTCCCGCCGCTGGCGTGACTGCTGGCATGCGCCGTGGCTGTGCGGGCATCCGACAGTCGCGAATCGTTGCCCACGCACGCCGTGCCGCTCGTCGTGCCATACGACACGCTTACAGTGCCGCTGGTGACTCCCAGTCCGGTGCCGACGATCACGCCGCCCAGCGTGGAGGCCGTGGCGTTTGGAAGGCTGTAGGAGGTGATCGTGGCCCACGTCCGATCACCGCGCAGGTATGTCGATGCCGAGGCCGTGCCGGTGCCGAGACGGTCCGTGTCGATGGTGCCAGATGTAATGTCCGCTGCGCTATGTGTGTGAGAGACGTTCGCCGCATCCGTAATTCCGTACCCTAACAGGGTCGTCGGCGTGGAAGTGATCGTTGACCACGCTTGGCTGTGCGCCGCAGGCGCGAAAGTCGCGGGCGTACCAGTTAGGGACGAGTAGGCCACGGCGGGCGAACTGCCAGCCGTCACGCGGCCGGTCGCGTCTACGGTCACGCTCGTGTAGGTTCCGGCGGTCACTCCGCTCGCAGGCAAGCGTGCGGTTGCCACTGTTCCTGTAAGATTCCCGGCATCAAACGTCGTGGCCGACGCAACCAATTCCCACGCCGATCCCGTCCACTGGTAGACGCGGCTGTTCTGTGTGGATTGCTGACCGACTGTCGGTGAGGCTGGAAATGAGAATGGCATTACGCTGCCCTCCCGAGCGATCTGTTGAACTCTTGCAAGGCAGCCGAATAGGCGACCGCCGCCGCGCCCGTCATGCCGAGGCCGACCGAATACGCGACCAGCCGACCGTTCCAGAACTGATTCGTTCCGCTGGCACCGTTTCGATTACAGAACACGGTTAGCGTCGCGCTCGGATTCGCGGTCGTGTTTGAGAGGCCATAGACGACCCCCTTCACGTCCCATCCGCCCTTGTACATATTCCAGAGTAGAGCCGCAGTATTCGTTGCGATAAAATGCGCTCCGGCTTGAGCGTAATATGCATCCTTGCACGAAGACGCAGCACTGCTGTCGAGATAAGCACCGTACGTGCCGTAGGTCGCACCACTCGCTGTTTCCCAGTCGTAGCGGAAGTAGTAACTCGTTCCAGTCACGCCGATCGGCGTCGACCACTGCACCGTCGCTTTCTGGTTTTCGTAAAACGACAGGTGCCGACTCGCAAGCGTCAGCGTCGATACGTTGAAGCCGGTGTCAAGGTATTTGTTTGATCCGTTGCCGATCAGGCCGGTCGACTCGGAATAGTCGCCGGAGAGAAAGTTGTAGTTCGTGTCCGTTGTGTTTCCGTATTGCGTTCCTGATCGCGACAGCCCGCGATAGAGCGGCACGAGGGCCGTCGTGAGGTTGGAGCCGCAGAACAGGTTCAGCCTGTAGAACCGATCGCGGACTCCAGCGGCGGCAATCGAAATACAAAACTTATAAACGGCCGTCATCGTGTCGGTAGAGACACTGCCGCCCGCTGTCGCGACGCGAGATGCCCAGTCGTCCGCATCCGCGATGCCGTCATAGCCCGGCAAGTATCGGCCGATCACTTCCGCCGAGATCGTGCCGCTTGACACGGCGAGTCCTGTGCCAACGGTGACGGCACCGGCGGTTGAGGTCGTGGCCGACGGAAGTCGGGCCGATGCGAGCGTCCCGCTCACAATGTCGCTCGCCGCGTGCGTGTGCGTTGGCAGATACGCACCGGCAGGGCCAACCTCCGCGTATGCCGCGCCCGTCCACCGATACGCGCGAGACGAGTCGGTGGCGACGTAAATTTTTCCGGTTGATCCGGTGGCGGGAAAACTGGCCGATGTAGTGTATTCCAAAACTTCGGCCGGGGATGCAGACGCAACGGCACTGTCGAAATCTGTAATCGCTGACGCCGTGTGCGTGTGCGACGACGGCGCGAAGGTTGCGGGCTTGTCTGTCAAGGCTGAATAGGAAACGCTCGACTGAGTTGCCAGCGAACCCAAACCAGACACATCTGCCGCCGCGATCGTGACCGCACCAGTTCGCCCTGCAACCGACTGTACAGGTGCCGCTGCCGCCGCTCTGGCGGTTGTGTGGTAGAGGTTGACACTCCCCTCCGAGATGCTGTCCGTCGATCCGGGAGATGGGCTGATCTCGATATAAGTCGAACCCGACCAGCGATAGATTTTCCCCGTCCCGGTGGCGACGAAAATCTTTCCGCTCTCGCCAGTCGCAGGGAAGGCTCCGACGGAGGCGAACTCAAGCACGTCGTCGACATAACTTGGAAGCTGCGATGAGGGTACGGTCCCGCCGACCAGAGTTGCGTAGTTTCCGGACGCTTGCTTGCCGTCGAGCGCGGCCTGCAAACCAGTCACGCCAGAGATCGCGATAGAGCCGGTCCATGCGGTTGTTTGGGTTCCGCCGCTGTTGAAACTTAGCGATGCAATTCCGAGGATTTGCTGATACCCGATAAACATTCCGCCGCCGCTGCCGGGGCCGTCATACATCGTTATTCCGGCAAACGACACGTTGGCGGTCTGCGTTGTCAGCTTGGCGTCCACCGCCGAACTAAAATCTGTGATCGCGGAGGCGGTGTGGGTGTGGCTGGACGGAGTGAAGGTTGCGGGCTTGTTCGAGAGGTCCGCGTATGAGCCGCTCGTAGCAACTGTTGCGAGGCCGCTCACCGCACTCGAAGAAATGCTCGACGCCGCCGTAACGACACCGCCGGTCGTGGTCACGACAATCTGACCGCTGGTTGTGCCAATTGCTCCAGCGTTTGTCAGGTTGCCGTGGGCGTGGCTGGCCGACGCCTTTCCGTTAATAGCCGTTTGCGTGGCTGTGCTGATTGGCTTGTTAACGTCGCTCGTGTTATCGACGTTTCCAAGTCCTACATCGCTGCTGCTCAGAATCACCGACCCAGTCTTCCCGGACACTGTCTGCACGGGTGCAGCAGCAGCCGCCCTAGCTGTCGTATGGTAGAGGTTGACGCTCCCCTCTGGGACGCTGTCCGTTGATCCGGGAGATGGGCTGATCTCAACGTAGGCAGAGCCCGACCATCTGTAGACCTTGCCACTCGATGTTGCGACGAAAATCTTCCCGCTCTCGCCTGTCGCCGGGAAGTTTCCGACGGAGGCGAACTCAAGCACATCGTCAACGTAGCTCGGAAGCTGCGATGAGGGCACTGTGCCGCCTACGAGAGTCGCGTAGCTGCCTGTCGCCTGCTTTCCGTCGAGCGCAGTCTGGAGCCCATTCACAGACGATATCTCGTGCGAATGGCTGGAAGCTGCGAAGTCAAGAGTCGGCCGACCAGACAAGTCGGAGTAAGCACCGCTCGTGGCGACTGTGGCGAGTCCCGTAATCGTCCCCGCAGATTGAGTTCCTGTGTGGTTCGCTCTTGAAAGCAAGGTCGCGTCGGAAGAGTTGGCCGTCGCTCCAGTGGCGATCCCGTCTAGCTTTGTTTTCGACGAAGATGCTGCCCACCACGCTGCGATCGCTTGGAAGATTCTCTGCGGAGTAAACGCGAGGCGGCTGGTTGAAGTGCCTGTTTCAGCCTCAGACTGGCTCGCAGTGGAGGCAGACCACTCTCGTGAGTTTGTCAGACGAGAGTCCGACGAACCAACGGCGTCCGTGATCCCATAGCCTGAGAGCGTCGTTGGCTTGCCAGTGAGCGAAGAGTAGGCCAAGCTTGACTGCGTAGCGAGCGAACCAAGTCCCGAAACATCAGCCGCTGCAATCGTCACCGCACCCGTGCGACCGGCCACGCTGGTCACGTTTGCAGAGACCGTGCCGCTCGAAACGCTCAAGCCCGATCCGACAATCACACCGCCTAGTGTCGATGTCGTGGCGTTGGGGAGTGTATAGCTGACGCCAGCCGGGCCTTGCGGACCAGTCGGCCCTACACCACCAGTGACTGTCACGTCAATCTGCGTCTCACCAACGCTCGCAGTGATCTGCTGATTCGTGACACTGGCGTTGATTGGTGGCATCAGAGAGCCTCCACGTAGCCAGTGAGAGCGGTGCGTACCACAGCCCCCTGAGTCCAGACGAATCGCCAGCCATAAGTGCCGCGAGGCAGCGAAGCCGTCTGCTGCGAAGTCAGAGACACGTTGACCTGTCCGTTCGCCGCCGAAACGACGGATATCGTCAACGGAACGACTTCAAGCCCAGTGACAACGGAGATGAGAGAGCCGACGAACGAGTAGCCAGTGAGATCGTTGCTGAAATCGACCAGAGCCGAGAGCGTGTCGCCACGAACGAATGAGATCGGGAGGCTACCCGGTTTCTGGTCGTAGGACATGAATTCACTCCTTCGTCGCGAAGGAGGCGTATGCGACAGAGACGGCGGCAGCAGCCTTTGGAGCCTCGACGTCCATTGCGTGAGGGTCCGAAGACAGAGAAGTCAGTATCGCGGCGATCCAAGACCAGAGTGAGTTCATTTCGACACCTCCACGTGCTGCCGCTGAACGTCAAGACACCACGCAGCGGCTACGAACAGAGAGAGAGGTGCGACGACGAATGCGACCACCCACGCCCACCACGGCGTGGGGAATCGAAACGCTTGGTTGTTGATGTCGTAGATGCTTCTCCGCACTTCACCACCCCTGACCGTGATTCAAGACTTGATGCCCGTCGGCATCGATACGAGCGTGAACGATGTTGGCCTCTTGAGGAGGCCTCTCGGCGACCATCATCACCCAGAGGAAGCCTTTCGCAACTCGTGCGATGAGCTTGAGAACGGGACGATCCGGCCGAGCGTTGTCGGGCTTGATGGGAGAAGCTGGCGATGACGCCAACCACCAACCCACGGCGAGGCAAACAAGACCAGCGATCACGATATTGCGGTCACTTACTCTCATTGTTGTTCCCCGGTTGCAGCCAGCCGCCATGATCCAAGTCTCGATACGCGAATCCGTTGACACCGCCGATCGCAAAAGAGTCGCCTTGGGCAAGGATCGCCTCGACGTCCTTGCGTTCAATCCAGAAAGACCCATCTGGCTGATCGGAGGGAAGTTTTGGGCCTGAGCAGCTTCTCGGTCCCCACGAATTGATACATAAAGCACCATCACGAGGACGCTTCATGCCATTCTCTGAAGAGTTGGCAGCGTGGCGGATCGCCGCCAGAAGCATACAGTGACCCCAAGGGGCAGAGCCTCTAGGAAGGAAGCCGTCTTCGTCACGCACATTTGTCGCGCCAAAGCCGACGTTCGAGCATATCGGCACACAGAAGCCGCTCTCCAAGGCCGAACTCAATTCCTCCCAAGTTGACACTTGGGCCACGGCTCGTGCGGTGTGTCTGTTCGCCTCCTTCGCGAGATCGAGAGGCACTCCGTAAGCACCCCACTCGCGAGAACGCGGGATGGAGTAGTTGGTGAGGTCTACGCTTCCGTACTTCTGCCTGTAAAGAATTCCTCCGATGCCCGGAGTCTTGCATCTGCCAGACACCCAGCGGGCAGCGGCAGCACCGTAGCTCCCATCTGAAAATCCTGCGTTGGTCACAGGAGGCATTCTTCCGGCCGTTCGACTGCCTCCATAAATTCCGGAAGTGTCGACTTCGAGCGGTGGATTAGGAAGCACACCTGTCGCATGATCGACGCATTGGCCTATGTACGCTCCAAGCCCCCACCCAAAGCTCACGCACGTGCCAGCGTTGCCCTGATTCCAAGCCTCGAACGGCGTTCCATAGACCTTGCGATGAGCCTGATCAGCGTACCGAAAAAGGTACACGTCCTTTCCCTTCGCATTCTTCACGGCGTCAGAACCAGCCTGAGCGAACGTCGGCTCCTTGAGTTCGCCGAGGAACTCCTTCAGGCCAGCCGGATTTGGCTTGTATCCGAAGTTGTTGCCAATGTGGTCAGCAAGGCGAAACGTCGCCAGTTGAACGAGCGCGCCGATGAACGACGCGACGATCACCGTGACGAGAGCAGAGATTGTGAGTCTACTTCGCGGCATCGGCACAAGCCCTTGATATGTCTCTCATCGCGGCGACCCACTTAGCTCGATCCGCAGGAGTCACAGGTCCGCCGTTGTCGCCGACGGTCTCGTTGAGGTACACGCGAATCGCGTCCCTGACCTTCGGCTGACGGTCACCAAGGCTCTCGCCACGAAGACGAGCCTCGCGGGCGGCGACCCTGAGATCATCAAAAGCGACGCCGGTCTTGAGTCGAGGACTTGCGAGAGTCCCGTCGTAGGCGATGATTTCCCCGATCTCTCCAGTGAGAGCCGACAGCATTTGGGCGTCGGAACCGGCGTTTGGGCCGATGAAAAGTCCACGAAGGACGAGCCCGTCGGGTGGCACCGGCCCCGGAGTAGTGTCATTTACGCCACTAGAGAAAGCCCATAGCAGCAGGCCAAGTGCCAGCAGGCACCCGGCTGCAATCTGTCGATGGAGAGTCTTCATTCCTTGTCGCTCCCAGCCACGAGACACAAAGTGAGTTCGTTGATCGCCGCCTTTGCCTTGTCGTCGAGAGTCTCGGTCGAAATAAGACGACTGCGAACGGATGCGAGGCTCTCGATTGCGCTGCGATAGCTTGGAGCCTTGGGAGGCTGCGGCAGTGCAGGGACGTCGATCGACGGCAGCGAGGTCGGCTTCACGGAGGCGGATGGCTTCGCGTCAGGCCACACGAGGAGAGCTACGGCGGCGGCGATAATGAGCAGAAATATCACTTGGAAGCCCTCACGATGGGTAGGAGAGACTCGATCACGCCGCCTGCCGCGAGCAGGACGATCGCCCGAAACGTCGGCCGTGAAACAAGCCAAAAAGGCGCGAAGTAAACTGGCACACACTTGTCGGCCACAGCGTCAAACAGCGTTGCGACAGCAGCCACAGCCCAGATTTTCTTTTGCTCGCCCTCGGCCGGGATCGAGTCGAGTGCCGAAACGACAAGTCTCAGGAGAGAAGTCGCCAATTCGGCAAAGTCGGCAACGCTGATGCCGTCCTTGGAGAGCGTTTTGGCGTGCAAGATATAGGCCTTTACCTTCTCGGCGAGGCCCGGAGCATCATTCGCGGCAGTGATGGCAGATTCGGCAAGCATTACTCGTCACCTCCAAGGCCAGCCCACGCGACTCGATCGAGGACCGAAACGAGCCTCCTTCGGACTTCCGGAGTAACCTCGCCCCCGTAGTGCGGAAGCACGGCTGCGATGATCTCGCGATCGATGACTGTGAGAAGCTCCCCATAGAGATTTGGGCAGACCGTCCTCATGCCATACCAAATGAACTTCTTGATGGATTGGTGGATTTCGAGCCAGTCGGCGAGCTTGACGATCGCGGGGCTCCCGACGAGACCGTCCGCCTTGACGACGTCTCGCGTTGACTCGTAGATGGACTTGAGCCAGAGTCGATCCGAGATCAGCATCCCGGAAAGAACCCCCTCAAGTGTGGACGTCTTCAGTGTCATGCCCTGATACCCAGCGGAGAAAATCCTCACCCTCTCGGGTGCAAAGAATCGCAAAAATGCGGCCTTTAAGGCCTTTTTCGATCGTCGTCCCGGCCGCTCCCTCGATCCACTCGACAGCTTCTCCGAAGACCTGAGCCTTCTCTTGCTCGCTTGTTGCGGCAAGAAACAAAATCGCGTACACGTGGAACTGGGCCATACACTTCCAGACTAGCAAGCGACGTTGATCACCCGGAAGTGTCTATGAGGCCTTCAAGAAAGGTCTGCTGACCAGACTCGTCCTCGCCAGCGAAACGAAACAGGCTCTCTGGAATGACTGGAGCCTCGTAGGGGACGTGCTTCGCGACACCCCCAACTCGACGACGATCGCGTTCCTCCTCGGACCAACCGGCCTGAAACTCAAGGCACTTCTGCCGTATCTCAGCTTCGCTGGGTAGGTAGGCCTTGCGGTGGCCGGTCTTCGAGCCGTGCCAAGACTCGCGTCGTGCGAGGCCAAGCTGCTTACGAGTCGCGTCGCAGCGGTCAGCCGATATCTTCAGGGTCTGCGAAATGATTCGGGTCGGCGTCCCCGCGATCCACATCGCCGTGAAGGTCGTCGTGCAGATTATCGTCGTCGATCGAGCCATTGGGCATCCTTGCCCCCTCCGGAATCCAGAAAGAAACGCATCGCATTGACGGGTTCAGGTAGAGATCGCCCCCCATAGACTGGTGAAAAGACACGTGTTCGCAGTCGCCGCCCCTGTAGACACCGCGAAGGTAGGCGTCTTCGCGATAGACGGCGAGTTGCCCGAAAGCAGAGTTCATCTGCACTGGTGGGGAACCCACTGGCGGATGCCAGAGATGAAACCAGACCATGTCATTTCGCTCTTTCCATCCCGTCCAGCGGCAGGCCCACGCGTCGTACTGGCAGAGCGTCGGCCGGGTCCAGACCGGCGGACCCCACTCACACCACGAGTAGCTCGCCATTGCTGACGTCCGAAGATGGCATTCCTGCTCCATACGGCCGATCGTGTTCAGGATGCCTCCGACACTAAACCCGCCCCACGGGTCCGTATCGAACACGATCACGTAGTCGAAGTCCATCGACTCGCCGTCTACCCACTTGCGGCACGTGTTGCGGTACTCTGCCAACGCGATCGTTCTCGACTCGTGCTTCGTCGAGTTCAAGTGCGGCCTGCCGTTATTTTGCAGCGAGCAAAACGTGCGTGAGCCATCTGACCACTGCGACAGGAAATCCTTCGTCCCGTCCGTCGAGTCGTTCTCGTAGACGAAGACCTTGTAGTCCCCAAAGCACTCGCCCGCAGCCCTCACGTACTGCATCGTCAGCGGCAGGAATGGCATCGCGTTGCGGCAGATAGCCACGAACGCGACCCTGAGAGACTTGGCCTTCTGAAGCCCGACGTCAGAAAACTCGCCGTAGTAGTTCTCGAACTCTTCGTCCGGTGGCAGTAACAGGTCTGGGTGGTGCTGCTCTATTTCGCGCAGCGATATAGTTGCCATTCGTATTTCCATTCGCCGTCATCGCGAGGCCACTCGTGACAAAGAACCGCTCCGCTTGTTGCCATCGTCGTTAGGTGCGGATATCCGAAGAATCCACAAGCGGCCGGTCTGTCACTTGGCCTGTCGTCCAGCTTGTGAATATGGTTCGTTTTGATCGTGATGGCAGGGTCGATCACCTCGACGCCTGCCTTGCACGCCCAACCCACGATCAATTGATCGCAGCCTGTGACGGCGAGCGGTATGTCAATCGTCAAGGGGGGCAGTGAGCCTGCCAGAAAGGCCCATGAGTCTTGCGAGCCGCTGAAGAATTTGCCCTCGTGCTGCCGCCCCATAAAACGTGGGCCGCAGTGATCATCCCATCGAGTCAACGCAACGATCCTGCCAGCCCTCTTCAGGCCTCTCAGCATATAGGCCGTCGTATTGAACGTGATGTCGCTGTTTGCGATCACACACCACTTGCCGCGATGCTTCGTTATGCAATGCTCGTGCAGTTCGTTGAACGAGATCGTCCGATCGCCAGCTTCGAGGTACTCGACGCAATCGAACATCCCCGATGTCTCGTTGTGCAGCCTTACTCCAAGAAGCTCTTTGTTTCGATGTTCAGACGCCGGAGTGTAGGACTGCGAGATTAGGATCATTCGCCAATTGCCCAACAGTGACCGGGGTGAGCAACGAGCGGGTGCGGAATCCGTGTCACTCGCTTTCCAAGCCGAGCAAGCTCTCTCTCGACGTCACTGAAAGTGTCGTGGCACTCGACGACAAAAAAAGTGCGAGCCCACTTCAGCACGTCAACGATCCCCTCAAGAGCAAGAACCTCACCGCCCTCGATGTCGATCTTGACGAAGTCAGCACCATCACCGCACGCGTCATCGAGCGAGAAGCACGGCACCGCCTTCTCCTCGACAACGGGCACGGGAGACATACCATCTCCGCCGATCGGATGAACTTCGAGGATAGAGTTGTGTCCGGAGGTCGACCGGATGAAGAACGGACACTCGCCAGTGACGTCGGACACCGCAGCCTTGACGACAGTCAGATTCTCGATCGTCGGAATCTGCGAGAAGTTTCGCTCGTCAGGCTCGAACGCCACGACCTCGTCGAACATCTGGCACAGAGGTACTGACCACGTGCCGACGTTAGCACCAACGTCCACAGCAAGTGACTTGCTCTCAAGACGTCCAATGCCGCTCATCACAGGTTCTGTGAGCCAATACTCTACGCCATTCATAGCCACGTCCTTGAAAATGAAGGTGCTTCGATGCCCAGACTGACAGCCTGACGAACCCTACCCGCTTCGCTTCTTCCGCGAAGGTCTCTTTTTGCTCGCTCCTCTCGGCTCCAAGTCTTTCTTATCTCTTTGGACAGCCGCTTGATCTCTTCTAGGCTTGGCGCGGGGTGCGATGCTCTTTCTGGTCTTGGGCCTAGCTCGATCTTGCGAGCTATGCTCCAAACTGTTGTCACTGACAGTTTGAGATGCTTCGCAATGTCCGAAACCTTCTCCGATGTCCAGTGCGACGTGAGGTAGTCGAGCAGCCTCGTCGCGCCCTGCGGCGTCAGGTTGAGACGCCTCCTGATGTACCTGATCCTCGTTTCCCGCTCCACGAATCAGCCTCCTGAAAAAAGAAAAGATCATTTGTGTGCTTTCCAGAGTGGCCCACCGCCGACTCGCCTACCCGACGAGCCGACGGCGGGACCACCGGAGGGGACGATCAAGGTGCAAACTGCTGCACCCAGTAAATTTTCCCGTCGCGGCCAACGACGCCAGCCACCCCAATGCGACCGTTTCGTCGCGAAAGAATGTTGGCACGATGACCGGGACTGTTCATCCACGTGCGGACGACAGCAACCGCGTGAGGCTGGCCCACCGCGATGTTTTCAGTCGCCGCCCCAGACGAGTGTGCAAAGAAACCCTCGCTCGCCATCCGGTTGGCGTGATGACGAGCGCGGCCCATGAGCCGACAATCAATCACAAGCTCAGGAAGACCAGCCTGAACTCGTGCCTGATTCGTCTCGGCGATGACCGCAGACTCGGACTCGCTCAGTGTGCTACAGTCGCCACCCATCAACGCAATCAACATCAAGAAAAACATAAGCCCTCCTTGGCTTCTACGAGTTCTGAACCCACTCCTTACCCTGACGCTCAAACAAACGAACGTCTCGACAACCCAACGCAGTCGCAATCGAAACGCACTGCGGTGAGAAGACTGCCAGTGTCTCGCGTGGATCGATATAGCCGTCGGCTATGAGCAGGCTCGCTGCCGCACGAGCAAGCCCTCGACGACGACAGGTGGGGGATGTGTACCCCTCCAAGGTCTGCATCCCTCGCCAGTAGTGCGTCGCCGTCCATGCCGCCACTCGCTCCTCATAATTCCTGACGATCGCAATCGGAGTCGTTGAAGTCTTTTCCTTGACCTCGTCGTGAAACTCTGAATTCGGCCACGTGAGCCTCGTGATGATGCACTCGGCATCGAGGAGGCTCAGTTGCCTGACCGTCGTGGTGAAGGCTCGCATAGGGTAATCGCTTCCGTACTAACGTCAAGTGGTTTTTTCTGCGTCGGAACAAGTTTTTTTACGCCGTCAACGATCTGCCATTCCCACTGTCTGGGTGGTTTGCTGGACGGCTTTGGGGGCCAAGTCTCACGTGTTGTTATTGATCCCATTTGGCACCCGCTTTCAGGGAAGACAGCGGCTTAAGAGCATCTTGAGGGACGAAGTACGCTGGAGGCCTACCGCCGTAGTCCCTAAGCCACTCTTCTTTCATTGCGTCTCGACCAGCAATCCAGCCACGAATTTCGTAAGTAGGACACTTGCCAGTAACTAAAACATAGGCGGCTTCTCTGGAGTCTCCGGGCCTGACAATCAACTCGTAGTCATCTCGACTGCGAGTCTTGATCTGAATTCCCGGCAGATCATTGGCCTTAAACGAGTCAACGCTGCCGTCCCAGTAGATGCCAAGGCATTTAGCAAGTGCCATCTCACCGCACGCGCCTTCGATGTGTTCCGACCAGCCCAATCCGTCGAAGCCGTAGGCATCCTTTCGACCGGCCTTGATCGACGCCAAATGCCTCATGCGACCAACGTCTGAAGCCATAGCCGCTTCGTACCACTCAAGAGTCGTTCGCATCGAGAATCCTTTCTGCCTCAGCCTTGCTCGTGACCACTTCCGCGACGGCTCCGCCGATCTCGCGTATCTCTTTCATCCTTTGCACCTGAAGCGGCCTCGGCTTCTGGCCCGGACGCTTCACCTCCATGAACACGGCCCTGCCGTGCTTCACAGTCAACAAGTCTGGAACTCCAGCCATCTGCATCGGCCCGCCAGCGATCTTGAACGTCCACCATCCCTTGGCCTTCGCCAGAGCCACGATCGACTTTGTGATGGTGGATTCAAGCGTCATTTCAGGACGTGCCACGCTTCGTGCCACGGCGATGTGGGGCTAAGAGAGACCTTGTGCGACGACAGGTTGATCTCACTCACGGGCATTACCCAAAAGGCTCTCGTTGCGACACTGACGAACACAAACGCGTCGATTTCGTCTTCTGCGTACATCTCTTTGCGTTGCTTGTTCTTCGCCCGCCTGACATTGAACTTGTACGACCCTGACTTTGGAGATGCCATCTGCTCGTAGACGCTCTTGACCTGAACCCGACACACCCTCGATCCGAAAACGCTTACGATGTCGTACCCGTGGTCATCCTCTGGCCTAGACGGAGAAATGCCGTTGATCAGCATCTCAGCCGAGGCGAGAAGACGTCCTACTTCTCCCACCGCCCGCGTAGAAATGGGAGACATTCTTTCGCTCCAGCGATCGCCCAGCCGTTAAAGCAACGGCGGCAAGTGCCGCAGACGCCTGCGATGTCGTCGCTTGCATTGAGCGGGCAATCGTTTCCGTACAATTCTCCGCCCTTGGGGTCGTAGCCGTCGCGGAAGATCACAGGAGCCACGAACGGGTCTGGCGGAGTCTCGCCCTTGTCGCACTGGTAAGACCAGAACCATTGCAGCCCGGCCGGGGCCAGCCTCTGCATCTCTTCGAGCCGATCCCACGAAGACCTGTCTACAGAGAGATGCACGTAGACGTTCGAGGCAGGCTCGATCGCCGCCGCCAGCTTGGGCTTCCTGCTTACGATCCATTGCGGGACTTCTGGCATCAGGGGAGCGGCCCGGTTTATGCAGTCCACGCTCTCGGCGAACAAGTCTCCTCCGCCGTTCCAGCGAACGAAGTCGCGCTTCAGTCGACGAGTCCAGTCGGCAATGATCACAGCCATGTGCGTCGGCGAGGCCTTCACGGAGTTCAGAAGCCTGCTTTGCTTCTTGAGCGAGGCAGTCCATGTCGACGGCCCTTTGGCGAAGTAGCACGTCTCGGCACATACGATCGACGGCGTGCATGTGTTGACGATCGGGAAATTCAGCGAGTGGCCGGTGACGCGGTTCGACGAAAACGGGTTCTCGCCGTCGGCGAGGAGGTCGCTGTAACTGACGTGTTTTTTGGCTAAATGTCGAACCGTCATTTCAGGAACTTTCTTGTTCTTTCAAAAGCCTCCCGGCGAGTTCTTGCGAATCTCGCCGAGAGGTGTTGCTGCCATGCCTCGCCGTGCTAAGCCACGCTCTGCCGCGCCAGGCCAAGCCCAACCGTGCCGCGCCTAAACACGCTCGCGTCACATCCCACCGCTTGGCATCGAAGCCAAGAGATCGCCAGCCGATCGGTGGTTACAGATTCCAACCTCGCCTTGCCGTGCCCTGCCGCGACCAGCCTGACCGCGCCTCGCCACGAGCGACTTTCGCCGCATCCCACCGCTTGGCATCGAAGCCAAGAGATCGCCAGCCGATCGGTGGTTTGTTAGCCCAGCCCCAACAGGCCAAGCCTCACCAGAACTTGCCATGCCTTACCGGACCCCAAGAAGATTTAATTCCATCCCACCGCTTGGCATCGAAGCCAAGTCATCGCCAACCGATCGGTGGTTTCCTTAACGGGCCAAGCCGCACCTTGCCGGGCACTGCCGAGTCCCGCCGCGCCAGACCAAGACTCAAGTCGCTTCAACAGTCTCCCGATTCGTCGGAGCCTGAGACGCCTTTTTGATTACCTCAGCCGTGAATCGACCGTTCTGCGGACGCCAATCGCCGAACCCGACTCGCGTTCCGGCAGTCTCGACCCACTGAATGACCTGAGACGAGTTGATGACCGAGTCCTCAAACTGAACCTCGATCACCGTCGACCAGTCCTTGAAGATCGGTCGAGTTCGCATCACTCTGCTCTGGCCCACCTTCACGCCAGCACAACACCGGAAGGACTCCTCCTGCCAGAGCGAGTCGGCGTCCCTCGGGCCTTCATATTGAAGCACGGCGTTCTTCTTGACGAAGCAGACAGACTTCGCGAGCTTGCCTTCCTTCGTGACCTTGGCGGCTTCGTAGATGGAGGCCTCGACGTTGCGTGCTGGGATGACCGGACCACTGTCCTCGTCGATGTAGAGGCTGGCCTTGAACTCGATCTCGGCGAGCCTCTCGTGATCAGCGTCAGTCTTCTTCTTCTTAGACGTGATCTGCTTCATCTGTTTTGAGTGAACGCTCAAAGGGTTTGCGAGTTCTCCGTTGTGCATCAAGAGGGGGGCGTCGCCAGTCAGGCGAAAAAGAAGCGATTTCCAAGCCATGATGAGAATCCTTACGTTGCTGAGGGGTACTAGAAACAACACCAATCGACACCGGCCTACCCGCGTATCGCCTACTGCGAATGACGCTGGTAATTGCTTCGTGACACTGCGAACAAAGCGTGATCAGATCGCCAACAACTTCCTCGCTGCCAAGTCTTTCGTATGTTTTGTGATGCACTTCGAGCCGCCATTCCGATCCGTCGTGGAGGCACGTCTGACACTTGTGTCCGTCGATCGCCAGTCGCTGCGACCTTTTTTCAGGCCACGACTTTCCGTAGTCGATGTTCACTTCGTGAACCTCACGTAAAGCGGCCCATTCGGCCCCACGTAACAACCAAGCGTGTTAAACGACAAGAACTCTTCCGCCCCCTCGTGCGTCATGCCATCACGCTCGACAAGAATGTCGATGCACTTCCGGATGTCGTATACGGCTACGTGAGCGTGATGGTGATTGACTGTGTAGCCGACGAAAGCCTTTTCGAGACCGTCGGCGAGCAGGGCGTCTGGGTTGAGTTCTGCAAGGTCTTCGATCATGTGTGTTGGCCTCGTGACGTGAGGCAGACGGTCGAGTCACTCGCGGAAAGAGACAGGAGTTAAACGCAAGCCTCGACTGCCGCAGTTGTGTCGCCACTCACGGCTTAGCGACCAATGGTGCTGATGCGTGGCAGCACCTGACGGATATGGCGATCCGATGAATTTCTTGGAGCGTCCTGTACTGGAGGTACGGGACAGAGATACAGGCGAAGCTGACAAGCAGGCACGCCGCGATAGTCATCACGTAGGCTGAGTTGTCGATTAATTCCCAAAGCCAGTCGGAGAATTTCATGAGAAGAGAGGAACCCTCTGTCGAGACTTGTTGATTCGTTCGTTAGCCAAGTCGATGTATTCAGGATTTAGCTCGAATCCGATGCCGTTCAGGCCAAGCTCGGCAGCGACAGCCAGAGTCGTCCCTGAGCCGCCGAATGGATCGAGTACAGTGCATGGCGACACTGACGCGTTGCAGCTACACGTAGGACGCCAGCCGGTCGTGGTGGTGGTCGTGACGTGCCTCTCCGGGTCGCGGTTGCCGTCGGTCATCTTGTCGCCAGTGACTTTCGTGTCTGTGCCGGGACGAGTCGCGACTCGCTTGCGATCGACGACACGCTCGTGAGGCGTGCCGCACAGAGAGCAACAGCCAGCCTCGCTCGTGCCAGCCCGCAGGCACGTCTCTGCAAGCTGCGGAGGCATCGTGGCGAAGTGTGCGCCTTTGTACGATCGTGCTGCGATCGTCCAGACAGAGCGTCGGTTTCTGGTTGACGCGACCGTCATAGGCTCTCCCGTTGCTTCCAGCCCCGTCGCCGTGCGACCAGAAGCAACGCACCTCGACGATGAGAACCTCTTCGTTGAGCCAGCGGTTTTTGAAGGCTCAGCAACAGCCTCAGAATCGTAGAAATACCGGCCACTCTTAGTGAGCAGAAACACGTACTCGTGAGCCTTCGTGCATCGGTCTCGCACGCTCTCCGGCATCGGGTTTGGCTTGTGCCAGATGATGTCCTGACGGAGATACCAGCCCTCAGCCTGCAACGCGAAAGCGACTCGCCACGGGATGCCTACGAGGTCTTTGTGCTTGATGCCGCTGCTTTTCAGGGCGTGTCGCAAGTCTCGCTTCTTGTATCCGCACTCTCCGTCAGCACCTGTCGCTCCGCCTCGCATATTGCCGTCAAGTCCTGTCCCGTTCTTCGACGACCCGGCGTTGTTGTACGAGTCCCCCAAGTTCAGCCAGCAAGTCCCGTCGTCTCGCAACACTCGACGCACCTCGCGGAAGACTTCCACGAGCCGCTCGACATACGCTTCGGGAGTGGCTTCGAGGCCGATCTGCCCGTCGTGTCCGTAGTCTCTTAGTCCCCAGTAGGGAGGAGACGTCACGCAGCAATGGACGCTGCCGTCGGCAAGAGTCCGAAGCCCGTCTAGGCAGTCGCTCTGGATGATCTTCTGCGATGCCATTGGGATCACGTCTGGTTCGCCAGATAGTTGTCGAGTCCGATCTGGTCGATCACGAGACGAGTGGCCTCGATCTCAGCCATGCCGTTCTCGCTGCCTCTCAGGAGATCGGCGAAGATCGTCGCCGTCTCGGCATCGCCAAGCTCAACGCAGAGAATGTATCCAGACCTTTCAGCATTGGCAGCGGTCTGGTCGAGCGTGTAGTTGACTTCGAGAATCCCCTCAAAGTCGTGTCGAGGCCAAATTGGCTGCTCGAATTCGTAGGTCGGCTGAGCGTCGAAGAACTCAAGACGCTGAACAACCTTGCGAGCGTGTTCTCGCTCTTCCTCGGCGTAGGCAAGAAACTCGACTCCAAGCTTCTTGTATCCCCAGCGTGCGAGATGTGCGGCCTGCGACTCGTAAAGCAGAATCTGGGTCCAGTGATTCCGGAGTCCAGAATTCAACGCGTCAACGACGCCTGACATGGGCTTGGGCATTGCAAATCCTTTTGCGTTCGAGGGAGGCGATAGTGTCCGTACTAATCAGTGAGTGTCAAGCCATTTTTTCGCGGCGTCCGAGACGACTGTCCTCTTCGAGACTGTCACGAGCGACTCGATGTACCAGCGAGCGTCAGCCGCAGCGATCTCGTCGAAGCTCTTTCCGTCGTATCGTCCGCCACGCATCCGGAAGACGTCCTGCTTGCGGTCTTCCTTGTCGAGAAGGCCGGGGATCGGGTCGACGAGCCACGAGTGCAGGCACCACCAGCCGCACGTTACCAACCACTTCGTTCCAGACTCAGTCTTCCTGATGTCGATCAGGTCAAGTGTCGTCAACCCGCATCGGTCGCAGGCGTAGTGGCCGTCGATGCTCGCAAGGTATCCGACTGGCTGCTCCTCGACCGCAGGATCACTGCGAAGAACCGGCCTAGGGCTTGGGGAGGCCTTCTTTCGAGGATGCTTCTTCTTTTTGCCGTCGTTGTCCTCGACCGGCGAGATGTCGAAAAGAAAATTCATGCTGGTATCTCGATCGCGTACTTGTCGCCGTCGTTGACGATCCACAGGTCTCTGCGGGCGCGAGTCACGGCCACGTAGTTCACTCGACACTCTTCGTCGTGAAGCTCGTCGATCGCCTGCCTGCCACGCTCCACGGCGGGGCTGGAGATCGTCGACAGGATGACCGTGTCGCCCTCGCAGCCCTTGGCACCGTGAATCGTCGAGAGCCTAACCTTCGGGTTGCACGCCGTTTCAGGTCCGAACTTCTTCGCCGCCTCGATCCAGTTCGCCGCCTTCTTGGCGTGAGACTTGTCGAGGAACGCGGGCCAGCGACCCTCGCGGACGATCTGGGCAAATGTCTCCGTGGCTCCCGCGAGAGCGAAGTCCTCATCGACCGGCCGGATGATATCGACCTGAGATCGAAGCCCCTTCTTCCAAGCCTGTTTCTCGCCTCGAACTAGCAACTGACCGACCTCCTTGTCGGCGACCTGAATCATCGAGATAGCGTTCGCCCAGTCGTCGTGGTGGACGACCTTTCCATGCTGAAGACCCCAAAGGCACGCATATCCAGACATTTCAGCCGCACTGCCGACGCGATCTATCCATGTGTACGGGATGCCACGACTGCGGAGGATATCCTCGTACTCGTGGAGAGCGAATCCGCACCGGCCAAGGATCAGGACAGACTCATCTGGCCTGATTGCTGCGATCGCTTGTTCCGGAGAGCCCGCCCTTCGGACGTGGCCGGAGTGTGACGCTGGCTGGATGTGGCGATCCCGATAGCCGTGACGCATCTTGCGAATGCAGCGTTCTCCAAGCTCCATCACTGCCGGTGGGCATCGGTAAGACCGGGGCATCACGAACTCCTCGGCATCCCAGTTCAGGAATAGCCGGTAGTCGCTGCCATTGAACGAGTAGATCGACTGGTAGGCGTCTCCGCTCAGAAAGACTCGCTCGATGAACGGACTCTCAGCCAGCCGACGACAGACTCGATCGACCAAGACAGACGAGTCTTGGGCCTCGTCGATTGCCAAGGCTCGAATGCTGGCAGGAACTTCACCCTCTGGATCGATTTGCTGCGGCCCATCAATCTCGAACTTGATCCCTGCAAACCTCGCGATTATGTCGGTGTAGTCCGCACGGCCCTCTCGCCGCTTTGCCTGCTCGTAACGCTCGACGTGTCGGCGGACGCCAGACTCTTCCGGCACACGCTCGCCAGCGACAGCCCAACGTCGCAGGACGCTCTTCAGGCTTGTCATGTTGGCTCTCGCCAAGTCCCAAGCCTTCAGGCCAAGAGTAAGGCCGTCGTCGCCGTCGCCGGAGACGAAGCTGATCTCCCGGCTGCGAGGGTCGAACCGGGTCGCCACCTTGCCTCCTACGGCATTGCCGATCCACTCAGCACCCTCGCTGCCCTCAAGCAACTGACCGTCCTCAATCCCGCACTGACGGTGGGCGACAGAATGGGCGGTGCGGAACCAGCCGTGCTTGGTCAGTGTCTCCGGATCGCAGCCCCACTCCGCCGCCGCTCGCTCCGAAAGTTCCTGACGACCCGCGCGAGTGAACGTGCAGAGACCGATCTCGTGGACGCTCAATCCAAACTCGACTTTAGTCTCGCTCAAACGATCGAGAATAAGACGTGTCTTTCCTGTGCCGGGACCGCCCTGATGCCTCTCCACCCTTCGCATATTGCCCATCTCCTTGTTTTTGGAATCTGATGAACCTGATCACGCTTTTAGTAGATTCCCTCTATAGGGCAACTTAAATTCTTTGCCTGTAAGACTTTCGGTTTCAGCATTTTCTAGGAATGTAGGAATCTGGTCTGACAGAAGTTGTTTAAAAAAACTGCCCTATAGGGAGAGCGCACATTCCTACGCGCCGGTCAGGCGATCGAGCGCGGCCATGTGCTGATCAGTCCAGACGATCCAGCGACCGGGTTTCGCATTCACTGTGAACTTCTTGTCAATAAAGTCTTCGAGACCAGCCTCGTGGAGGATGTGCCTCTTGAGCTTGGTCTTCTCCTTGAGGGTCGGGATGCCAGCCTTCGCCGATCGCCACGCGGCAGCGCACAACTCGTTCCATTTGAAGTAGAGGCACCAGACGCCGTCCTCGCCCTTGATCCATTTAGGGGTTCCGTCAGGGCAGGGCAGGACGTCCTCGTCGTCGTCAGACCGCGAGAAAGGCCTCAGATAGGCAATCAGGAAGGCAGCGTGCTGGCTCCACGAGCAGGCGTCCACCGACGGCCACTCGTCGTCGGCCTCTTCGAGAAGCTTGCTCATGAGCCCCCGAACGTCCCTGTCTCCGTCGTCGTTGTGGATGGTGTATCCGACCCAGATTTCGTGCCACCTAGAGTTGTGGGGGTCTCTCAAATTCACTTTCCCCGACGCCGCCAGCACCGCCGCAGCAACGTCCTTCGACTCTGGGAACTGCCGTGCGTCGAGAGAGGCAGAGATCGTCCTTCCCTCGAAAGGGAACCTGAGCCGATACTCGATCGGATCGGAGTGGACGACCGTCACCTTCCAGTCTCCAGACTCGTACTCTCTCGTGTCGGCGTCCCACCTGAGACCGAATCGCTCGAACAGCCTGCCAGCCCTCCTCTCGACGGCCCGGTCGCGATAGTGGTTGAACTGGTCGCTTGCGATCCGCTCGACCTCGTCCTCGCTCTTAGCTGGCGAGCAGAATCGCTGGTTGCAGGCCGACAGGATGTTGGTCAGTTCCCGTCGGTCGGCGTCGGTGAAGTCCTTGATCGTGCGAGCCAGACGCGATGCGTATCCCACGAGGAACCCATGCCGCCCACCGGCTGTCACTTGACGATCATCTCGAACGACGTCGATCGCCTGACAGATCGCACCGGAGCCGCCCTTCTTCGAGTTTGCCTTCACTGCCGCCTTGAACTCCGGCGGAAGCGGGGCAGGCTCGACGTCATCTGGCGACAGGCATGGGAGCCACAGATACTGGATGCCCGTCCTGTGCCACGACGACGGCATGACGCTCTGCGCGGCTTTGCCGCCGCCGCCAAGTCTCACCTCTAGCTGGTCGACCTTCACGACGCCCACGTCAGGCAGATCGTCTTCGTACCGGAAAATCCTGTGGCAACCTCGCGATGCCCGATAGGTCGGAGTCTCGATCGTGTCGAGACCGTACTTCTTGAGAGTGGCTTCGGCCTCCGGGCCGTCGATCTCAACGTCCACGATTCCGCTGGCCTTTCCCAGCCTCACGCCGACGTTGACACGCATATTCTCGTTGTCGTCGCCGTCATGAAACCATTCGCCGATTTCGTTTTCGTCATCGGTGGCTCGCGAGGGCCAATCCGCTCCACCGGCCGGATGCTTCCCCGGAGTTGGGCAGTCCTTGCCCTTGTGACAGGTGCAAGTCGCGTTGTCGCGGACCCCGTAAAGTCGGACGACCTTCCAACCCTTGCGTGCGACCGATGCCGCCGCCTGAAACACTTGATCTGCGCGGTAATCCACTGGAGCCCTCCTTGGCGTGATGAATGGTGAGAAATGCCCGGCCGGTGGAGACAGTCCCACACCGGCCGGGCAGAAGAAAACGAGTCCGTACTATCAATCAGAAAGGAACCGCGTCGGTCGAAGCCTTGCCCACGTACTTTTCGAGAGAGCCACGGAGCTTCGGCGACACCTCGACGAAGTAGCTCCGGAAGGCCTCGACCATCTCGGCGGGGGCCGGGCTGACGAACTTCGGCACGACACGGCTGTAGTTCGCCTTGCCGCCCGTCACCTTCTCCAGACCCAGCGAGACCACGCACTGGTAGGGCTGCAC
>Ga0136644_10000908_pt1 | contig 23667 bp, 26 predicted proteins | sample C_130820_EF_Meta_FD_94780 | JGI IMG/M metagenome (GOLD analysis project Ga0136644, IMG submission 94780) | Freshwater microbial communities from Lake Croche, Canada to study carbon cycling - C_130820_EF_MetaG (v2) (version 2) | ecosystem: Environmental > Aquatic > Freshwater > Lake | place...
CCGCACCGGGCTGGGCGCGCGGCGCGTGATGGCCCGTAAGGGAGGCCGCTGCTTGGATGCCAAGGCCGACGCGGGCGCTACGGCTGCTGGCCCGCGCGGCAGACCCAGCACGAACAGCAGCAGCCCGTGCAGCAGCAGTGCCAATAGCACAGCGGATGGCGAAGGAGCCACGCGTGCCAGTGGCGTGACGCGAGCAGTCGGCGGCATAGGGCACGAATAATCGCATACGCGGCCCCCAAGCCGGGTCGCCGCGCCAAAGCGGCGCAGCAGGCGTCTAATAGGGCCAGTCATAAACTATACTCAGGTATAGTATAAGAATGAAAAAAGAAACCATGGCCGTCGCGGCTCATCCTGAAATCGTCAAACGCCTCAAGCGTGCCATCGGGCAGCTCAACTCCATCGTGGCCATGGTGGAGTCTGGGCGCGCCTGCGCCGAGGTGGCGCAGCAATTGCAAGCGGCTGAGAAAGCCGTGGTGCAGGCCAAAAAAATGTTTATTCTTGACCACATGGATCACTGCCTAGACGGCGGTGTACTCAAAGGTCCTAAGGCGGCGTTGGACGAATTCAAAGTCCTGTCGAAATACCTGTGAGCGCCTCGCTGGCCGTAAGTGTGGGCAGTGCTTGGTTGTTCGCTCCGGGGGCCTTGGCCCTGGGTGCCTTGCACGGCTTGGAGCCCGGGCATTCCAAAACCCTGATGGCGGCCTTCATCGTCGCCGTTCGCGGCACGGTGGCGCAGGCGGTGCTGCTCGGCTTGGCGGCCACGTTGTCGCATACCGCAGTGGTGTGGCTGCTGGCGCTACTGGGCCTGTACCTGGGTGGGCACCTGGACGTCGCGCGCGTAGAGCCGTATTTTTTATTGCTCTCGGCGCTGCTGATGGTGGCGCTGGCGCTGTGGATGGCCAGGCGCACCTGGCAGGCGCAACACCAGCATGCTGCACACGGCCCGTCGTGCGGGCACGACCATGCGCACGCCATTCAGCACGCGGTGACGCCGCAGCCGGTTGGCAACGGTCAGATCATCTTGTTTGGGCTTACCGGGGGCCTGCTGCCTTGCCCGGCTTCGCTCACGGTTCTGTTGCTGTGCCTGCAACTCAAGAAGTACAGCCTGGGCCTGGGGCTGGTATTGTGTTTCAGCCTCGGCTTGGCCCTGACCCTGGTCGCCTCAGGCGCACTGGCCGCGCTGGGCGTGCGCCAGGTTGCCCGGCGCTGGAGCGGACTGGAGGCCATCGCCCGCCGCGCGCCCTATGCGTCCAGTGGCGTGCTGCTGATACTCGGCGTGTATTCGGCCGTAGCTGGTTTTCGCGCCTTGTTCTGACATCGCCAGACGGCCAGGGCGCTGCATGGCGCCAGTGCGCTGGGGCAGGCCCCGGTGGCCATACCCTGGCGCCGCCACCCGACCAGGCGCTTGCCATGACCCTGCCGATCAACAGCACCGGGAGGGCACCCGCGCCCCCTGCTGCTTCATTCCCGTCGCGTGGGGGTAAACCGGGTTGGATGGGCCAGCGCCGCTGCATATAAACGGTTGCGCGCCGCCCCGCTGATCGCTGCCGCCAGCCGCACGGCGGTCTTGAGCGGTAGTTCAGGCAGCAGGTGTTCCAGAACACGCAGCCCCTGCTCATGCGTCGCGTCTTTTTCCTGCATGGCCGGGTGAATGACCAACACGAACTCGCCGCGTTGGTGCTGGGCGTCTGCGCTTATCCAGGCGCCGAGTTGCGCGGCCTGGCAGCAGTGAATCTGCTCATACTGTTTGGTCAATTCTCGTCCGACCGTCAGGGGCCGCTCACCCAATACAGCCAATTTCTTAGCCGTAGTCAGCATACGGTGCGGCGCTTCCAGCAGCACCACGGCGCGTGGCTCTTGGGCCAGTTGCGTCACCGCCTGCTCGCATTCAGCCGCCTTGCTGGGCAAAAAGCCGATAAACACAAAGCCGCTGCTCGCGCCCTCGGCTGCGCCACCCATGCCGGCCACGCTGAGTGCGGCGGTCACGCTGCTGGCGCCCGGCACGGGCAGCACGCGCCAGCCCGCCGCCCGTACCGCCTGCACCAGGCGCGCGCCGGGGTCGCTGATGGCAGGTGTGCCCGCATCACTGATAAAGGCCACGCGCTCGCCTTGTTGCAGGTAGCCGAGCACGGCTTGCGCGCCTTGCGCCTCGTTGTGCTGGTGCACAGCCAGCAGCGGTTTGCTGATGCCGTAGGCGCGTAACAGTTGCTGGCTGTGGCGTGTGTCTTCGCAGGCGATGCGGTCTACCAGTTGCAGCACATGCAGGGCCCGCAGGCTGATGTCGGCCAGGTTGCCGATGGGCGTGGCCACCAGGTAGAGCGCGGACTGCGGATAATCTTGCGTGCCTGCAATGCTGCGGGCAGCGGCCAAGCCTTGGGCGAAGGCCTGTGTACTCATGGGTAACGGGCGGCATGCGTCGCCATGGGTTTTTCAAGGGGTTGCACAGCTCATGCCTTTGTCAACAAAACAGATGGGCGACCAAGCTGAGACGCTGGCCTTGCAACACTTACAAGCTGCCGGTTTGCGCGTGCTGGCGCGCAATTATCGAGCCCCCGGGCGGGGCGCGGGCGATATCGACCTGATTGCGCGCGAGCCCGACGGCACGCTGGTTTTTGTGGAGGTGCGTCGGCGATCAGGGGGTCGTTTCGGGGGCGCTCTGGCTAGCGTAGGAGCGCTCAAGCAGCGCCGCTTGATTCTGGCGGCCAGGCATTACCTGCTACGCCTACCCCAGTGGCCACCGTGCCGTTTCGACGTGGTGGCGGTACAAGGCGACGCGATTGAATGGGTGCGCGGCGCATTCGACGCGCTTTAACCCAAGCTATCATTAGCGGCTATGCTTGAATCGCGCATCCAGCAACATTTCATTGATAGCGCCGACCTGAAATACCAGGCTTCGGCCACCCTGTCCAAACCCATTGCCGACGGCGTGGGCGCCTTGTTGGCTTGCATCACCAGCGGCGGCAAAGTGCTGGCCTGCGGCAATGGCGGCTCCGCTGCGGATGCCCAACATTTCGCGGCTGAATTTGTGGGCCGGTTTGAGCGCGAGCGCCCCGGCTTGGCGGCCTTGGCCTTGACCACAGACAGCTCCATCTTGACTGCAATTGGCAACGATTACGACTTCAAGCAAATTTTTGCCAAACAAGTGCGCGCACTCGGGCAGGCGGCGGATGTGTTGCTCGCTTTTTCCACCAGCGGCCAGTCGGCCAATGTGCTGGCCGCCATTGAAGCCGCACACGAGCGTGACATGACGGTCATTGCCCTCACTGGCAAAGGTGGCGGCAAGATAGCGACGGTATTGCGTGAAACCGATGTGCACATCTGCGTGCCCCACGACCGTACCGCGCGCATTCAGGAGGTGCATCTGTTGGTGCTGCATTGCCTGTGCGACGGCGTGGATAGTCAGTTGCTAGGCGAACAGGAGCCCACCCCATGAAACACCGCTACCGCCAAAGCCTGGCTTGGCTGCTCGCTTCCTCCCTGCTGGTGAGTGGCTGCGCGCCCTTGGTGATGGGTGGTGCCATGTTGAGCGGTGGCTTGGTCGCTACTGATCGGCGCACCTCCGGCACGCAGTTGGAAGATCAAGGTATTGAGTTGCGCGCCCTGGGCCGCCTGCGCGAGGCATTGGGCGAGCGGGGGCATGTCAACGTGGCCAGCTACAACCGGCAGGTGTTGTTGACCGGGGAGCTGCCCACGGCAGCAGACCGCCAGCTCGCCGAGCAGGTGGTAGCCAAGGTGGAAAACGTGCGTGCCATCGTCAACGAACTGGGTGTGATGGGCAACAGCGCACTCCCAGCGCGCTCGTCAGACGCCATCACCACCGGGCGCGTGAAGGCGGCGATGCTGGACTCCAAAGAGATTTACGCCAATGCCTTCAAGGTGGTGACCGAGCGAGGTGTGGTGTATCTGATGGGGCGCGTCACGGCGCAAGAGGCGACCCAGGCGACCGAGCTGGCGCGCAGCGTGAGCGGCGTGCAAAAAGTGGTTCGCTTGCTGGAGCTTATCAGCGAGGAAGAACTCAAGCGCCTGCAAGCCGTGCCGCAAAGCGCGCCCACGGGCAAGCCGACCCAGGCAAGCGCTTCCTAAGCGCGGGCAGCAGCCCGCCGGGCTTTGGCTGCGCCTAGCGCAGCCGCTTAATGAGGCTGGAGGTGTCCCAGCGCTGGCCGCCCATTTGCTGGACATCGGCATAAAACTGATCCACCAGCGCCGTCACCGGCAGGCGCGCGCCGTTTCGTTTAGCCTCTTCCAGCACCAAACCGAGGTCTTTGCGCATCCAATCCACGGCAAAACCAAAGTCGAAGCGGTCTGCCACCATGGTCTTGCCGCGGTTGTCTAGCTGCCAGCTTTGCGCTGCGCCCTTGCCAATCACGTCCAACACTTGGTTCATGTCCAGCCCCGCGCGGCCACCAAAGGCAAGGGCTTCGCTCAGGCCTTGTACCAAGCCAGCGATGCAAATTTGGTTCACCATCTTGGTCAACTGACCAGCACCGCTTGCGCCCATCAGCGTAAACGCGCGTGAGAAGGCCATGGCCACCGGCTGGGCCGCGTCAAAGGCTTGCGCCTCGCCGCCGCACATGACCGTCAGCAGGCCGTTTTGCGCCCCGGCTTGGCCACCCGACACCGGTGCATCCACAAACTGCAGTCCGGCCTCGCCCGCCCGGGCGTATAGCTCACGTGCCACCTGGGCCGAGGCGGTGGTGTGATCGACAAATACCGCGCCGGCTTGCATGCCCGCCAGCGCGCCTTGTGGCCCCAGCACCACCGAGCGCAGATCGTCGTCATTGCCTACGCAACAAAATACCAGCTCGGCGCCGTCCACCGCCGCACGCGGTGTGGCCGCTTGGCGGGGCGCTGCGGTATTGGCAAACTCTTGGCACCACGCCTGCGCTTTGGCGGGCGTGCGGTTATAGACCGTGACGCTGTGGCCAGCCTGCGCCAGATGGCCCGCCATCGGATAGCCCATGACGCCCAGGCCCAAAAAGGCCACGCGGCGGGTGGGGGTGGGTGCATAGGTTTTGGGCGCAATACTGGGCATGAAATTTCTCTGGTTGGGGGGCGTGAAGCCGACTCGCAACAGGCGTTGGCGAGCGGGCTATAAAAAGGGTCGTTCAGGGCCTGGATGCGTGTGGCCGCACGCGCGTGGCCTCAGACCAAGCTCAAGCTGTCGTTGCTATTGGGCAAAGGCTGCGAGCGGGCGCGTACCGAGTTGAGCTTGATTTGCAGTCGCAGATCGTTCACCGAGTCGGCATTGCGCAGCGCGTCTTCATAGCTGATGGTGCGGGCCTCAAAGGCGTCGAACAGCGCTTGGTCGAAGGTTTGCATGCCCAGGTTGCGGCTTTTTTTCATCACCTCTTTGATTTCACCGACCTCGCCCTTGAAAATCAGGTCTGAAACCAGCGGCGTGTTCAGCATGATCTCGACCACGGCGGTGCGCCCTTTGGCGTCCTGCTTGGGTATCAGCCGTTGCGACACCAAGGCGCGCAGGTTGAGCGACAAGTCCATCAGCAACTGGGAACGCCGCTCTTCAGGAAAGAAATTGATGATGCGGTCCAGCGCCTGGTTGGCGCTGTTGGCGTGCAGCGTGGCCATGCACAGGTGCCCGGTTTCGGCAAAAGCCACCGCGTGTTCCATGGTTTCGCGGTCCCGAATTTCACCCATCAAAATCACATCGGGCGCTTGGCGCAAGGTGTTTTTCAGCGCGGCTTCCCAGCTCTCGGTGTCCAAGCCCACTTCACGCTGGGTGACGACGCAGCTCTTGTGCGGATGCACGAATTCGATGGGGTCTTCCACCGTGATGATGTGCCCGTAAGAACTCTCATTACGCCAATCGATCATCGCCGCCAGCGTGGTGGACTTGCCCGAACCCGTGCCACCCACCATGATGCACAGCCCGCGTTTACTCATCACCACGTCTTTAAGCACCGGCGGCACGCCCAGCCCGTCTATGGTAGGCAATGTGGACGGGATCACCCGCAACACCATGCCTACCTTGCCCTGCTGCACAAAGGCGTTGACCCGAAAGCGCCCGACGCCGGTGGGGGCAATGGCAAAGTTGCATTCTTTGGTGCGCTCGAAATCCGCCGCTTGCCGCTCGCTCATCACGGCGCGCGCCAGCGCCTGCGTATGCACCGCCGTGAGCGGCTGCGGCGACACCTTGGTCACCTTGCCGTCCACCTTGATGGCCGGCGGAAACTCCGACGTGATGAACAAATCGCTGCCATTGCGCGAAATCATCAGGCGCAGCAGGTCATTGATGAATTTACTGGCCTGGTCTTGTTGCATGGTGTCGGGGCTTTCTGGATCTGCGTCAGCCGGGGAAATTGTCGGGTATTTTCGCCTTGCTGCGCGCCTCGACGGCGTTGATGAGGTTACGCCGTACCAACTCGGTCAGGTTTTGATCCAGCGTTTGCATGCCCACATTGCTACCGGTCTGAATCGCCGAGTACATCTGCGCGATTTTGGCTTCGCGTATCAGGTTGCGAATCGCGCTGGTGCCAATCATGATTTCATGCGCGGCAATGCGGCCCTGACCGTCCTTGGTTTTGCAAAGGGTCTGCGAGATAACCGCCTGTAGCGACTCAGACAGCATGGCCCGCACCATCTCTTTTTCGTCCGACGGAAATACATCGACGATACGGTCAATGGTTTTGGCCGCGCTAGACGTGTGCAGCGTGCCGAACACCAAGTGCCCTGTTTCGGCAGCGGTAAGCGCCAGCCGAATCGTTTCCAGGTCGCGCATTTCGCCCACCAAGATGGCGTCCGGGTCTTCGCGTAGGGCCGAGCGCAGCGCGGCACTGAAGCTGAGCGTGTGTGGCCCCACCTCGCGCTGGTTGATGAGGCACTTTTTGGATTCGTGCACGAATTCAATCGGGTCTTCCACGGTCAGGATATGGCCGTACTCGTTTTCATTGAGGTAGTTCACCATCGCCGCCAGGGTGGTCGATTTGCCCGAGCCGGTTGGCCCCGTCACCAGCACCAGGCCGCGCGGACGGGTTGCCAGCTCAGCAAAAATTTTGGGCGCATTGAGCTGTTCCAGCGTGAGAATTTTCGAGGGAATGGTCCGAAAAACCGCGCCCGTGCCCCGATTTTGGTTGAAGGCATTGACCCGAAAGCGCGCCAAGCCGTCGATCTCAAAGGAAAAATCGCACTCCAAAAACTCCTCGAAGTTTTTGCGCTGGTTGTCGTTCATGATGTCATACACCATGGCCTGCACCTGCTTGTTGTCCAGCGGGTCGATATTGATGCGTCGCACATCGCCGTGCACCCGGATCATGGGTGGCAGGCCGGCCGACAAATGCAAGTCAGACGCTTTGCTTTTTACGCCGAAGGCCAGCAGTTGGGTAATGTCCATCGGTCAATCATCCTTGGTCGGCGGTGCAGCTAAAGTCCCGAATTATGAGCATTTTTGAGCCTTCCATTGCCCGTGCGCTCCAAGCCGTGCAGGCACGCATCCAAGCGGCCTGCGCCAAAGTGGGCCGTGCGCCCGGCTCGGTGCGCCTGCTGGCTGTCTCCAAAACCATGCCAGCAGCGGCAGTGCAACAGGCCTTTGCCGCTGGGCAAACCGACTTTGGCGAAAACTACATTCAAGAGGCGCTGGCCAAGCAACAAGCCCTGCGCGGGCTGCCGCTGCAATGGCATTGCATAGGCCCGGTGCAGAGCAACAAGACGCGGCAGGTAGCCGCGCACTTCGACTGGCTGCACACCCTAGAGCGCCTCAAAATTGCCGAACGCCTGAACGCCCAACGACCGGCCCACCTGCCGCCCTTGCAGGTGTGCATTCAGGTCAACGTGGACGGTGGCGCCACCAAGTCTGGCCTGGCGCCTGCCGACCTGCCTGTACTGGTGCGCGCCTTGCTGCCCCTGCCCCGCCTCAGCTTGCGCGGGCTCATGACCATCCCCGAGCCGCAAACCGACTTTGCGGCTCAACTGCGGGTGCACCAGCAGGCCAGGGCCTTGTTCGACCAGGTGCAAGCCCTGGCCTTGCCCGGCCTAACCCAATGGGATACCTTGTCGATTGGCATGAGCAACGACCTGGAAGCCGCCGTCGAAGCGGGCAGCACCCTGGTGCGGGTGGGCACGGCGATTTTTGGAGCCCGCTAAACCCCAAGCGCCAGGTGCGTGCTGCTTTTTACCTCTTCCATTACCGCGTAGGTGCGCGTCTCGCGCACGCCGGGCAGTTGCCACAGCACGGTGCCAGCAAATTGGCGGTAGGCGGCCATATCGGCCATGCGGGTTTTGAGCAGGTAGTCAAAGCCGCCAGCCACCATGTGGCATTCCATGATTTCGGCATGTACCTGCACCGCCGCCTTAAACGACTCAAACACATGCGGCGTGGTGCGGTCTAGCAGCACCTCGACAAACACCGTCAAGCCCGCGCCCAGCTTGAGCGGATTGAGCCGTGCCTCATAGCCCCGGATGTAGTCCTCGCGCGTGAGGCGCTGCACCCGTGCCAGCACGGCGGTAGGCGACAAGCCCACCGCCTCGGCCAGCTTGAGGTTGGAGGTACGCCCCTCTTGTTGCAGCAGGTGCAAAATTTTGCGGTCGATGCGATCAATGCCAAGATTGACGGGCGCTAGTGAAACATCCGGTGAAGAAGCCTTTTTTTGGTGAGAAATAGGTTCTTTTTTCATAGATGATGCTTTTATCCACCAAATTGTAAAGGAGTGATCGATGCACCTGCCTACCGCTTACCGCCCCGAGGCCGACACCGTGGCCGCTTGCCTAAAGTCGCTAGACGGCGCGCTGGACTGGGCCGCCGCCGCCGCCGTGGCCCGCCCTTGGGTGCAACAGGTGCGCGAACACCCAGCGCCGTTTTGGGCCATGGAAAGCCTGCTCAAGGAGTACCCGATTTCCAGCGCTGAAGGGCTGGCCCTCATGCGCCTAGCCGAAGCCTTGCTGCGCGTGCCCGACATCGAAACCGCCATTGCCCTCACCGCCGACCAACTCAGCCGAGCCGACTTTGAGGCGGCGGGCGACAGCGTGCTGGCGCAACTCTCCTCGCGTGCCATCGCGCTGTCCAAGCACTTTCTGCCCGAAGGTGGGCCAGGCGGCGGCGCCACGCTGTGGAGCCGCCTGGGCGCGCGCAGCGTGGTGGCGGCCACGCTGCGCGCGGTGCAACTGCTGGGGCATCAGTTCGTGCTGGGCCAGACCATTACCGCCGCCTTGGCCCAGGCCGATGGCGCGCGCCAACGCAGCCCCGGCCTGCGCTTTAGTTACGACATGTTGGGCGAGGGCGCACGCACCGAGGCGGATGCGCAGCGCTACCTGCACAGCTACCGCGACGCCATTTCCGCCATCGCCCGCCACGGTGACCCCGCCCAGGCGGTGCAGCAGCAAGACGGCATCTCCATCAAGCTCAGCGCCTTGCACCCGCGCTATGAAGACGCGCAAGCCCAGCGCGTGATGGCCGAGCTGCTGCCACGTGTGTGGACGCTGTGCGAGCAGGCCGCGCGCGCCAATATCAACCTCACCATAGACGCCGAAGAGGTGAACCGGCTCGAACGCTCGCTAGACCTGTTCGAAGCCCTGGTGCAGCGCGTGGCCACGCACACGCCGCACTGGCACGGCTTGGGGCTGGCCATGCAGGCGTATCAGACGCGCGCGCTGGACTTGATTGCCCACATCACCGCACTGGCGCGCCGCCACCAGGTGCGGCTGATGTGCCGCCTGGTTAAAGGCGCTTATTGGGACGCCGAGATCAAACGCGCACAAGAGCTGGGCCTGCCGCACTACCCCGTGTTCACGCATAAGCACCACACCGACGTGTCTTACCTGGCTTGCGCGCGGGCGCTCTTGCAAGCCCCGGACGCCATCTACCCCCAATTCGCCACCCACAACGCCGCCACCATTGCCGCCATTGGCCAGATGGCCGCGCGCGCTGGCGCACCCTATGAGCTGCAGCGCCTGCACGGCATGGGCGAGGGCGTGTATCGCGAGGTGCTGAAAAACCCGCTGCTGGCCTGCCGCGTTTATGCCCCGGTGGGTGCGCACCGCGACCTGCTGGCCTACCTGGTGCGCCGCCTGCTCGAAAACGGCGCCAACTCCTCCTTTGTGCACCAGTTGGCCGATGAGCGGGTAGCGGTGGACGAACTGCTCATTTCCCCCCTGCGCTTGCAGCCCCAGCCCTCGCTGCCGTTGCCACCCGATTTGTACGGCCCGGCGCGCCGCAATAGCGCCGGGCTGGACTTGGACGACGCCCTCATGCGTGCGCCGCTGCAAGCCGCCTGGCATACGCTGGCCGTGCCCCCGGTGGCCGAAACCCCGCCCGAGCAGGCCCAGGCCGCTTGCCAGGCGGCACTGGCCGCGCAAGGCGCCTGGGCGCGCACGCCGGTGGCCGAGCGCGCCGCCTGCCTGCGCACCGCCGCCGACGCGCTGGAGCAGCAACTGCCGCGCTTTTGCGCGCTATTGGTGAAAGAAGCCTTCAAAACCTGGGGCGACGCGCTGGCAGAAGTGCGCGAGGCGGTGGATTTTTTGCGCTACTACGCGGCTGAGGCCGAGCGCATCATGCCTGCGCAAACCCTGCCCGGCCCCACCGGCGAGCACAACGAATTGCTGCTGCTGCCACGCGGCGTGTGGGTGTGCATCAGCCCCTGGAACTTTCCGCTCGCCATCTTCATTGGCCAGGTGGCGGCGGCGCTTGTTACGGGCAATGCGGTGCTGGCCAAGCCCGCCGAGCAAACCCCCGTCGTGGCGCAACAGGCGCTGGCCCTGCTGCACCAGGCCGGTGTGCCCGCTGCCGTGGCGCACCTGTTGCACGGCCCTGGTGACACCGTGGGCGCGGCCCTGGTGGCCCTGCCGCACACAGCGGGCGTGGTGTTTACCGGCTCCACCGAGGTAGCCAAGCACATCCAGCGCGCGCTGGCCGCGCGCGACGGCGCCATCGTGCCGCTGATTGCCGAAACCGGCGGCATCAACGCCATGCTGGTGGACTCCACCGCCCTGCCCGAGCAAGTGGCCGACGCCGTGGTGCAAAGCGCTTTTCGCAGCGCCGGGCAACGCTGCTCCGCGCTGCGCCTGCTGTGCGTGCACGAAGCCATTGCCGACGCCGTGATCGAGATGATCCAAGGCGCCGCCGCCGAGCTGCAAGGGGGTGACCCCGCTGATTGGGCCACCGACATCGGCCCAGTCATCGACGCAGCCGCCCATGCCCATTTGCTGGGCCACATCGAGCGCCTGCACGAGCGCGCCAAGCCGCTGCCCGTGGCCATGCGCCCCGCACCCGCTGTTCCCCACCTGCTGGCGCCGCAGATGTTCGAGGTGCAGGCCGTGGCCGACCTCAAGCATGAAATCTTCGGCCCGGTGCTGCAAGTGCTGCGCTGGTCGGGCGACCCGCAAGCGGTGATGGCGCAAATCAACGCCCTGGGCTACGGCCTCACGCTCGGCCTGCAAACCCGCATTGACAGCCGCGCCCGTGCGCTCGCCGCCCAGGCCCGCATCGGCAACGTCTATGTCAACCGCAACACCATAGGCGCCGTGGTTGGCGTGCAGCCCTTCGGCGGCAGCGGCCAAAGTGGCACCGGCCCCAAAGCGGGCGGCCCCCACTACCTGTACCGCTTTTGCACCGAGCAAACCCTGACCATCAACACCACGGCTGCTGGCGGCAACGTGCAGTTGCTGGCGGCGGGGGGGTGAGGTTTGGCGATAGAACCGGACTCCGGGCGCAAACCAGGCGGCGGAACCGCGTTGACGTGCTTTTTCCCGAGCAAGGTCTAAAATAAAAAGTAGGAATAAATTTCTAACTTCCTACGTCCACAGGAATTTTGGCGATGCGACAAGTCAAACTGCGCGAAAAAGGGCAAGTTACCATCCCGGCTGAATTGCTGCAAGAGTGGAATCAGAAAAATCAGGTTTCCATTCACGATGTGATGGAGGCGCGGCTTGCGAATGGTGTGTTGATGCTTATTCCTAAAAAAAGGCAGGCGGCAAAACGCAGTGTGATGTCGTTCGCGGGGATAGGCAAAGGGCTCTGGGGGAATACACCCGTGCAAGTGGACGCCAGCATCCAAGAAATCCGCAATTCATGGGTAAGATAGACGCCATACTCCCGCGTATCCAAGGGCGGCAGGTCTATATTGACGCCAATATCTTTATTTATTTTTTAGAGCGGCACGACACCTATTTTGATCTGGTTGTGCCGTTTTTTCAGATGTTTGAGGCGGGTACGTCGCTGGCCTGCACGGGGGACGCGGCCGTGGCGGAAACGCTCTACAAACCCTATCAAGTCGATGATGTGATACGGATCAACGAATTCAAGGCATTTTTCGCCAATGATGAATTTCTGACGGTCTTGCCGCATACCACAAAGGTATTTGAATTGGCGGCAGAATTGGCACCAAAGCACGGCATGAAATTAATCGATGCCTTGCATTACGCCACCGCGGCGCTGGCGGGATGCACTTTTATATTGACGAATGAAACGGGATTGACATCAAAAGGCGAGATGGAAATCATTGGGTTGCAGGATTTGTTGTGACACGGGCCTGTACCGGCAGGCACATATCGTGTTCGGTTTAGATCGGCAACAACGACACATTCGCCTGCAATTCATCCCACGGTGCGGCCAGCTTTCTGCCTTCGCGCACCAGCAGGCCATTGGCTTGCAGCACCGCCACGTCCTGGTACACGTTCTTGTAGTCGCGGCCCAGCGCCAGCGCCAGCTCTCTGGTATTACCGGCTCCGTGCTGACGGACATGGCGCAGCAGTTCAAGGCGACGAGGGGAGAGGGTGTCCAGCATGGTCTGGATATTCAGAAACGTCACATGGGTCTCCTCGACCTGGCCGCCTGAAGCGGCCCGATTCCATGCCCGCGCAAACCGCTTTCCCATATCAGCCAAGCTGCCCACCTGCACCTGAACTTTATGCGTCGTGCTCATTTGTTGCCCTTTCTACATCGGCTAAGAAGTCAGCCACCAGCTTCTCTACGCTGTCAAATTTGTAACGAACCTCTACCTGGCCGATGTGCTTGTGATCACCCTTACCGCGTTCGTTGTCGTACCCCACGATGCGAACGCCGTCACGGCCATAGAACAAGCTGTACTTCAACCCATGCGGTCTTTCCGATGACGGTGTCGGTAGCTGCCAGATGGTCATTTCGACAATGGCGCCATCAGGAAAAACGGCTTTGTCGTAAAAAATACGCTTTGCCTTCATAGGGTCACTGTAACCATAAATAATTAGGGCGTCAATAACCATCATATTTTTAAAATGCGACCGAAGTGCGGCACCCGAGACCCACTAAACAAGCATCGAATCCCAACCCTAGACCCTAAAATAAGTTGCCATGCCCTCCCCCACCCCCCGTCGCTTGAGGCCGTTGCTTGTGCAGGTGCTGGCGCTGCTGCTGCTACTGGGGCCTTTTTTGCACGCGCATTTTGGCGCGTCCTCGATCACCGGCTTCCATCTGGACGGCGTGGCGGTGCAGCGGGGGAGCCCATTGGCCGCTGCGGCAGATACCGTGTTGAGTGCCGATAGCGGCCTGGAGTCGCCAGCGATGGGTGTGGGCTTGGCACACCCGCGTGTAAATGATCGCCCGGCGCCTGCGCCTTTGCTGTTGGCGCTGTTGGTGAGCTTTGGCGTGTTGTTGGCGCGTGCCTTGCCCATCCGGCGGTGGGCGGGCCTGGCCCAGCCCCGCGTGCCCCGGCGTTTTGCGCGGGCCGGGCATCCACCGCTAACGCACGCTCCTCCACTGTTCTGATTGCTGAGCCGCCGCAGTTGGCGCCGCTGATGTGCATGCACAAGGCGCCAGCCGCTGCATGAACGGTGCCTGGGCGCCACGCCTGGGCCGGGTGTTGCAACTGAGGAGTGGGGATGAAAATCAAACCGTGGATACCCGCGCTGCTGCCGCTGCTGGTGCTGGGCGTGGCGCAGGCGCAGACCCTGGTGGTGGATGCGGCGCAGCAGGCGGCACTGGGGGTGCAGGTGGTCGCGCTCCAGCCGGCCACCGATGCGTTGCTACTGGCCAGCGCGCGCGTGACGGTGCCGCCGAATGCGCAAGCGCTGGTATCCGCGCCTTACGCCGGGCAGATCACGCGGCTGCTGGTCGGTGTGGGCGATAGCGTGCGTGCGGGCCAAGCGCTGGCGGCGTTTGTCAGCCCGGCTTTGGGCGAGGCCCGCCGGCTCCTGCAAGAAGCCCGCCTAGAGCTGCAAAGTGCCAACGCCGCCTTGCAGCGCGACCAGGCCCTGCTGGCCGAAGGGGTGATCGCCCCGGTGCGCCTACAAAGCAGTCGCGCGCGCCAGCAGGCCGCGCAGACCCTGGTGCAGGCGCGCGAGGCCGAACGGCACGCCAGCGGCTTGGGTGCCGAGGCCGATGCCAATGGCTATGCCAGCGCCACACTCGTGGCGCCCCGCGCGGGCGTCGTGCTGCAAAGCCTGGCCACCGTAGGGCAACGGGTGGAGGCGGGCGCGGCCCTGTTCCGCATCGCCGACACCAACCAGTTGCAACTGGAGCTGCAACTCTCCAACGACAAAGCCGCGCGCATTCAGGCGGGCGACACGGTGGAGATTGCGGCGCGGCAGGCGCTGGCCCGCATCACGGCGGTGAGCCGCGCGCTGGACGACGGCCAAAGCGCGTCCGCGCGCGCGCTGGTGCACCAGCGCGGCAACTTGCAACTGGGCGAGGCGTTACCAGTCACGGTGCACAGCCCCGCCACCCGTGGCAGCACTGGCGCCCCGGCCTGGGCCGTGCCCGCGCGCGCGCTCAGCCAGTGGCAGGGCAGCCCGACGCTGTTTGTGGCCAACGCCAAAGGCTTTGTGCCGCAGCCGGTGCGCATCGTGACCAGCGATGATGATCTGGCCGTGGTGCAGGCCGTGGCTCCCGGCACGTTGGCGCCCACCAGCCGCGTAGCGCTGACCGGTATTGCCGCGCTGCGCGCCTTGCTGCAAAAGGGGGAGTGATGTTTGCCCCCCTGATTCGCCTGAGCCTGCACTACCGGGGCTTGGTGTTGTTACTCGCGTTGGCCCTGGGCGCAGCAGGCGTGTACGCCTGGCTGAACCTGCCGATTGACGCCTTTCCCGACATCTCGCCCACCCAGGCCAAGCTGATTCTGAAAATGCCCGGCATGACGCCCGAGGAGGTAGAGCAGCGGGTGGTGCGCCCGCTGGAGCAGGAGTTGCTGAGCATCCCCGACAAGCGGGTGATTCGCTCCATGTCCAAGTACGGCTTGGCCGATATCACCATCGACTTTGAAGAGGGCGTGGATATTTACTGGGCGCGCCAGCAAGTGGCCGAGCGCTTGGCCAGTGCGCTGCGCGACCTGCCCGCTGGCGTGAGCGGCGGGCTGGCGCCCATCACCACGCCGCTGAGCGAAATGCTCATGTTCACGCTGGAGGGCGAGGGCTTTAGTCTGGCGCAAAAGCGCCGCGTGCTGGATACGCTGATTCGCCCCGAGCTGCGCACCCTGCCCGGTGTGGCCGATGTGAACACGCTAGGCGGCGAGGTGCAAACCTTTGAGGTGGTGCCCGATGTGCAACGCATGGCCCAGCAGGGCGTGGCCCTGAACACCCTGCGCCAGGCCCTGCTGGCCAACAACAGCAACGACGGCGCGGGTCAGTTGGGCGCGGGCGATGAGTGGCTGGTGGTGCGGGTAGAGGGCGCGGTGAACACGTTGGACGACTTGCGTGCCATCCGCGTGCCGCGTGGCAACGACAGCGTGCGCCTAGACGACCTGGCCACGGTGCGCCTGGGCGCACTCACCCGCTACGGCGCGGTCACCCGCGACGGCCAGGGCGAAACCGTAGAGGGCCTGGTGCTGGGCATGCGCGGCGCCAATGCGCGCCAACTGGTGGATGCCGTGGCCGCCAAGCTGCAAGCGCTACAGCCCCGGCTGCCGCAGGGCCTGCGCACGCCCATCTTCTACAACCGGGGCGAGCTGGTGGCGCGCGCGGCGGGCACCGTGATTCGCGCGCTGGTGGAGGCGTCGCTGCTGGTGTGCGTGGTTTTGTACGCCTTTTTGGGCGGGCTGCGTGCGGCGCTGGTGGTGGCTTTGTCGCTGCCCTTGTCGCTGTTGTGCACCTTTGTGTTGATGCGCTACTGTGGCATCACCGCCAACCTGATGAGCCTGGGCGGCCTGGCAATTGCGCTGGGCATGCTGGTGGACGCCGCCGTGGTGGTGGTGGAAAACATAGAGACCGCCTTTGCCAGCGCCCACCCGGGCTTGAGCCGCGTTGAGGTCATCTCCGCCGCCACGCGCCAGGTCGTCAAGCCCGTGGTGGCCGGTGTGCTCATCATTGCGGTGGTGTTTTTGCCGCTGCTCAGCTTGCAAGGGCTGGAGGGCAAGCTGTTTGCCCCCGTAGCCCTCACCATCATCCTGGCGCTGGGCGCCTCGCTGTTGCTGGCCTTTAGCGTGGTGCCCGCCCTCGCGGCCTGGCTGCTCCATGCCCAGCCGCTGGCGCAGGTGCAGGGGGTGCACGAGCCCTGGCTGATGCGCCACCTGCACCGCGCCTACCTGGGCTTGCGCGCGCGGGTATGGCGGCACACGCGCTGGCTATATGGGTTCGCGCTGGCTTCGCTGGTACTGGCCGCCGTGCTCTACGCCCAGGTGGGCAAAACCTTTATGCCCACGCTGGACGAGGGCGACATCCTGGTGCAGGTGCAAAAACTGCCCTCCATCAGCCTGGACGCGTCCATGGAGCTAGACACGCGCATCCAGCAAGCGCTACTCAAAGCCGTGCCTGAGGTGCGCGCCATCGTGGCGCGCGTGGGCTCGGACGAACTGGGCCTGGACCCCATGGGCGTGAACGATACCGATACCTTTTTGGTGCTCAAACCCAAGTCCGAATGGACGCGCTCCAAAGAGGCGATTGAAGACGACATCCGCCAAGTGCTGGAGGGCTTTCCCGGCCTGGTGTATGGCTTTTCGCAGCCGATTGAGATGCGCGTGGCCGAAATGCTCACCGGCACCCGGGGCGACGTGGCCATCAAAGTCTTTGGCAATGATCTGGTGGCACTCAACCAGGCGACGCAGCAAATCGCCAGTGCGGTGCGCGCCGTGCCGGGCGCGGCCGAGGTGATTGCGCCCAAGGCCGAAGGCTTGCAGTATTTGTCGGTGAACCTGCGCCGCCATGCACTGGGCCAGGCCGGTCTGAGCGTGGACAGCGTGCAGCAACTGCTCAAAGCCCAGGTCGAGGGCGAGGCTCTGGGTTATGTGCTGCAACAGGGCTTTCGCACGCCGCTGGTGCTCAAAGGCAGCGAGGCGCTGCGCCAAAGCCCTGAAGCGTTTGCCCAGTTGGGTCTGGCCGCGCCCGATGGCCGCACTTGGCTGCTGTCGTCGCTGGCCGACGTGCGGCGGGTGGACGGGCCGATTCGCATCGACCACGAGCAGGCGCAGCGCTTTGCCAGCATCCAAGTTTCGGTGGAAGGGCGCGACCTCGCCAGCTTTGTGGCGCAGGCGCAAGCCAGCGTGGCCGCACTCAAGCTGCCACCGGGCTTGCGCCTGGTCTGGGGCGGCCAGTTCGAGAACCAGCAACGCGCAGCCGCCCGGCTGGCGCTGGTGATACCGGCGGCGCTTTTGCTGATTTTTGTCATCCTGTTGTTGGTGTTTGGCTCGCTGAAGCAGGCGCTCATCATCCTGCTCAACATCCCGTTTGCACTGGTGGGTGGCATGGTGGCGCTGGCCGTGTCAGGCCAGTACCTGTCGGTACCGGCTTCAGTGGGCTTTATCGCGCTGCTGGGCATTGCCGTGCTCAATGGCGTGGTCATGGTGACGCATTTCAACGAACGCTTGGCCAACGGCGAAAGCGCGTCAGACGCGGTGCGCCTGGGCAGCGAGCGCCGCCTGCGTCCGGTGCTGATGACGGCCCTTATCACGGCTTTGGGCATGATTCCGCTGCTGTTTGCCACCGGCCCAGGCTCGGAAATTCAGCGCCCGCTGGCCGTGGTGGTGGTGGGCGGCTTGCTCAGCTCCACCCTGCTTACCTTGTTGCTGCTGCCCAAGGTGTTTGAACGCTTTGCTCGCGCTGATGCCGCACCACCCCGGCCCGGCGCCCGGGCGCGCGTGCGGCGCTGGATAGGGAGAAAAATGCCATGAAACGCCTGAGTTACAGCCTGGCCCTGCTGTGCGCCGCCGTGGCTGCGCAGGCGCAAACCCGCCCCACCGACGCCGTGCCAGGTGGCGTGGCCGCGTCCCCCGTGGCAGACGCGCTGGAGCGCTGCCTGCCCGCGCAGGGCTTGGTGAGCGAACGGCTGCGCAACAGCCCGCAGGTGCGCGCGGCGGCAGCCAAAAAACAGGGCATGGACGCCCGCGCCCGCGCGCTGGAGGCGGGCCAAGCCGAATTCAGCCTCAAAGCCAGCCTGCAACGCCGGGGCGTGAGCGACCTCAACCAGCGCTTTACCGAAACCTCGGTAGGCCTGGAGCGGCCCTGGCGCTCGGCCGCCAAACGCGAGGTGGACACGCAACTGGCGCGCCAAACCGAGGCGTTGGCGCGCATCGAATACGCCGACGCGCTGCACGAGGCCGGGCGTGAATTGATGAAAACCTGGTTTGACACCTTGCGTGCCCACAGCGCGCTAAGCCATGCGCGCCAGGGGCTGGCGCTGGCCCAGCAGATGCAGCAGCAAGTGGCCGCACGCCAGCGCCAAGGCGAGGTGTCGCAACTAGACGCCGACCTGGCGCTGGCCGAGCAGCAGCGTGCGCACAGCGCGGTGGACACGGCGCAAGCGCAAGGGGAAGCGCTCAGCGCCAGCCTGCGCCGCCGCTATCCCGGCCTGCCCCTGCCCGCACTGATGCTGCCACCCGCCTTGCCCGAAAACCCGGGTGAGCAGGAGGCCCTGCGCACCGAGTTCTTGCAAAAGAACCACGAAATCAACACCCTGCGTTTAGACGCGCAGCGCCTGCGCTTAGCCGCGCAGCGCGCCGACCTGGAGCGCCATGGCGATCCCACGCTGGGCGTTTTCGTGGCGCGCGAACGCGCTGGGGCCGAGAACCTGGCGGGCATCACGCTGTCGCTGCCGCTGGGCAGCGCCGCCCGCAGCGCCCAGTCCGACCAAGCCTGGGCCGAGGCGGCGGCCGCCGCCGCCCGGGTGGAAGCCGCCGAGCAGCAACTGGGCGCCCAGTTTGACGCGCAGTGGATGCACAGCCTGCACCAACGCGCCGCAGCAGAGCACCTGCAACAAGCCGCACACACCCAAGCCCAGGCGCTGAGCAAAGCCCGCAAAGGCTATGCACTGGGCGAAGGCAGCATGGCCGAGCTGCTGCAAATTGCCCGCAGCGCCGCCGACAGCCGCCAAGCGGCAGAACGCCTGCAATGGGAGGCCGTGGAAGCGCTGTTGCTGGTGCGCCTAGACCTGCATCAGTTGTGGGATTTTGATGATTGATGGGGGCGCACAACCACGCAGCGCAGGGGGTGGGCGGTGCGTAGGTGTTGCCAAGATAGAGGCCCGAATAGCAAAGTAAATTTATTCTCTTGTGCGTTGGCGCGGTGGCAAGTTGAGATCGTCAAGGTGGTGGCGTTTAGTCGGGAAGCCGTGCCACAATGCACTTATCACGTAACACACAGGGGGATGCCGATGAGTGAAGCAACTTTTACTTTTCGGGTCGATGAAAGTTTGAAAAGCCAGTTTTCCACTGCGGCTAAATCACGCGACCGCACAGGCGCACAGCTATTGCGGGACTTCATGCGTGATTTCGTTCAGCAACAACAGGATGCCATCGAACATGAGGCCTGGTTGCGTCGTCAAGTACAAATTGGCCTGGATTCAGCAAGTGCCGGCAAGCTGATTCCAGCGGCAAAGGTCGAAGCCGAATTTACGGCCAAGCGCGCAGCAACACGGCGTAGGCTTGAAGCTTCCGGCAAATGAGGGCGCTTTTTTGGACGCCCGAGGCAAAACAAGACCGCGAAGACATTTACGACTATGTCGAAGCCGACAATCCTGTCGCCGCGCTCAGCCTTGATGAACTGCTTGCAAAGAATGCCGAGTACCTGGTTGAGCACCCCGGTCTTGGTCGCGTGCGGCGGGTGATCCGCGAGGAGTTGCGCTATCCCTCAACAGGCCCAGACCGGCTGCGGCTCGCTGCCGGTGTAGGTGTTTGCATCCCATCCCGCCCCGCGCGGGCGCCTCAAAAATTCACCCCGTAGCGCTGCCCCCGGTAGCTGAGCCAAGCGGTGTGGGGTTCTATGGCCAGCAGCACCAAGTCAGGGGCCACGGTTTCGCCTTCCCTAAACATGCGCCCGTTGATGATGAGCATGCGGTAGGCGGGGTTGTCTGAATAGCTGGAGCCGCTGATCTGTACTGCGGGCTGGTCGATGGGCGGCACAGCTGGCACAGATGGCAGCCCGCTTGCCAGCGCTGCTGGGGGGGCCAAGGCTGCGGTGGGGGCCGGTAAGGCTGATGCGATGGGCTGGGCTTGCGCGGCCTGGGCGTTGCGGGCAGGTGCGGCGTCGCCCGCCGTGCGCGGCAGGGCGCGAGCGCGTGTCTTGGCTGCTGGTGGCGGGGCCGTGGGTGGGGCCGCAACAGCGGGGTCAGCCGTAGGCATCTGAGTGGCGGCAGGTGTCAGCGGCGAAGGGGTCGCGGCGACCGCTATCGGGGGCAAGCCCGCATCGCTTGCCGCGGGTTGTGGCACGCGGGCTGACGTTGCGGGTACTCCGGCCAGTGGGACGCCCGGGCCGGGCGCGGCGGGTGGCGGCGCAGCCGGGCGCCCTGGCGCGGCCAGCCACCAACCGCCGACCAGCGCCGCCAGTGCCATGAGCCCAGCGGCGCCGACGTACCGGACGCGGCGCCCGCTGGGGCGCGGTGTGGGTGCAAATACCAGTCCGCGTGCGGGCTGGGCCAGCCCCGGCCCTCTGGCGGTATCGGCTTTTTGTAGCGCATCCAGGATGTACGACATGGTGATTCAGGGTGGTTTGCCCGCGCCGTTCAGCGCCGGGCTCAGATGCAAGGCCAGGCCTTCGGCGGGCGCTGCAAGGGGGGCGGGGGTCGCGGGGCGCGTCACGGGAGCGCGCCAGGCCGTGGCCGAGGCGGCAGAGGGGGCTTGCAAGGGCGGCAGCCACTGTGCCTGGGGCTGTGCTTTTTGCTGGAAGTAAGCGCCTGCACCTCCCCCCGCCAGGGTCGCCAAGCCCAGCGCCAACAGGCCCCAGGCGAGGCGTCGGCGCGGTGCGCGCCCCGGCGCAAAGGCCAGGGTTTCGCGCCCGGCTTGAGCGACGATGCGCCGGTCCACGCGGTGGCGCTCTTGCACAAAGGCGCCCAGCAGCGCACGGTCGCACAGCAGGTTGATGCGCCGGGGCACGCCGCCGCTCAGCCGGTGGATATGCCGCAAGGCGGCGCGCTCAAACGGCAGCGTGCCCTGGCCACCGGCCACACCCAGGCGGTGGCTGATGTAGTGCTCGGTTTGCGCTGCGTCCAGCGCACCCAGGTGGAATTGCTCGGTCACGCGCTGAGCCAGTTGCTCCAGCTTAGGCCGCGCCAACATTTGGCGCAATTCCGGCTGGCCAATGAGCACGATGTTGAGCAGCTTGCGTTCGTTGGTTTCCAGGTTGGTGAGCAAGCGCAGTTGCTCCAGCACCTCCATGGACAGGCTTTGCGCCTCGTCGATCACCAGCAAACTGGTTTTGCCTGCGGCATGGGTTTGCAGCAAAAAGGCGTTGAGCGGATCCACCAAGTCTTTTACCGTTAGCAGACCGCCCGCCGCCGAGGGGCGTGGCAGGTGGAACTCGTCGCACACGGTTTGCAGCAATTCGATCACGCTCAGCTTGGGGTTGAACACATAGGCCACTTGGCAATTGGCCGGTAACTGCGCCAGAAAGTGGCGACACACCGTGGTCTTGCCGGTGCCGATTTCGCCACTGAGCACCACCATGCCGCCGGTGCGCAGGCCGTATAGCAAGTGCGCCAGCGCCTCCCGGTGCTGCGGGCTCATAAACAGAAAGCCGGGGTCGGGCGCAATCGAAAACGGTGCGCGGCTCAGGCCGAAGAATGAGGTGTACATGGCCGCACAGCATAGCGTCTGCACCGCGCTGCTACGATGCACCGCGTATTTGCTTGCCGCTTTCATGCCCCTTTTTTACACCCCGTTTTTTGCTGCGCGCGTGCAGCATGCCGCGCTGGCCGTGCTGCTGATAGGTGGGCTGTGGGGGCAGGCGCTGGCCGAGCAGTGCTGGCAGGTAAAGGACTGCCGCAACCTCACCGGTTACATCCGCATCAACAAAACCCTGGAAAACGGCAACCACATCGCACCCGATGCCCAGCGCCTGTTTGGCGTGGGCTATTTGCCGCGCACCGATAGTTACGTGCGCTTGCGCCGCTCCGCTATCGTGCGCGACTTCAGCCACCCTGAGCAGGATGACCGCCCGCTGCAACTCAAAGACCGCGTCTCTTGGGACGAGGGCCAGTTCATCCCAGCAGGCACGCGGCTACGCATCCTGGGCTACCTGCGCCGCATGCACCTGTTCGTGCTGGTGCAGGTGGTGGAAGACGTGGGCCGACCCAGCGACACGGCTTTGCCGTTTCAGTTTGATTACGACTACTTTGTTTGATGCCAGGAGCCACCACCCATGCCTTGTATAACCCGCCACCACCTGTTTGCCGCGCTCGTTACGAGTGCCAGCGTGTGGACGCTGCCGAACGCCCACGCCGCCTGCACCGACATCATTGCCCTGTCCAAAACCACGGCGCAGGTGGTGCAAAGCCAAGATTCGCTGGAGAGCAATGCCTCGGCTTTTTGCAAAGAGTACAAAAGCCAGACTTCGTCCAGCAAAAGCGCCAGTTACAGCGCCAGCTACAAATTTTTGTCGGCCTCCATGGGGCAGAGCAATGCTGCCGAGTCGGACGTGGCGAGCAAATACTGCAGCTCCGACGCCAGCCTGACAGTGCGCGCCGACGCCTACCGGCAGTATGTGGAATCGATCTCGCCCCAGGCCTATGCGGCTTACGAGGCGTGCGAAAAATTCTCCCGCCAAGACATCAGCTTTGACGTCAACCCAGCCAGCATCTTGCCCGCAGAGATGAGTATTTCGGCCTCGTTTGCGCCCAAAAAAGAGTCGGTTTCCAAGTTGAAATACGCCGCATCCAAAGACGTGAAATGCCGCTGGACCACCAAGGAGCAAGACGGTGTAACAGTATTGCCCAGCGGCAGCAGCACCCTGTTGGAATGCGAGCGCGCTGGCTACACCAAGCCGTCTTTCATCAGCATTTACGAAGAAAACAGCGGCAACAGCAACCGCCTCACCATTGCTTGGCCGGCCTACAACGACAACGGCACGCCGCTGAACCTGGTCACTGATTTGCAGCAAAAGACGCAAGAGGCCCTGACCCGGCTAGACCAGTTCAGCCGCTCACTCAGCGGCGCGGTGCTGGCCTTTAACGCCAGCCAGTGCCCCGCTGGTTGGACGGAATACGCACCCGCCTATGGGCGCTTTATTCGCGGCATTGACAAGGGCGCGACTAAGGCCGACCCCGCCGGGCCACGCGAGCCCGGCAATGTGCAGGCCGATGCCTTGGCCAAGCACAGCCACGAGCTGAGCCTACAAGGCGCCTCGGGCAACCGCGCGTTCGTCAACCGCACACCCGCTTGGGGCTACGACGACTGGCACGGCGCCGTGACCAGCGCCACCACCAGAGAGTCCGGTGGCGACGAAACCCGGCCCAAGAACGTGGCGCTGCTGTATTGCCAGAAGGGTTAAGGTGGGGCGGTGCTTATTAGGCAGCCCCGGCTGCGTGTAAACGCTGGTGTGAGGAGAGCA
>Ga0136644_10000909_pt1 | contig 23662 bp, 23 predicted proteins | sample C_130820_EF_Meta_FD_94780 | JGI IMG/M metagenome (GOLD analysis project Ga0136644, IMG submission 94780) | Freshwater microbial communities from Lake Croche, Canada to study carbon cycling - C_130820_EF_MetaG (v2) (version 2) | ecosystem: Environmental > Aquatic > Freshwater > Lake | place...
AATCAAAGAGGTGGTTAGGATGCTTTGTGCTGGTGTAGTCCACGGAGACTTGTCTGAATTCAACATCTTAATGGCAGCTGATGGACCAGTGATCATTGATTTACCTCAGGCTGTAGATGCGGCTGGCAACAACCACGCCCAACGAATGCTTCTTCGAGATGTTAACAATTTGCGGCAATACTTTGGACAATTCGACCACGCTTTACTTTCATCCAATTACGGCCTTGAAATTTGGGATTTGTATGCTAGAGGCATCTTGACAGAGACAACGGAACTCACAGGTAATTTTGTAACCAAGCACAAACCAGTTGATTTGCGAGGTGTGATGCGTGAGATCGATGAAACCGTAAAAGAAAATCAAATGAAGCGAGATCGAGTAGTGAATTTGCGTCGTCAACTCTAGATTGAATTATTTATAAAAACGTAGCACGGTAAAAAATTTGTTCCAAAGCTTGGTTAGAACACCACTTAGATTTGGAGCAGCAAGGACACCATTTGGACCACCCTAGGTCAATCCATCCGATCTAAGGATGAAAGAAAATCAAGAAAATAAGCCAAGGGATTAGAAAGATTTTTCCCAAATTTTAGTCTTTACATCAGGCAAAACACTGACCCGTGTCTGATGGGTATTGGCTTAAGATCTTTGCCAGATCAGCAGATCTATGATGCAGCAAAGAGTCTTACACCTTTGAAATGTCTTGTAGTTTGAAATTTAAACTCTATCCTTTATTTTCATTACCAATGATGGGCTATCTATGAGTCAAAAGTACGAATACGATTTGATTGTTGTGGGATGTGGCGTGGCCGGACTCTCAGCAGCGGTGAGCGCAGCTGAGCTTGGCTTGCGTGTACTTGCTCTTGAACGAGCACCCTTTGAAGAGCGCGGTGGGCAAAGTCGATACACCGAAGCCTATTTGCGTATGAAGAGTCACTCTGAAGTGAGCGATGACTTTGAAACCCACTTGGCTGAAAATGGCAGCGCAGCCATTGATCCAGACTTGGTGGAAAGAAGTGCCGATGCGCACGAGACTGGATTGATCCGAAGCTTGAGCTTGCTAGACCCCAACTTCATCAACACTTTTGCTCAAAATGCTGGGCCTACTGTGAAATGGTTCGAAAGCATTGGCGCTAAGTTTGATTTTTTACCGACACAGTTCTTGACCAAATCTCAACCTAGGCTCTTGCCTATCGGGGGCGGTCAAGGCTTGATTGACGTTTTATTTGCCCGAGCTGAGAAGTTGGGTGTTGAAATTCTTTATGAGACCACTGCAAGGGAATTGGTTGAGAATGAAAGCGGCCAAATCACGGGCCTCAAGGCGAGAAAAGTCAATGCGGCACCTCTTTTTCTCAAAGGTCCCGTCGTTTTGGCCAGCGGGGGCTTTCAAGGCAATGCCGAAATGATGACCCGCTACATTGGCTCGCGCTCGATCTATTTGCGCCCCATCTGCAAAGGTGGTTATTACAACCGTGGTGAAGGCATCGACATGGCGCTTAAATTGGGGGCGGCTACTTGTGGCGACTTTGGCTCCTACCATGCCGAGCCCATTGATCCCAGATCGGGGATGTCAGAGCCATCCATCTTTATCTTTCCCTATGGCGTTTTGGTTAACCAAGAAGGCCAACGCTTTACAGATGAGGCGATTGGTACCGTGGACGCCTATTACGAATCCATCACTCGGAAAATTCACCTGCAAACCAATGGCTTGGCCTGGGTCATCTTGGATGCCCGACATCAACGCATTCCCAACTACCGACTTGGTATTCGTAGCGATCAAGCCCCAATTGTGGCCAACACTTTGATGGATCTGGCCAAAAGCATTCATGTACCAGTTGATACATTGATCTCAACGATTGAGAACTACAACCAAGCTTGCTCTGGGGAAGACTGGAAACCCTTGGAATTGGATGGCCTAAGAACCAAGCACTTGACACCACCTAAATCGAATTGGGCATGCCCAATCAACGAGGCCCCATTTCATGCTTATCCCATAGTATCCGCCAACGTCTTCACGTTTGGCGGACTCAAGGTAGATGAAAACGCAAGGGTACTTCACTCAGATGGCTATCCGATTGAAAATCTCTACGCGGCTGGAGAAATCATCGGCTCCTACTGGGGAACCTATACAGGAGCGACTTCGGTTTTAAAGGGAATGGTGTTTGGTCGAAAAGCCGGGCTACACGCCTCAGGTCACCAGAGCATCGAATAGACCGGCCTCTATTGAAGTTCCCCCAAGAATGGGTCAACCCAATGCGTCTATCACCGCCTGAGTTGTGCGCGTGCGACCAAGTCTGGGGAAGGTGTATTTCAGCGTGCCTTGGTGCGCTTCAAGAGAAGGGCTTGCCATCGCATCTTCTACAAACACTTGCTCAAAATTGCGCTCATAAGCGTCCCTGGCCGTGGATTCAACGCCCACATTGGTGGAGATTCCGCCTAAGACGATGGTTTTGATACCTCTTCTTCTCAATTGAGAATCGAGTTCGGTACCGTAAAAAGCACCCCACTGGCGCTTGGTGATCAACAGATCCGAGGGTTGGACATCGAGCTCGGTGACCAAAGTTGAGAAGTTCGCAGGGCGACTTGCAATGCTGAGTGCAGGCGCATCTGTGATGGGATTGAGCAAGTCGTGAGCATCGGGTAAATTGCCCACACTCACCAAGACAACGGTTGCATGGTGTTTGCGAAAGGCTTGAACCAGTTTGCTTGCGTTGGAGATGACTTCAGCGCTGGATCGGGGAAAGACATTCATTCCAACAATTCCGTATTGAAGATCGATCAAGACGAGTGCAGAGGTTTTAGGGTCAATGTGCAAGGCAGGTGCGTTCATGTGTGGACTTCTTAAAAAAATGTTGCTCGAATTTTAAGATAAATTCAACGGTTTGCGAAACAAATTTACGCCATAAAATGAATTTTACTTGATAGGTAAACCCTCAATGGAGAGTCACTTACACTTTAGAATTGAGAGGTGAATTCTAAGTTTGGGTTTAAAGCTGTCAGATCTATTTTTTGGCGTGTTTCCATCAACTCTTGAGAGATAGAGCTCTCTCGACTCTATTGAAGGACCTTTTTTCATGAATGTCGTCATCACGGGTGGACTGGGCGTCTTGGGACTAGCGTGTGCTCACGCATTCCTCAAGACAGGCGCTCAAGTGGTCTTGGCTGACATCAAAGAAAATATTGATTTACTCCAACCCTTGTTTTTGGAACATGAGCCCCGGCTCAAGTTTATTCAATGCGATGTCAAATGTCATGAAGATTGCAGTCGCTTGGTCCATTTGAGTGAATCCTTTTTTAAAGGTGCCATCCAAGTTTACTTGGTCAATGCGGGTGCTCCCTTCGCAGGTGAGTTTTTAACAGCCACGAAAGAACAAATTCAAAACATATTGGACGTCAATGTTTTGGGTTCCATTTTTTGCGCACAAACGGCGATTCCAAGTCTTCTTCAAAATCCAAAGTCTCATTTGATTTTCACTTGTTCATTGCAAAGCACGATGGCAAGAGCAAACAGAAGCATCTACACCACCTCAAAGCATGCGATTGCAGGGCTCGTGAAATCATTGTCTTTAGAATTCGCCCGTAACGGTTTACGCGTCAATGGCATTGCACCTGCCGCCATTGAAACGCCATTTCTTTTTAGCGCATTTGAGGCAACTCAGATGACAAAAGAAGAAGGTCTTAAAATTGCCGCGGAGTCTTTGCCCTTGGGTCGTCTCCCCACCGCGCAAGAGTTCGCCCAAACGGCCTTGTTCTTGACCTCAAGCGGTGCGAGCTCCATCACGGGGCAATTGATCTCGCTGGACGCAGGAGCGAGTGCTGGCGTATTTCCACGACAAGCGCTTTAGTCTATTTTGAGCCCGGTTTTGATCGCCAACTCTTTGTAGGTCTCTCGCTCTTTGGCCAAATAGACTGCAAATTCAGCAGGCGTGTTCCCTCCAGGAACCACCCCCATGTCAAACATGCGCTTTTGAATTGTGGGATCTTTTAAGGACAAAGAGAGTTCCTTGTAAATCAAATCAATCACAGCTTGTGGCGTGCCAGTAGGTGCCATCAGCCCTATCCATGCACTCATCACATGACCCGCAACGCCTGCTTCTATGACCGTTGGCGTGTTGGGCTTGAGAGCGAAGCGCTGTCTAGAGGTAACAGCAAGTAGTTTGACATCCCCCGTGTCAATGAGTTTTTGGGGAGAGGGGTAATTCTCGATCAAGAAATCAAAATTTCCAGCCACCAGATCCATCATCGCCGGGGCAGCTCCACGGTAGGGTACATGGGTAATGTCCAAACCTGCCAAGCTTTTGAGCAACTCACAATTCAAGTGGCTGAATGCACCCACACCGGAAGATCCACAGGTGATTTTGCCTGGAGACGCCTTGGCCGCCGTCAAAATTTCTTGCACCGATTTGAAGCTAGAACTCTTACCCACCACAAAAGCACCTGGACTGTCCGCAATCAAAGTGATGGGCACAAAGTCACGCTCTGCATTAAAGCTGATGGGGGTGCGACTGATGGCAGGCATGATGGTGATGGGTCCTGGCGAGCCGGCCAGTAAAGTGTAGCCATCGGCCTTGGCTTTGTTGACTTGAGCTGCCCCGATCAAGCCACCGGCACCTGTGTTGTTTTCTACAATGAAACTTTGGCCCAGTTTTTGGGTGAGCTCTGCCGCTGCAATTCGCGTGAGCACGTCTGTCGCACCTCCAGCGGCAAATGGCACGATCACTCGAACAGGTTTAGAGGGGTACTTCTCTTGTGCATGGACCCCGCCCCAAAGAAATGACAAGACCAAGATCAGGACCGGTATTTGACAAATGCGCTTCATGCAATCTCCATTTTTATCGTTGTTTGTGAGGGTTGTTTAGTCTATCCAAGAACCACCATTGACATCCAAGACCTCTCCGGTGATGAAACCCGCTGTTTCAGCGGCCAAAAAGGTGACCGCCTCGGCAATGTCCTCGGCTTTGCCCATGCGCCCCACTGGGATGAGGTCTTTGAGGGATTGAGGGAAATGGGTGGTCATGTTGGAAGCAATAGGGCCAGGGGCGATTGCATTGACCGTGATGCCATGGTGAGCATTCTCTTTTGCCAAAAAAAAGGTCAGTGCATTGATGCCCGCCTTGGAGACGCCGTAGGCAACATTTCCAGCTCTTGCCTGCTCTTCTGGGTTGATCCAGGGTCTAGGATTGCCACCATTTTTTGACAAAACAGAGCTCATGCTGATGATGCGTCCGTAACGCTCACGTCGCATATGAGGTAACACCGCTTTGGAACAAATGAAGGTGCTGGTCAAATTGATGTTCAAGACCCTGTGCCACTCCTCCAAGCTCACATCAGAGGAGCTACCTTGAGACACGATCCCGGCAATGTTCACAAGGACATCAATTTTTTTAAATTGCTCAACAACTTGAGACACCGCCTCCAAAATGGACTGCTCTTGCGTAACATCGGCTTTCAAAACAAGCGGATTGAGGGATGGATTCAAAGCTTTGAGCTCTGCAACAAGGCTCTCGCAATCGTTGATATCGATCAAGCAAACTTCAGCGCCCTCCCTGACAAATTGAACCGAGGTCGCACGCCCCAAACCACCAGCCGCACCGGTAATGATGGCGACGCGGTTTTCTAGTCTTTTCAAAGCACACCCCTTCGATATTTTTAAGCACGGAACCTTGCATTCAACCCTTGAAGGATGAATACCTTTCAATTTTGATTATAGAACTGCAAATCTTTCGATTGTGTGAGGGATTCTATTGAGAAGCCTCTGATAAATACCTATTGAGGTAAGTACCTAGGTCATCTGAGGCAATGAGTTGATTAAAGATTTGGTCTATCGCATAAAATTACCAGCGGATGGATCGCTTATCCAAATAGGAGCATCTGATGACTGTATTTGTGTGATTTTGGAGGCCGAAATGTTTAAATATTTCCGAAAAATTCTTGCATGTCCAACAAACCTCTTTGGTGCGCTCGGTCTGCAACTTTTAACATGCGCTATGGGCCTCAGTTTGGCCCATGCCGACTATCCGGAACGCGCCATCAAAATGGTGGTGCCCTACCCCGCTGGCGGCGCTACAGATGTCGTCGCAAGAGCTGTCGCACAGAAATTGGGGGACCGACTCAAGCAGCCCGTTGTGATTGAAAACAAGGGAGGTGCGAGTGGACAAATTGGTGCAGACTTCGTGAGCAAAGCCACGCCCGATGGCTACACCATCGTGTTCACGGCAGCCGACACCCACTCGATCAATCCCTACGTCTATCCGAAGATTGCGTACGATGCAAAAAAGGACTTTACACCCATTGCTGAAGTTGGCATTTTGCAAATGACGCTCATCGTCAACCCCAATGTAAAGGCAAAAACAGTCCAAGAATATGTCAACTTAGTCCGCCAACAAGCGGGGAAAATGTCCTATGCATCCTACGGCACAGGCAGCTCTAGCCATGTGGCCATGGCCATGCTCAATGTGTCCGAAAAATTAGACATCTTGCACATTCCCTTTCAAGGCGCTGCACCAGCCATCTCTGCGGTCATGGCCGGTCAAATTGACGCCATGATGGTCCCCTTGACCTTGGCCTACCCCAACCACCAAGCCGGCAAAGTCAGGCTCTTGGGCGTGGCCGCGCCCAATCGCTTTGTGAGCGCACCTGACATGCCCACGTTCACCGAACAAGGTTACCCCATCAATGCGACCCCTTGGCTGGGCATTTTGGGGCCAGCGAAACTGCCCCAAAACATCACCGAGAAATTGAACCAAGAGATCAATGCGGTTTGCGATGACCCTCAAATCTTAGATTTGTTGGTTAAAAATGGCTTGGCCGTTGAAACCAAAAACGTCTCTCAGTTCAAAGCCTATTTAGACACAGAGTCCGAGCGTTGGGGCGCAACCATTCGTGCTGCCAATATCAAAGCAGAGTAAATTCAATTTAAAAAGTCACCATCCTATGAGAATCTGGCATCAAAGCTTTACCGTTTTAGAAGACTTGCCCGCTTACAAAGCGGCCATGGAAAAGCACATCAAAAAAATTGTCCGCCCTGATACCGAAGTTGAAATACATGGCTTGATTCCAGGCACTTATCCAAGCAATTATCCGGGTACAGACATCGCTTTGAGCTCACTGTACAGCATGCATACAATGCAGTGGCTGGTCCAAGCGGTCAAAGCCAACCGTGCTGGTGTGGACGTTTTTGCCATGTGCACGATCCCGAACCCCCTTATTCGTGAAATCCGCACCTTGATTGACATCCCCGTAGTTGGATACGGGGAGTCGAGTTTTCACCTTGCCTGTATGCTGGGGCACCGCTTTGGGATCTTGATGTTCATTGACAAGATGATTCCCATGTACCAAGAGCAACTCGCAGCCTATGGCCTGACCTCAAGGTGCGTGGGCATCGAACCCGTGGGCTTTACGTTTCAAGATGTTTTGCCTGCCTTCACCGACCCTGAACCCTTGATCGAGCGGTTTAAGAAAAGTGCCAGAGCTCTCATCGCCAAGGGAGCCGACGTGATCGTACCAGGTGAGATGCCTTTGAATATTTTGCTAGCAAGCAATGGTATTTCTCGCGTTGACGATGTGCCCATCATTGATGGCCTGGCCGTGACCATGAAAATGGCAGAGATGATGGCCGATTTAAAATCGAATTTTGGCCTATACCAGACACGTCAGGGCTGGTTTGGCAGGGCCCCTGAGCGTGATCGCGTGGAGGAGCTCTTTGATTTCTACGGCTTGAGCAAACTTCTCAATCAACCTTGAATTTTAAATCTCACCTATAGGTCTTCAAAAAAATGTCATATCCTAAGACAATTCAAATTCATGAACTCGGTCCTCGCGAAGGTATGCAGATCGAAAAAAACCCAGTCTCCACCGAGGACAAAGTTCGTCTCATCGATATGCTCTCAGAGTGTAATTTTCCTGAGATCGAGGTTGTCTCCTTTGTCAACCCCAAGTGGGTCCCACAAATGGCTGATGCGGAGAACATCGTGGCAAAGCTCAAGGCTGCGCCCCATACCAAATACACTGGAGTTTATTTGAACATTCAAGGTATGAACCGAGCCATTGCCACCAAGAAACTCTTTGTAGAAGGCAGCTTGAGTATCACTGCCAGCGAAACTTTTTCCAAGAAAAACACCAACCGAAGTATTGATGAGACCTTCGAAGAGGCCCAAAGACGTGTAGAGGCTTTCAAAATCGCCAATATCCCTGCCACTGAAGTCAGTGTGATGGCTGCTTTTGGCTGTAACTATGAGGGCAATGTGGATCCCGATAAGGTCGTGGATCTGATTGCGCGGCTCATGAACCTTGCCGAGGAAAACGACTACAGCATACAAAACATCCAACTTTGTGACACGATGGGTTGGGCCAATCCTCAGTCGATCAAATACTTGGTGGGCAAAATTCAAGACCGCTGGTCTGCGCAAAGAATCAATTTGCACTTGCATGACACCCGTGGCATGGGTATGGCCAATGCATTGGCAGCTTTGGAGATGGGGGTCGATGATTTTGATGCTGCGGTCGCGGGTTTGGGTGGATGCCCTTACGCTGGGTTCAAGGACGCACCGGGCAACATTGCCACAGAGGATTTGGTGCACATGTGCCATGAATTGGGCATTGAGACTGGCGTTGATTTGGAGCGACTCGTAGAAGTTGCTGTAGAGGCCGAGAAGATCGTTGGCCACCCCCTTCCTGGTAAGGTCATGCGCGGGGGCAGACTTGAAGCATATCGCAACGCCGCAAAGCACTGAGTCCATTCATGAGCTCTTTTGACACGTCGCCCAAGCCTGAAGATTTTGCCCATTGGAGAGGGATGATCGGCAAGCCTTTGACGTCAGAAAATCCCCTTGAAAAGGACACCCTTCGCCGCTTTGTTCAAGCCATCATGGACAGCAACAAGCGCTACGTCGATGAAACCTTGGCCTCTAACACCCGCTACAAGGGCTTGGTCGCTCCACCCTTGTACCCGGTTCATGCCTTTCGACCCACCACCACTGCGCCTGATCCACTTCGTTTGATCCAAGACGACCCCCATGCCGACGGCGCAGGCCAAAACGACAGTGTCTTTTTTGGTTTGCCTCCCATGACCTCCCCGTTCAAGAGACTTCTTAACGGTGGTAACGAAATAGAGTTCTTTCGTTGCTTGGCCGTTGGCGAGCGATGTGTCGCCAATGCTTGTTACAAGGATGTGCTCTTGAAAGAGGGTAAAAGTGGCTTTCTTTTATTGGTTGTGATCGAAACAACCTTCAGCACCGAGGCTGGAGAGCAACTTTTGATCAACCGCCAAACCTTGATTTGGAGATAGGCCATGTCAACCCCTTGGGAACACCTCAAAGAAGGTACGTTGCTCGCAGAGATCAACAAAGGTGTGATCACCTCTTCGCACATCATGCGTTGGTCGGCCGCAGTAGAGAATTGGCACCGCATTCACTACGATCATCGCTTCGCAACCGAGCACGATAAATTGCCCGATGTCCTGATCAACGGATCTTGGAAACAACATGTCTTGGTTCAATTGGTTCAAGATGCATTGGGTGAGGATGCCTGGCTTTGGAAGATCAAATTTCGTTACAAGAAAATGGACGTGGCGGGAGACTCGATCTTGGCTCAAGCAAGGGTGGTGCAAAAAACAAGCTTGGATGGGCTGGGTTTTGTGACACTTAAAATTGTGTTGCTCGACCAGCATGGGCAGGAGTCCACGGCTGGCTATGCCATTGGGGTGATCCCCTTACCCAATGGTCAACAGGTGCCCTATCCCTTCGTCCCTAAAGACATGTATTCAAGCATTCAGTTGCCACAGGATGACTAAGGAAAATCCCGTGCATGGCACCCCTCATTTGATGGATCTTTTGCGGCACAACTCTTTGTATTTCCCGCACAAAGTGGCTTTGCGATTGGATGCAAGAGAAGTTACAAATCTTCAATTGCTGGGTCATGTCAACTCCATTCAAAAGCAGTTGGCAAGCTTCATACAACCAGGTCAACGGGTCGCTTTGTGGTTTCAAAATTCCGTGAATTGGCTTGCAAGTTTCATTGCCATCAACGCACTGGGTGCAGTGAGTGTGCCTATCAACACGCGCTTGACGTCCTCAGAGCTAGAAATCATCTTAAAAGATGTACAACCCGTGGCCTTGATCACCACCAAGTCCTACCGTGGAAGAACTTACGAGCAAGAAGCAAGAGAGGTCCTCGGTCGTTTGCCTTGGAGCACGCTCTTGCTGGATGCAAGCGTAGAGGAGAGTTCAATCGATTGGGCTGTGGAGCGCTTGGGAGTAGGTGCATTTAACCTGGACACGCCAAGCCTACCTGACTTGATGTGCATTCAATACACGTCAGGCACCACTTCTCTGCCCAAGGGAGCCATGCTGCTCAATCGCAGTTACATGCAAACCGCGTATCACGTGGCAAGTTGCCAAGGTTTGAGTCCCCATTCAGAATTCATCAGTGCAGCCCCCTTCTTTCATTGCTCTGGCACCATGCATGCCATCACCGTGTGTTTGGCCTCCGCGGCCACACTCAACGCCATGTCGACCTGGGACCCTGAGCTGTTTTTGGACTTGGTTGAAAAATACCAATGCGATGTCTCCCACATGGTGTATTTCAGGGACGTGTTGGCACTCCAAACAAGCCAAAGTCGACGCAAGCTCCAGTCCATGAAAGTGACCCATGATTTAGGAACGCCTGAGTTCTTGCAACGCATTCATGATGAATTGGGTGTTCCTGGTATTTCAAACATCTATGGCATGACGGAGACTTGTGGGCAATTTGCCATGTGGCATGCAAGAGACGACTTAATGAAAAGACTCAGCTCCAATGGACGAACTCAGGTGGGCAATGCGTTTCGAATTGTGGATCCGCAGACCATGAGGGTCCTGAGCCCACATGAGATGGGTGAAATTCAAATGCGCGGTCACACCATCACACCCGGCTACTTTAACCATGAAGCAGCAACCCAGCAAGCTTTCACCAAGGACGGTTGGTTTCACTCCGGGGACTTAGGGACACTCAATGAGTTGGGTGAGCTCACCTACATCGCCCGGCTCAAAGACATCATCCGAGTCGGTGGTGAGAACTTGGCTCCAGTGGAGGTTGAACAAGTCTTGCGCGACTGCTCAGGACTTGCCCAAGTGTGTGTCTTAGCCCTTCCCGATGAACGCTTAGATGAGGTTGTGAGCGCGGTGATTGTTGGTGCAAATCCATCACAAGATTGGTCTGAGGTGGTTGGGAAAATGCGCCAACGCTTGGCAGGCTTTAAAGTGCCTAAAAGCATCTACTTGGCCGACTCCTTGCCCATCACAGCCACCAATCGTGTGCAAAAAGAGGTTTTAAGATCACAGATTCAAAAGAACCTCCTTCGCCGTGTCGTTTAAAGAGGCAAGAAGCACTATGAAATTATGGAAAGTCCAAACCCTTGAATTAGGTCAAGTCGAATTGAACCGACGCCGCATGATTGCCAATGCCTCGGGCAATGGTGTGGTTCGCGTTCCGGTTCAGGGTTGGCTTTTGAGCAATGGGACACAAAAGGTGTTGATCGATACGGGCTTTCGAAGCCCCGATGTCCTTCAAAAACTTGGCGACAGCGCCAATGGCATCGCAACCCAAAGTAACCGCGTGAGCGAGCAGTTGCAAGGCTTGGGGCTAGAGATGCGAGAGATTGACTACATCATACACACGCACTTGCATTTGGACCACGCGGGACAAACCGATCTATTTCCTATGAGCACGGTGGTGGTGGTCAATCGGCGGGAGTTGGAATATGCGGTAAGTGGCTTATCCGGACCGTCGTATCCACCTGAGGACATCAAGCATCTCATAGATCGCTTGCACACGCCCCATGCCTTGCAACTCTTGGACTTGGAGCACACCCAATCTGAGGAGATTTTGCCAGGAATTGTTTGTACGCCGGCCGGCGGTCACACTGAGGGCTCGATGCTGATCCATGTACAGACCGAACTAGGCATGGCTGTCTTTTGCGGTGACTTGGTGTACAGCGTCTTTTTTCAGTTGCTTTCAAAAACCATGCTTCACGCAGACCCCGTGGTTTCCGCCAATTTTGTAGTATCTAGAAGACATGAAAAAGCGGCCATCAAACGTTTGCTCAACAGTTACCCCAAATTCACCCTTTATCCAAGCCATGATCTACCTGTGGAGATTGAGTCCGGACGTGTGATTCCCGGCTCCTTTAAGGGAGATGAATGCGGGCCCAATGGATGCTGGTGCACATTCATTGAAACCATGGGCAATACCGAGCATCCCATGAAGGAGCGATCATGAAAATTTGGTACCAAAGCGCCAGCGCTTATCGGTTTGAAAGCGTTTGGGACGAATACGGTAAGACATTGCAAGAACAATGCAAAAACATCGCTAGCCCTGGCGTTGAAGTTTATGTGACCGGCATACCCGTGATGGTGAGAGACATTGAGAACTGGAGACATTTGCAATATTTGCAGAACATTCAAACTCTCAAAAATATGAAAATCGCTCAGCAACAAGGTTTTGATGCCTTTGTGATTGGTTGCACCTTAGATGTAGGACTTTATGAAGGACGTGCGATGCTTGATATACCAGTCATTGGCATCAGCGAATCTGCCTACCATTTGGCCATGCAATTGGGCAGGAAATTCGCCATTGTGACAAGCTCATCAGCGTTCCCAGAGGTGTATGCAGAGCAAGTCACTCGCTATGGTGTTGCAGCCCGGTACATGGACAGACCCTATATTTTGAATGCCTCAGAGGAGGAGATTGCGCGAGCTTTATTGAACCCCGTACCCATGATCGAGCGCTTCAAGGTGCAGGCTCAAAAGGCCATCGATGATGGCGCCTCGGTGATCATCCCTGCTCCGACCTTTTTGTCGGCCTTGGCGAGCAAGGTTGGTCTGAACGAATTGAAGGGGGCTGTGATCTTAGATACGGTCTCTATAGCCCTTAAACAAGCTGAAATGATGGTGGCTTTGGCCAAAGTCAACATCCATCCATCTCGACAAATTGGTGTTTTTTGCAAGCCCGAAGCAGATTTTGAAAAAGAATCGATCAATCGTCTCGCGAGCGAATTCAACCTCAACAGTTGATTCAACACCCCTCCCGTGCCCAAGGCTTGAGGTGCCAAGAGCGGTATTGAGAAACCCAACCCATCATAACACTCTCTTGAAGCGCCCTTTTTTCATTCAGCTTTGAGGTTGGCTATTCTTGCAAGCTCTTGGCCTAGCTTCTTTTTGCGTTCCAATTGAAGCACAAGATCCTCCGATGTCCCACCTGCGGATGTAACGGCCAAGGAAGGCAGCAACTTTTCAGTGAATGCTTTATCCGACAAAAGTCCATTCACAGCGAGGTTCCATTTCTTGACAATCTCAGGTGGCATAGCCTTAGGACCTACCAACGCTAGCCAATTTCTAAAATCTAAATCAAAGCCTTGGTCTGAAAATGAAGGTGCATCCCCTGCATGAATTGACCTTTGTTTTCCAGTGATGACGGCAATCATTTTTAATTTACCCTCCTTGACCATGGGTGAAACTGTTGCAGTCGATAGATTTGAGGATTCAACTTCACCAATGGTCAATGCACGCGACAAGTCTGCTGGTCCTTTGTACAAAATATGATTAAAGCTCACTCCAGTTTTGGCCTGAATCCACTCCATGTACAAGTGCATCGTTGAGCCTCTTCCGCCAGAACCCCAGGTGACTTGGCCAGGTCTTGATTTTGCATAGTCAATGAACTCTTTCATGTTTTTTGCAGGCACCGAGGAATTGATCACAATAGATTGTTCCATGTCTCCGATATGAATGATGGGCGTAAAATCTTGGGCTTCATAAGATAATTTCTCGTAGGCCAATGGATTGATGGTCAAAATATTTCCATCAGGTAAGCAAAGCGTGTATCCATCAGGAGACGCCTTCGCACAGGCATCCATGCCAATGCTGCCGTTCGCACCAATTTTATTCTCCACCACAATGGCTTGACCAAGATTGGGGCCAAGTGCATAAGAAATTGATCGCGCCATCACATCCAACGTTGATCCAGGTGGCAGAGGCACGATGATGCGAATGGGCTTGCTAGGATAATTCAGTTGCGCATGCGCATAAGGGAGGCTACAGAACACCAAAAATCCAATGAAGACCCTTGATACAAGGTGTATTGATTCAAACATTCGCTTCACAGTATGCATTTTAATTTCCCTGGAATTAAGAAACATTCAATTTGTTCATAAATACAAAATCTTATTTTTTTAAAACATCGTAATTATTTTGATTAATGGCCGCAAAGTACTCCCCAGCTGTGATGGGCTTGTATTTAGGTGGATCGGCATCTGAGCAACAACTGTCAAAACACTCAAGATTGACATCGGATCTTGGTGCAACAAAAAAAGGAATTGAATAACGAGTTTCCCCGGTTTTATTGATCACTCTGTGAGGTGCGGATCGAAACTTATCGTTGGTCCAGCGACTACATAGATCCGCGTTATTGATTAGCAAGCAATCCTTGAGAACAGGAACATCAATCCATTGATTTTTTTTATTCAAAATTTCTAATCCAGGTACATCGCCTTGCGCTAAGATGGTCATATAGCCATAATCTGTATGTGGACCAATTCCAAATTGACCATCTAGAGTCTTGTCTCTGGGCGGATAGTGCAACAATCGAAGGTTATAAACAGGTGGATTAAATGCATCGTGCAGATTTAAAAAATTTTCTGCTAAATTTAACGCTCTGCATTGAATGCTCAGAAGATGACTCACCAGCCTCTCCATGGCCTCGAAATACTCAAGCACAGTTTCCTTAAAGCCAGGAAGATCAGAAATCCACTGATTATCAAAAATCCAAGACTTGTTTGATAGTCGATCAGGATGATCAGAGGCATACTCCTTTCTAATATAGTAAGATGCACTGGTGTCTGGGTGAGAGCTCTTGCCATAAATCGATGTTCGCTGCGTTTGCCCACCTTGCGGCAAGTAACCTACGACTTTATTGACAACTTTGATGGCTAGCTTTTTTTCAAGAGGCAAGTCATGAAATCTCTTCGATTGCTCAAACATACGTTCAATCAAAGAGCCGTCAATGTTGTGGTTGGTGAGAAAATAAAAACCAAGATCTTCACTAGCACTTCTCAAGGCGCTGGCTGTCTGCTCAAGAGAATTGGGCTCTCCTCTTAGATACGGCGCCAAATCAATGATGGGAACCCTTAAGTCTTCGTTGGTATGGAGATAAGAAATTGGATCCATGAAATTTATTTCTGATGATTGAATAAAAACACCAATTGATCATTTTGATGCAAACTGCACTATGTTGAAAAATCGATCTTTACTTTGGACAAAAATTCTTTCATGTAAGCTGACTCATCTTTTAACCTGGCCAATATCTCACCCCTAGGAACGTCTGTAGGCTCCAAACCATTCATGCGTAATTTTGCATTGACTGTTGGACTCATGATAATTTTTCGAACAGCATCTGACAATTCTGAAATCAAGGCATTTGGAGTTCCTAAGGGCGCAAAAATGGTGTTGCCTGTTGGAATGGTCTCACCCTTGAGAACACTTGATAAATTCGGTAAACCAGGCAAACTAGCAATTGTGGTTTGAGGAACAATCGCAATCCAATTCATCTTGCCCAATTGAACCATCGGCCCGGCAACAGGAAGCGTTGTGATCACTGCATCTAGGTGTCCACCAGCTGCATCGGCAATCATGGGAGGCCCACCTTTGTAAGGTACCAGCGTCATGTTCAAACCCGCATTTTTTTGTAACAAGAGCGCCGCCATATGATGAGGTGTTCCAATTCCAGCCAAGCCCATCCTTAAGTTTGGACCTAAATCTTTGGCCTTGTTGAGAAATTGATCTAAATTTTTAACTCCCAACTGCGAACTCACACAAAGCATTAAAACCAAATCTGCCATGGAGGCGACGGGTACCAAATCGTGCATCAAATCAACATTCTTAAGTGCGAATTGAGGCACCAAGGGATTCAAAGTCAGCTGCAAATTGCTAAAAGCACCAAATACACCAGAGTCTGGGGCAGCCTTCAATACGGCATCCACTGCAATATTGCCTGCAGCACCTGGTTTATTTTCAATCGTTGATTGCATACCCGTGAGCGCATTTAAGCCTTCAGTGCATGTACGAGCAATAAAATCTGCCACACCGCCTGCGGGGTAGCCAACATAAAATTTAATATTCCGCCCAGAAAATTGCTGCTGTGCATTTCCAATGCTGGGTAATGCACTTAAAAGACCGGAGCCTGAACAAGCCAAGAATGTTCTTCTTTTCATTTTTATACTGCATCGGTTGATTAAAAAAATCTCTTTGAAGGCGACTTTGTAAATTAACTCACTTTTAATAAATTTACACTAAGTAAAAACGATTACACCCGAAGTTTGCCTCATTGAAACTTATCTAATCACGGGGTTTTCCAGCCTAAAACTGAAATTGATGGTGCGATGACCATAGTAAATACCCTTGAAATTCTTTGAATGGTTTAGACTTCATAATAGAAGAAAATTTACAAGCAAACTATGCATGGGAGCTCAGATGAAAGTTGGATTAATTGGTCTTGGGAAAATGGGACTTGCAATTGCACGAAGACTAAGAGGTCAAGGTTTGGATCATTTGGTTGTTTGGGATCACGATGCTGAAAAATTGAAGCAATGTGAGGGAATGAATTTCAAATTAGCCCAAAATGCCAGTGAAGTTTCAAAGACTTGCGATATTGTTTTGAGCATCATCAATGACGACGCAGGGGTTAAAGAACTCTACAGCTCAAATGAGGGACTGTTGGCCAATGATGTTGAGGGCAAGCTCTTCATTGAAATGAGCACCATTCAGCCCCAAACAGCTAGGAATTTGAGCCTAACTGTTCAATCACAGGGTGCTCACCTGATTGGCGCACCCCTGATGGGTACCATCGTTTCGGTCAACAACGGTACTGTTTTTATACCAGTAGGTGCAAGCGAAGATGACTTAGAAAAAGGACGCCCAATACTCAGTTTATTATCCAATCACATCAAGCTGATGGGGCCGATTGGAACAGGTCATGCAGCAAAACTTGTCTCTAATCTAACCATGGCCGCTTACATCCAATCTATCGCAGAGGGCCTCGCTTTGAGCGATTCAGAAGGCATTGATTTTGAAGACATGCTAGAAGTTTTGAGTCTATCGCCAACATCAAATCCTTGGCTAAAGAACCGATCACAATTCTTAAGAGGTCTCGCAAGTGATATGACTTTGGATATTAGGAATATGCGAAAAGATGTCCTTAATGCATTGAATGCAGGCGTGTCAAATGGCATTCCTATGGATTTGACCTCTTCCTTGGCTTTGAACTTATCTAGCGCAATAGCGAGTGGAAAAGGCCATGAGGATATTGCATATTTCCCTAAATTCTTTAGAGAACAAATGGTTCAAAGCCCTCTAAAATAACTAGGGCTGTAATTTGATGTTGGATGATTTCACAACATTAAGCCACTTAGCTTTTTCAGCTTTGACAAAGTCGGTGAATTGCTCTGGCGTCTTACCGCCCGTCAATGAACCAGTTGCTGAAAAAAGATCATGGACTTCTTTGCTACTCAGCGCAAAATTAAGTGCCTTTTGAAGTATTTGAATGATATTTTGTGGAGTGCCTGCTGGCGCAAATAATCCATTCCATGCCGTTGTTTCAATACCTTGAATACCAGACTCACTTGTGGTCGGAATATCTTGTGCCATAGGAAGTCTAGTCTGGCTAGCAACAGCAATGGCACGAAGCTTTCCATTTTTAATCAAAGGTCCCATCGTAGACCATACACCAAATCCTATGTCTAAATGACCTGCCAATAAATCTGGTAACTCTGCTCCCGGGGACTTGTAAGGCACCTCTAATATTTTAGTATCCGTTGCCAATTTAACTCTTTCACCCATCAATTGAATTAATCCACCAGCTCCGCCAGAACCAAAGGTTAAAACGTTTGGTTTTTGTTTGGCCAATTCAATAAATTCCTTGACTGTTTTAATTGGAACGTTTGGATTGACCACCATAATTAGGGGACCTGATTCAATGTCACCAATGGCAATAAAATCATCTACCAATCTTGTTCCTTTTTCATTAAAAAAAACATCGTTCAGTAAATTACTTATGTTTGCATGGAAAAGTGTGTATCCATCAGCAATGGTTTTAGAGGCCTCTCGAGCACCTATTGCACCATTGGCGCCAGGCTTATTTTCAATGACAAGATTTTGATTTAAAAACTCTGACATTTTAGGTGCTACCTGGCGCATTCGAACATCAGGTGCAGATCCAGCAACAGCCGGCACAATGATCACGATGGGTTTTCTCGGGTATGCTTGAGAAAAAGACTGAAAAGATATCAACCACGTTAGAACCAAAAACAATGCTTTACAGAGAATGCATTTAAAGGTAATTTTCATTTTCATATCCCTAACTATTTTAAAGATGGGTTACTTTACAAGGAATTTGATTCAACTCGATACAGCCTTCTTTGGTGACCACAACGGTACCGCCGATGTTTACACGGTGATGATTTAAGCACGCGTTAGGTTCAAACGCAAAAACCATTCCCTCTTGGATTGTGGCTTTTCTGATTGGAGGTGAGAGTTCGCCCAAATATTGAACGCCTAAATTTAAATTTTCGGTATTGACTTTAGATCTTCCTGCTAAAAAATGCGGAGAAATTGAATGAACCAAGGGCGTATAAGCCCAACATCCAGAACTTTTTAACGGTTCCTCCATTGCCAGGACCAAATCTTCAAAAGTAATTCCAGGCTTTAATATCTTTAGGCCTTCTTCATAGGCACGCATTGCAATGAGTTCACATTTTTCATTGGTCTTCCCAATTGGATCAAAGGCAACAGTCATCTGCACTTGTACCTCTTGGTTACCACACATTGGCATCAGCTCCGTTTGCAGTAAATCACCTCTTGCAAGTACTCTTGGTTTTTCAGCTCGAGTACTCCACCTAGGCGGCCCCCATGACAGTGTTGCAGGACCAGAGTTCATGACGATCGCAGGATATCGAACTCCAATACCAAAACTGATCATTGCTTTGGTTGCTTCTGCAAAAATAACTTCTTCTCCAACTCCAGGTCTTGCAATTTCAGTGATGACTTTGCATGCGTATTCAGCAGCTTTTGCAGCATAGCGAATTTGCTTCAATTCCTCTTCGCTTTTAACCAACATTAGATGGCTAAACTCTTCCGAGTAATCTTTAAATCTTAGATGAGGTAGTTCCCCTATGAGTTGTAACCAAAAATTAGCAGGTATACAGCCATAAGGTTCTGTGGGAGCTTGGGAGGTTAATCCAATGACACCCACTTGAGAGTGCGTGAGTTGACGTTCTTTGAACAAATCCGCTACGGCTTTCCCATTGGTCGCGACTCGATAGTCATTGATCCATAAAGGATGGCCTTGCTCCTCAGACCACCTGGCGCGCATGACTCGTAAATGCGCCCATGTAATTACAACCGGCTCACCCTCGCTTGGGAAAAAAACACAACCTTCATTGTAGTCATCGCTTAAATAGCTCTCATACATTTCTCTGGCTCTAAACCCAGCGACCAAAAGCGCTTCCAATTGATGCGTTTTCATAAATTGCTTGACGTTAGCCCATCGCCTATCGCGTTCATTGAACGTTAACTCTGGAGGAAAGTTCTGATTCATCATTTATTCAACTTTCTTTGGTATTTGGGGTAATTTTTTCTATTCAATTGCTTATTTTCCCATCAGTCGATTTGAACCTTGGCCATTTGAACTACTCTGGCCCATTTGATCACCTCTGCTTTGAAGAAATTAGAAAAAACTTCAGGACTGCTGCTCATTGGCTCAGCACCCAGCTGTAAAAGCTTCTCGCTCACTCCTGGATCTTTCAGCACTTCATTGACTTCTAGGCTTAGCTGATTGATGATTTCGCGTGAAGTCCCGCTTGGAGCAAATAAGCCAAACCAAGCGTTGGCGTCAAAACCAGCCACACCGACCTCATCAAGAGTTGGTATATCTGGTGCCACTCGAGAACGCTGCTTTGTACTGACTGCGAGAGCTCGTAATTTTCCAGTCTTGACCAAGAGCAAACTGGTCATGATGTTATCAAAAGCGATATTAATTTGATTGGCCAATAAGTCGTTCATGACAGGTGCAGCACCTTTGTAGGGGACGTGTGTGAGTTTGATACCTGCTGTAGTGGACAGCAGTTCTGTAAAAAGGTGTGATCCCGATCCATTGCCAGCTGAACCGTAGTTGATATCGCCTGGCTTTAGTCCTGCCTTGCCTCGCGCAGCCTCTAGAAAATCGCGAGCAGTCTTGTAGGGAGACTTTAAGTTGACCACCAAAAGAAATGGCGTTGATGAAATCATTGAAATAGCACTCAAGTCCTTGATCGGATCATAAGTCATCTTAGGATAAAGACTAGGATTCACCGAAAGCGAAATGGTCCCAAGGAGCAGTGTATAACCATCAGGAGCAGCCTTTGCAACTGCTTCTGCCCCTATGTTGCCAGCGCTACCGGAACGATTTTCCACCACCAAGGACTGGCCCATGCGCTCAGAAAGTTTCTGCCCAACGATTCGCGCAGCTACATCCGAGGCTCCTCCAGCGGGATAACCAACAATCAGTCTGATGGGTTTTGAAGGATATATCACTGCTTGCGCAAATGCAAAAGAAGTCAAACCTAAGAAACAAAGTGAAGTTGACACCGAGAAAAAAGCTACTTTGATACAAAAAAGTAGGATCGGTCTTTCTGAATCTGCCATTTGCGTATCTCCAAGAAAATTGAGTCCTCGAAAGTCAGTCGCCTGAAATTAGATATCAAGGTGGGTTAAGTGTTCAGCGCGTAAAATCAGTTTGAGAGCAGCCGCTTTTAGCATGTGAATTTTTAGAGGCGCTGTTTTTGCTTGGTACGAATATGTCAAAACCGATCATATCGCCCCATACCTTTCGAACAAGACAACTTGATCAGTTCTACCATCCGCAAGGATTTTATTATTATGATAAGAAGAATTCATTTTTTGGAGCATCAATCCTTTTGTTGCAAGCCAGAGACCGAACCGTCTTGATCAGGGAGCTCGGCCCAGGCTCTAAAAGGCGAGGAAGCTTGAACCTGACCAGAACGAATGAGGTCCAACCAAACGCCTGCAGCATCATGGAAACAATTTGCACCGCAAGGCCAAAGTGCAACGCTCATAGCCTCAGCCATCTTGACCTCAGGCACTTCATGGGCATAACAAAGCTCTAGTGCTGCTTGAACACCCCATTTTGACTTTCCCCCGGTATGGGCAGATAACATGGCGAGGAGAGCCCATTCCAGTGGCACACCTTCTAGTCCATCCATCAATGTCAAGCCTGCTTTGTTATAGGCTTGCCGAGCGTTCACACGATGAAAGAATTTTTGCCAGTTTGCACTTGCAAACTCATAGGAACGAACGCCTGCCACCCAGCCTGCGATTCGAAATGCCGCCTCTGTTTGCACATCCGTGCCGCCATGATCTAAAAACAACTTCAAGTGATGGGCGCCCATCTCACCAGCAAGACATAACAAAGCCAACCATACAAACTCCTTCTCAAGGGGCGACAAATGCTTTTCATCTAGAACCAGAGTTTTATAAAAAACACGGTAACCATCAGACACATCAGGAAGTGCAGCAGCCATTGGGCCTTGCTGTGGATTGACATAGCCACGCAAGGTTCGAAACGCATCTAGACGAGCCACCACATCTTCAGCAGTCGGAAGCGATGTACCATTAAGGAATACTCCAAGCTTAGATTTCAAACAGATACTCCTTTGGGTTATTTAAAGTTAGCCAAGTACACAAGGCATTTTTAATAATTGATAATTTTTAACAATTCCTTTACTTTACATTTTTGAAAGTAATGTTACAAAAATAAATGACTGATCAGCACTCAATTTCATCTCTAAGATTTCAAAAATGTAGGATGTCGTTGAATGAACTCAAGCGTACGTGCAGCACATTCATCAGCATGACTGGCAGCAGCGTGATAAGAGTCGCCCTTTAAAATTTGCAACTCGGAGTTGATAATTTTTGACTGCCATTGCGAAATATCTTCTTCTTGGCCCAATGCACTCAGTTCTGTGCTGATCACTAAGGTGGGACATTTGATATTTGGCAAATCTGCTTCAACATTAGATGATGGGATTGTTTTCATGAAACCAATTTGTGATTCAATGGGTGTCTTACACATAAGATCAATCCACCAGCGAACTCCCTTCTTTGGAAAGTCACTACCAAGCCTTTTGTCCATAGAGTCGGTGGCCCACCTGCATATGCCGTTTTCTTCAAATTCTTTGTTCCAAGAAATCGTTCGAGCCGATAAATCACCCCGGTTAGCGGCTGGCGTTCCCACTAAAGTAAGAGACAAAACCCTTTCAGGAAATTTACCTGCCAGTCGCCTGGCGATCGTTCCACCTAACTTGGCGCCAACCAGATGAAATCGTTTTGTCTTTAAGTGATCCATTAAGGTCAAGAAGTCTTGAACCAACTCGTCCAACGACCAGTTATGATCCTTTGGCATTGGGGTAGAAGAACCAAAGCCACGCATATCTGGCCTAACAACTCTTAATTTTCTGGATAATGTTGGCACCCAAGCAAACCAAGCACCTCCACTCTCAGCGTTTCCATGGAGTAACAAAATTACTTCACTTTGTTTCCACGGATCCGTAAAGTCATCGACTTGGAAGTGCATAGACAACTTCGAATTGATGGGTGCATAAGGCATTGGATCTATTTGACTTGTTGGATCGTTAAGAGATGGTGTAAAAGATTTTAAAGCAATCGATTTGATAGCAATTTTTTACAAGGAAAAAGTTGCATAAAAGTGAATTAGTCCATTTTCATGTTCACGCTTTTTATCAAGGCACCCCACTTGGCAGTATCTGTTTTAAGATAAGCAGCAAGTTGAACAGAATCCATATACATTGACTCTGAGCCTTGTTTTAACAGCAAGGCACGTACTTGGGGATCGATACTGATTTTTTCAAGCTCTTTCGTTAACCTTTGAATGATAGATTGTGGTGTTTTACTTGGTGCGAAAAGACCGGTCCAAGAATTGACTTGGAATCCTTCTAGGCCTTGATCAGCTATGGTAGCTACGTTTGGCAAAACGTCCGAGCGCTTAGATGTGGCAATGCCGATGGCAGTTAGCCGACCGCTACGAATGTGCTCTTCAAGCGCAGTCAGACCCGTGCACATCATTTCAACCCGCCCAGTAAGTAAATCTGTCATCGCTTCCGCTGAACCTTTGTAGGGTATATGGGTCATTTGAACATTGGCCATAAATTTAAAAAGCTCGCCGCATAGGTGAGGTGACCCCCCTGTACCAGACGATGCAAAGTTCAATGCATTGGGATTTTTTTGAGCTAAATTAATGAGTTCTTTGATGCTACTAATGCCTACTTTCGCGTTTACCACCATCACATAAGGTGTATTTGCAAACATACCAATAGGAGCCAAATCTTTGATAGGGTCATAACCCAGATTTTTATGGATATTGGGACCTACTGAAAGGGGGGCAGCAACACCTACAAGCAAAGTGTATCCATCAGGTTGAGCTTTGGAGACCAGGATGGATCCCAAGTTTCCACTTGCACCTGGTCGGTTTTCAGGAACAACTTGTTGGCCTAATTGTTCAGACAGACGACGAGCCATAAGACGCCCTAAAATGTCGTTGGTACTAGATCCAGCCGGATAAGGAATGATC
>Ga0136644_10000911_pt1 | contig 23647 bp, 21 predicted proteins | sample C_130820_EF_Meta_FD_94780 | JGI IMG/M metagenome (GOLD analysis project Ga0136644, IMG submission 94780) | Freshwater microbial communities from Lake Croche, Canada to study carbon cycling - C_130820_EF_MetaG (v2) (version 2) | ecosystem: Environmental > Aquatic > Freshwater > Lake | place...
GCACGACCCAAAATCCAAGAAAGAACGCGCATATTTTCACCGAAACCTGGCCAAACAAACTTGCCGTTTTCATCTTTGCGGAACCAGTTAACGCAGTAAATCTTCGGCAGTACGGCGCCCTCGGCTTCGAGCTTCTTGCCGATATTGAGCCAATGCTGGAAGTAGTCGCTCATGTTGTAGCCAGCAAATGCAATCATTGCAAATGGGTCACGTCTTACGACACCAATTTGGCCGGTGATCGCTGCAGTAGTTTCTGATCCAAGGGTTGCTGCCATGTAAACGCCCTCAACCCAGTTACGTGCCTCGCTAACCAAAGGCACGGTATTTGAGCGACGACCACCAAACAAGAATGCATCAATTGGAACGCCTTCAGGGTCATCCCACTTTGGATCAACTGCAGGGTTGTTGGTTGCTGCAACTGTAAAGCGAGAATTTGGATGAGCGGCTTTACGACCAGCAGCACCATCAGCTGGAGTCCAGTCTTTACCTTGCCAATCAATCAAATGTGCTGGTGGGGTTTCTGTCAAACCTTCCCACCAAACGTCACCATCATCAGTCAAGCCAACGTTTGTGAAGATCACGTCTTGGTTCAGTGAGTCAATACAGTTCTGGTTGGTTTGGCGGTTTGTGCCGGGAGCAACGCCAAAGTAACCAGACTCTGGGTTAATTGCGAATAAACGGGTTTTGCCAGTAACAGGATCTTTGCGTGGCTTGATCCATGCAATGTCATCGCCAATGGTGGTGACCTTCCAGCCATCAAATCCCTTAGGAGGAATCATCATGGAGAAATTGGTTTTGCCACAAGCAGATGGAAATGCCGCGGCGATGTGATATTTCTTACCCTCAGGTGAAGTCACGCCCAAAATCAACATGTGCTCTGCAAGCCATCCTTGCTCACGGCCCATAGTGGAAGCAATACGTAGAGCAAAACATTTCTTGCCCAACAACGCGTTGCCACCATAGCCAGAACCAAATGACCAGATTTCACGAGTCTCTGGGTAATGCACGATGTATTTGTTCTTATTGTTTGGCCATGCCACATCTTTTTCACCAGCAGCCAGAGGCTTACCAACTGTGTGAATACAAGGCACAAACTCACCATCAGCGCCCAATTGGTCAATCACAGCCTTACCCATGCGAGTCATGAGGCGCATATTGATTGCAACATAAGGACTATCAGAAAGCTCAACACCGATATGGGCAATTGGGGAGCCAATTGGGCCCATTGAGAATGGCACCACATACATTGTTCTGCCGCGCATACAACCATCAAACAATGGGTTTAAGGTTGCTCGCATTTCGCTTGGCTCTACCCAATTGTTCGTTGGGCCAGCATCTTCTTTTTTAGCAGAGCAAATAAATGTGCGGTCTTCAACACGAGCCACATCTTCTGGATCTGAAAGGGCTAAAAATGAGTTTTTGCGTTTTGCAGGATTCAGGCGCTTGAAGACGCCGGCCTTAACTAAAAGCTCACAAAGTGCGTCATATTCTGTTTGAGAGCCATCACACCAATGTATGGCATCTGGCTTGGTAAGGGCAGCAACTTCAGCAACCCAATTTACTAAGCGCTCGTTTTTTACATAAGCGGGCGCGTTAACGTTTACTTGGCCGCTGGTGGCTGTGGTCATATGATTTTCCTAAGAAGATTTAATTTTTTAATCCAGCGATTTTAACATTTTGGTCATATTTGGTGTGTAGACCCGGCACAGAGAAAACCCTCTATTTGCCAATACAAAATTGACTGAAGATTTTGCCCAAAAGATCATCTGGGAGGAGTTTCCCAGTAATTTGCCCTAGGTGATTTTGGGCTAAAAATAGCTCTTCTGCGAACAATTCGAGTGAATTATTGCCATTTGCTGCGAATTCCTCTGATCTTGCAATATGTTCGGAGGCCCTCTCGAGGCAGTCTAAATGCCTTCTTCGAGCCACAATCGCGCCCTCTTGAGAGCCGTTCCAGCCAACGATTTCTAGGACCTTTTGCTTCAGCGCCTCAACACCCTCACCAGTCTTGGCAGAAATCATCATAGCTGCTCCGGAAGGCTTAGTTTCTGGCTGTGTCATCAAATCTGCCTTGTTAATTACTTCCAATACTGGGCATTTTGAGGGAATCTCCTCAAGAATCCGCTCTTTGAGGCCATCCTCGCCAGAGGTCAGGTCGGTCAGGAAAATCACCAAATCCGCCATACGAATGGCTTCCCAAGACCTTTCAATGCCTTTTGCCTCAACTATGTCGCTAGTCTCGCGCAAACCCGCGGTGTCAATAATGTGCATGGGCACACCCTCGATAGTGATGCTTTCTTTAACGCGATCACGGGTAGTGCCAGCAATCGGCGTAACGATAGCCACCTCTTCGCCAGCCAAGCGGTTAAGTAGAGAGCTCTTTCCAACGTTGGGTGCACCAGCTAAAACTAGCTGAATACCATCACGCAAAATTTTTCCCTGCTTAGCGCCATCGCGCAACGATTGCAGCTTGGCTTTAACTGCAGTTAGCCGCTTGCGCGCTTGCGCGTTCTCTAAAAACTCAATCTCTTCCTCAGGAAAATCTAGAGTGGACTCTACCAAAATGCGCAGTTGCGTAATTTCTTCGATCAGATCATTAATATCATCCGAGAATGCTCCTTGCAAAGAGCGTGCAGCGCCGCGAACAGCCGCTTCGCTTTGTGCATCAATCAAATCAGCAATGGCTTCAGCCTGCGCCAAATCAATCTTGTTATTTAGGTAGGCGCGCAGGGTAAATTCGCCGGGTTCGGCAATCACCAGGTCGTCGTCTTTTCCTAACTCAAGGCAGCGCTTCATTACCAACTCAAGAAGTTGCGGTCCGCCATGACATTGAAGCTCTAATACGTCTTCACCAGTAAAGGATGCTGGGGCAGCAAAATAAATGGCAATCAACTGATCAATCGTTTGTCCGTCTGCATCACGCAGAGCAAGTAAGTTTGCTTGGCGTGGAAGGAGCGTCTTTTGAAACAGTGTTTTTGTGATGTTTTGGAGATTCTGTCCGCTAATCCGAACAATCCCTACGCCGGCTTTGCCGGGTGCGGTCGCCACAGCAATGATGGGTAATTTCCTGGTCATCATTGCTGTAGTTTTTCCATTAAATACTTATGCCATCAATAAATCACTTGGCCTCTTTTTTTCCAAACATTTGGTTAATTTGCCATTGCTGCGCAATCGACAGTAAGTTATTGGTAACCCAATATAAAACCAAGCCCGCCGGGAAAAAGAAGAACATGATCGAGAACACGATAGGCATGTACATCATCACCTTGGCCTGGATAGGGTCAGGTGGAGTGGGGTTGAGTTTGGTTTGTACAAACATCGATACCGCCATGATCACCGGCAGGATGTAATAAGGATCTGGGATTGAAAGGTCTTGAATCCATAAAATCCAAGGCGCACCACGCATCTCTACTGAAGACAGCAAGACCCAATATAAAGAAATAAATACCGGGATCTGGATCACCACAGGCAAGCAACCGCCCAAAGGATTGATCTTTTCTTTGCGATACATCTCCATCATTGCTTGATTGAGTTTTTGTGGCTCACCCTTGTACTGCTCTTTCATGGCCACCAAGCGAGGTTGCACCTCTTTCATACGCGCCATCGATTTATAACTTGCAGCAGAAAGTGGGAAGAATGCTAGCTTGATAAAGACCGTCAATAGAATAATTGACCATCCCCAGTTGCCGACATAACCATGTATTTTTTCTAACAACCAAAAAATTGGTTTTGCCAAAATGGTTAGGTAGCCATAATCTTTGAGCAATTCAAAGCCGGGGGCAATCGTTTCTAAAACACTTTCTTCTTGTGGCCCAACAAACAATTGCGCCTTTTCCACCACAGTGGATCCCTGAGCTACAACCCCAAGTGGCGTTTGCATACCAATGCGGTACAGGCCGTTATCAATTTTGCCCGCGTAGATATCGCGCGCAAATTTATCGCCCGGAATCCATGCACTCGCAAAGTAGTGTTGAACCATCGCAATCCATGCTGGGGTTCCTGAAGGAGCCTCAGTTGGTATGGTGATTTTGTTTTTATCAATCGCTGTAAATTCTAGTTTGTTGAATTTTTCTTTATCAGTGTATGCAGCAGGGCCGGTAAAGGTGCTCGCAGAGAAGGCGCCATTAAATGGGCCAATTTTTTGCTCTTGACTAGGATCGCGCACGATTTCTGTGTACAACACTAAAGGGGCTGTATTTGCACCCGACTGGGATACGCGGTGACCAACCTCAACTACATAACTACCCGGATTGAGAATGTAAGTTTTCTCAAGCTTGACCCCATTACGCTCGCTCATGAGCGTCAGGAATGGTCTGCCGGCGCCATCTTTGCCTGATTGAACTAATTTAAAGGTGCTTGTGTGGTTCGGAAGGTCGTTGTTGTTTAAGGATATGAGGCCGGAGCGTGCAAAGTATTTGTGATTAGTTGTGTACTGAAACAATTCGACAGGCTTCTTCTCGGCTGTGAGATGTTTAAGTAATTTTGCGTCAACTACGTTACCGCCATTGGCGCTTACTTCCAATACCAATACATCATTTTGTAATACAAACTTTTCTGAGCTTTCAATAGAAGAAGTGTTTACAGCAGGAGTTGCAGCCACTACAGGCGTCCCTGAGATTTGTGTAGGCACATCTACCTTGTTGCCAACAGCGGCTTTATCCGTCGCTGCGGGCGCGCTTACTGGAGCACCACCAAACAAGGACGGCTTACCCTCGTGGACCTGCCAATTGTTGTAAAGCATGAGCCCCGCCATCGAGAACACAGCCCAAAGAATTGTTTTTTTGAAGTCCATTTGTATTTGCTTAAGTTATTGAGATATTTGTTTTACAGCAGGATCATAACCGCCTCGTGACAGGGGGTTACAGCGCAAAATCCGCCACAACACCAGTCCGGAGCTTTTGAGGAACCCATAATGATTAAAGCAGTCACAGGCATATTGCGAACAACTTGGGACATATTTACAGTGCATGCCCACATAAGGACTAAGAACGAGCTGATATGCCCTTACCAGCTTAATGGCCGCTTTATTTAATGTGCGCACCTTAAATTAACCCGGACATTTGAGAGCGCAAAAGTTCTTTTTCTTTTTTCCTAAGCTTGCCACGGGTTTCGCGACCGATTGGCTTTTTGAGCTTCACAACAATATCCTTGTCTAGTGCGGCAGCTTGGGCAGACCAAACAAGTTCTCGAATCATTCGCTTTAGGCGGTTGCGATCAACAGCTCTTTTTGCTAATTTTTTTGCTACCGCAATACCAAGGTCTGGGCTAGCACCCGCTTGAATGGGCGCAACATACATCCCCCAATACAAAGTTGTCTTGGGGCGTGTTTTTAATAACTCAGAAATCCTTGTGCTGTTCAACGACTAAATCAAACAGCCAAACGTTTGCGGCCTTTTGCACGACGGGCATTTAATACTGCGCGTCCACTCTTAGTTTTCATACGAATACGAAAGCCATGCGTACGTTTGCGGCGTGTTACTGAGGGTTGGTAAGTTCTTTTCATGATAGATCCTGGGGAAAACCAAGTATTTTCCTTGTTGCGGAGCAAAAGGTCAATCTATCTAGATGAATATATAGGTGTTTTTCTCTATTTTTGTGTGGTTTTTATCTAAACCATTAATTTAAAAGTGATTTTCACTTTTATACACAAGTTATCCACAGCTTTTCCACGATTTTTTGGCTTGTGGATAACTTTCCTGCATCGCTACAATGGATCCTCTAAAAATATGAGCAACCTACAAAATCCCCCCGCCTTGAATTCAATCAGCCCCTTGGGTTTTTGGGATGGTGCCATTGGCGCCTTGTCCCGCGAGCTGTCGCCCCAACAGTTTAAGACATGGATACAGCCCCTGACGCTCGTATCTTTTGACGAGAGTGACCACTCACTAACTGTTGGTGCCCCCAACAGATTTAAGCTTGATTGGATTAAAAAAACATTCTCAGATCGCTTTCAGGAGCTAGCCTCACAGTATTTTGGCCTTCCCATTAATGTCAACTTTGTACTCGACGTTGAGGTGGGCGTCCCATCAGTTACACCCAAGCCTGAACCTGAGGTTCCCGTTACCGAAGGGCGAGAGGTTGTTGAGCCAAACGTCTTGAGCTCTGTTGAGGTTGATGCGTTTGAAATAGAAGATCACTCCAAGCTCAACCCCAATCTGACCTTTGAGACTTTTGTGACTGGTAAAGCGAACCAATTGGCTAGGGCTGCCTCAATTCAGGTTGCCCACAATCCTGGCAGTTCGTACAACCCTATGTTTTTGTATGGCGGTGTTGGTTTGGGTAAAACCCACTTGATCCATGCTATTGGCAACCATCTTCTCAAGGAGAAGCCAAACGCCAGAATCCGTTATATCCACGCAGAACAGTACGTGTCTGATGTGGTTCGCGCTTATCAACAAAAAGCTTTTGATCGATTTAAGCGCTACTACCACTCTCTGGACTTGCTTCTCATTGACGATATTCAATTTTTTAGTGGTAAATCCAGGACCCAAGAAGAGTTTTTCTATGCCTTTGAGGCGCTGTTGAGCAACAAGTCGCAAGTTATCATTACCAGTGATACCTACCCAAAAGAGATGGCAGGCATTGATGATCGCTTGATTTCTCGATTCGACTCCGGTCTCACTGTCGCCATTGAGCCCCCTGAGTTAGAGATGCGTGTGGCCATTCTGATGAAAAAGGCGATTAGCGAAGGCATTCCGATGAGTGAAGATGTGGCCTTCTTTGTAGCCAAGCACTTACGCTCAAACGTCCGGGAGCTTGAGGGAGCCCTGAGAAAGATCTTGGCTTTTGTTCGCTTTCATGGCCGCGAAGTCACTATTGAGGTGGCAAGAACGGCGCTTAAAGACCTTCTATCGATTCAAAATCGGCAAATTTCGGTTGAAAACATCCAAAAGTCGGTGGCTGATTTTTACAGCATCAAAGTTGCGGATATGTACTCCAAAAAGCGCCCGGCAAATATTGCTAGGCCCAGACAGATTGCGATGTTTATGGCAAAAGAATTAACCCAAAAGAGCCTGCCAGAGATTGGTGAATTGTTTGGGGGTAGGGATCACACCACCGTGCTTCACGCGGTTCGCAAGATCGCAGACGAGCGCGCGCATGACAGCCAACTCAATCACGAAATCCATGTAATAGAGCAAACCTTGAAGGCGTAGTTTTTGCTTGTGGATAACCGTGTGGACAACCCTAAGGATAAGTTTGGGGATTGGGTGTGGATAAATTATGGAAAGACTCAGCTTCATGCAAAAATAGGGTATTGAAACAAAGTTATCCCCTTTTTATGCAAGATTTATACAGTAGTTTTCCACAGGTTTTTTGTCTCGTAGAGTATTGATTTAAAGCGTGTTTTTGAGTTATCCACGGAATTACGAAGCCTTATTACTATTACTACTAAGATATATACAAAGGATTTAAAAGCAATGCAACTCGTTAACACTTCACGCGATAACTTACTAAAACCCCTTCAGGTTGTTAGTGGAATTGTTGAGCGTAGACACACCTTACCAATTTTGGCGAATCTTTTATTTAAGAAGGTCGGTGAAAAGGTTTCTTTTATTTCAACGGATATTGAAATTCAAATCACGACCAATGCTAATTTTGGTGTTGGGACGGAAGATGTCACAACTACAGTTGCTGCTAGAAAATTACTCGATATCTTGCGAGCACTACCTGAAGGACCGGTCTCACTGAATTTAAAAGACAACCGCATGGTTGTCCAAAGTGGTAAGAGCCGCTTCTCTTTGCAAACTTTATCTGCTACAGAGTTTCCGGTAATGCAAAGCGTTGGTGAAGTTACTGCGGCTTGGAAAATGTCTCAGAAAAGTTTTCGTCAATTGGTTAGCCAAGTACATTTTTCTATGGCCCAACAAGATATCCGCTATTACCTGAACGGCATGTTATTGGTGGTTGAGGGCAAAGAGGTTGTTGCGGTTGCTACCGATGGCCACCGCCTAGCCTTTTCTCAAGTTGAGCTTGCAGAGGCTCCCTCTGGCTCGGGACAAAGACAAGAAATTATTATTCCTCGCAAAACAATTCTAGAGTGCCAGCATCTTTTGGAGGACTCTGATGAGCCCCTCGAAATTAGCTTGACTGCGAATCAAGTGAAATTTGCGTTCGGAGATATTGAATTAATCTCTAAATTGGTTGAGGGTAAGTTCCCAGACTTTCAGCGAGTGATTCCAAAAGGACACAAGAACACCTTGGTTGTTGGTCGAGATGTTTTGCAAGCAGCCCTACAGCGCGCAGCAATTTTGACTACAGATAAATTTAAAGGGGTGCGTTTTTCTTTATCACCAAATCGCATCACAGTTCAATCAACCAATGCTGAGCAAGAAGAAGCGCAAGAAGAAATTGAAACTGAATATAGTGGCGACACTGTGGAAATTGGCTTTAACGTAAGCTACCTCCTAGATGTTTTATCAAACCTAAAGAATGAAAAAATTCAAATTAGTTTGGGTGATGCAAATAGTAGTGCTGTGATTACTCTGCCTGGCTCAGAGAGCTTTAAGTATGTTGTGATGCCAATGCGTATTTAACTTAGAAAAAAATGACTGAAGAAAAAAAGGTAGTAGAGCAGTACGGCGCTGCATCGATTCAAATCCTAGAGGGTCTCGAAGCTGTTCGTAAACGTCCAGGCATGTACATCGGAGACACCTCCGACGGAACAGGTCTGCACCATTTGGTTTTTGAGGTTCTCGATAACTCTATTGACGAGGCCTTGGCGGGTTATTGCTCGGAAATTACGGTAGTTATTCACACGGATAACTCTATTTCTATTGTTGATAATGGCCGTGGCGTACCAACCGGCATTAAGTATGACGATAAGCACGAGCCAAAGCGGAGTGCTGCTGAAATTGTGATGACCGAGCTTCATGCTGGCGGCAAGTTTGATCAAAACAGTTACAAGGTTTCCGGCGGTTTGCATGGTGTGGGTGTTAGTTGTGTAAATGCATTATCAAAATGGTTGAAGTTAACAATTCGCCGTGATGGTAAAGCGCACTACATGGAGTTTGAGCGCGGCGTAATCAAAAACCGCAATATTCAAGAAGAGAATGGTGTTGCCGTTTCACCAATCACAGTTACTGGTGATACAGAGCTTTCTGGAACCGAAGTTCACTTCTTGGCAGATGAAACCATTTTTGGAAACGTAGAGTTTCATTACGAAATTCTTGTGAAGCGAATTCGTGAGCTTTCCTTTTTAAATAATGGCGTACACATTAAGTTGATAGATCAACGCACTGGTCAAGAAGAAGACTTTGCCTTTTCTGGCGGTGTTAAAGGATTTGTTGAGTACATCAACCAAACAAAAAATGTTTTACATCCCAATATTTTTTATGCAGAAGGCGTCCGTCCCTCTGATTTGGGTGGACAAATTACTGCAGAGGTTTCCATGCAGTGGAATGATAGTTTTAGTGAGCAAGTACTTTGTTTCACCAACAACATTCCTCAACGTGATGGCGGCACGCACTTAACAGGCCTGCGTGCTGCAATGACCCGAGTCATCAATAAATATATTGATGAGAACGAGGTTGCTAAAAAAGCCAAAGTAGAAATCTCTGGCGATGATATGCGCGAAGGCTTGGCTTGTGTCTTATCGGTCAAAGTTCCTGAGCCAAAATTCTCAAGCCAAACAAAAGATAAATTGGTTTCAAGCGAAGTGCGCGGCCCAGTTGAAGAAATTGTTGCTGAAGCGCTTAGCGCCTATTTACAAGAGCGCCCAGCAGACGCCAAGATTTTGTGTGGAAAGATTGTTGATGCGGCGCGCGCTCGTGAGGCTGCGCGCAAAGCACGTGACATGACTCGCCGTAAGGGCGCTTTAGATGGTTTGGGCCTTCCGGGAAAATTGGCAGACTGCCAAGAGAAGGATCCAGCCAAATCAGAATTGTTTATTGTTGAGGGCGACTCTGCGGGCGGCTCTGCAAAGCAGGGGCGCGATCGTCGCTTCCAAGCAATTCTTCCTTTAAAGGGAAAAATTCTGAACGTGGAGAAGGCGCGCTTCGACAAAATGTTGGCCAGCCAAGAGGTGGTCACATTAATTACCGTTCTGGGAACCGGCATTGGGATCGAAGAATATAAGGCTGACAAGCTCCGCTATCACCGCATCATCATCATGACCGACGCGGACGTAGATGGCAGTCACATTCGCACACTTCTATTAACTTTCTTCTATAGACAGATGCCGGAGCTAATTGAGCGTGGCCACATCTATATTGCCCAACCACCGCTTTATAAGGTGAAGTTTGGTAAGAGTGAGCAATACATTAAAGATGATGCTGAGTTGAATCAATTGTTGTTAAAAATTGCTCTTGAAACCGCATCACTACAAACACCCTCTGGCGAGATTATTGAAGGTGCAGCGCTCAACGAGTTGGCTAAACACTATCAAGTCATTCAATCAATTGTTGATCGCTTGTCCCGCACCATTGACGAAGATGCGCTAAGGGCGATTGCCTCTGGCACCCAGTTGAATTTAGACACAGAAAAATCTGCAAATGAATCTGCTGACCGTCTAAGGCAGGCTTTGGCTGACTCCTTGAATCCCTTAGCATTGCCACCAGAGATTATTGTGCAAAAAGAGGATCGCACAGAGCGCTTTAGGCTTTTGCTATCTCGCAGAATTCATGGAAATCTAAAGCTGTCTTCGATTAACTCCGATTTTGTACAGGGCGACGATTATCAAAGCCTATCAAATGCGGCTGCTGTTTTGTCTGGCAAGGTTTTGCCTGGCTCAAAGGTGCGTCGTGGAGATCCCGAGAAGAATCTAAAAGAACAAACGATTAACGATTTCAGGGCGGCATTCTCTTGGCTTCTATCTGAGGCGGAGCGTGTTCTCAGTCGTCAGCGGTACAAGGGCTTGGGTGAAATGAACCCTTCACAGCTTTGGGAAACAACAATGGACGCCAACTCACGCACCTTGTTGCAAGTGAAGATTGAGGATGCCATTGCTGCAGACCAAGTGTTCACAACGCTGATGGGGGATGAGGTTGAGCCTCGCCGTGCTTTTATTGAAAAGAACGCGCTTATTGCACGCAACCTAGACGTTTAAATCATGAAATCTAAAAAATTAGCGCTCCCCAAGGTGGATCGATCCGCTATTGTTGTTAAATCTTCGCCGATACATGGCAAGGGCGTGTTTGTAGTAAAGCCAATTAAAAAGGGTCAGGCCATCATTGAGTACAAGGGAGAGCGCATCAGCTGGAAGTTGGCTGAAAAGCGTCATCCGCATGATCCAAAAGATCCAAACCACACCTTTTATTTTTCATTAGACGATGGTCGTGTAATCGATGCCAAGTATGGTGGGAATGCTGCGCGCTGGATTAACCACTCATGTAAACCAAGCTGCGAAACTCGTGAAGATAGTTACAAGGGCAAACCACGTGTATTTATTTATGCAAAGCGTGCGCTGAAGGTGGGTGAAGAATTGTTTTACGACTACTCACTAGATGTCGAGGGTCGCATCACCAAGGCAATGAAAAAAGACTACGAGTGCCGTTGTGGCGCCAAAAAATGTCGCGGCACAATGCTTGCCGTTAAAGAAAAGTAAACCCTTTGGCCTCCATGTTGTACGTGAGCATCCAAGAGCTTGAGGCGGCAATTAATTATTGGCGCGGCCAATCCCCCGCAGAGGGAGAAGAGTTGTGTTTATGTCCAGAGGCCGCCGCCTTAGCAAAGCCGTACGCGCTGATGATTGTGCAGGGTGCCCAAAGAATCCCTGTAGATGTTTTGGATGAGTTGGCTCGGACGGCAATCCAAATCTTTTTCAAGACAAATCAAAACAAGTAAGCCTTTTAGGGTTATCGCTATACAAGCTGAAACCGTCTTGGGTTATTCTCAAAGTCTTGCCTCGATATGGGGTTAGAGGGTACGAGATTGCAAGAATCAATATTAAAAACCATTGGACTCGGTAAATCTTTTAAAGGGTTTTCCGCGGTTACTGACGTGAACCTGGATGTGACTAGAGGCACCATTCATGCTCTGATTGGTCCCAATGGCGCAGGAAAAACCACCTGCTTCAATTTGCTGACAAAATTTCTAGAGCCTTCTAGCGGGCAGATTTTGTTTAATGGCTTAGACATTACTAAAGAGGCGCCGGCGCAGATTGCTCGCCGGGGCATTATTCGTTCATTCCAAATTTCTGCGGTCTTTCCACATCTCACCGTTTTGGAGAATGTTCGTGTTGCACTCCAGCGGGGGCTGGGCACCGAGTTTCATTTTTGGAAGTCTGGAAACTCCTTAAATGTGTTGAATCAGCGCGCCCTAGAGTTGTTGCATGAGGTCGGCCTAGAGGGTTTTGCCGACGAGGAAACCTTGAATTTGGCTTATGGCCGCAAAAGAGCCTTGGAAATTGCTACAACCTTGGCCATGGAGCCAGAGTTAATGCTCTTGGATGAGCCCACCCAAGGCATGGGGCACGAAGATGTAGAGCGCGTTACAGAGTTAATTAATCGCGTGGCTAAGGGCCGAACCATCTTGATGGTTGAACACAACATGAAGGTGGTTTCATCGATCGCAGATCGCATCACCGTCTTGCAGCGCGGCTCCGTTTTGGCTGAGGGCTCCTATCACGAGGTTTCAAACAATCCTTTGGTAGTCGAGGCCTATATGGGTAGCCATGGAGGAGATGCATTATGACCATGGCGCTCGAGGTAAAAAATCTAGAGTCCTGGTATGGCGAGTCCCACATTTTGCATGGCGTTAACTTTGCCGTGCGCGATGGTGAGGTGGTTACTTTATTGGGTAGAAATGGTGCTGGACGTAGCACTATCTTAAAAACCATTTTGGGCTTAACAAGCAAACGTACTGGTTCGGTGCAGGTTTATGGAACCGAAACCATTTTGATGCCCACATATAGGATAGCTCGCTTGGGCGTTGCTTATTGCCCCGAAGAGCGCGGTATTTTTGCCAGCCTGAGCACAGAAGAAAACTTATTGTTGTTGCCGGAGATTGCTCCTGGCGGGATGGGGCTAGATGAGATCTATGAAATGTTCCCCAATCTCTATGAAAGACGACACAGCCCAGGTACTCGCCTGTCTGGAGGCGAGCAACAAATGTTGGCAATGGCGCGCATTCTTCGAACCGGCGCCAAATTACTTTTGCTTGATGAGATTACTGAGGGTTTGGCCCCAGTGATCGTGCAAAAGTTGGGGGAGGTTGTGACCAGCTTGCGCAGTAAGGGTTTCACGATCGTCTTGGTTGAACAAAATTTTCGTTTTGCTGCGCCTTTGGCCGATCGCCATTACGTGGTTGAGCATGGAAATGTAGTTGAGGTAGTAAATCAAAATGAGCTTGCTGAAAAGGCGGCACTATTAAATGAGTACCTTGGTGTTTAGTGGTTTTCTATAGGAGATAGAAATGAAGTTAAAGCAAATAACCGCCTGTCTGGTTGCGGCGACCATGTTTGGTTCAAACCCAGTTTTTGCGCAAAGCGGCTCTAAAGTAAGCGGCGACGTTGTCAAGATCGGTGTGTTGACCGACCTTTCTTCAACATATTCTGATTTGGCTGGGCCTGGCGCTGTAATTGCCGCCAAGATGGCAATTGCCGACTTTTCCAAGGATGGCACCGTTGTTGGTAAGAAGATTGAGCTCGTGAGCGCTGATCATCAAAACAAGGCAGACATTGCTGCAAACAAGGCCCGTGAGTGGTATGACAAAGACGGCGTTGATGTGATTGTTGAGTTGGTTTCTACTAACGTTGCTTTGGCTGTGATGGAAGTTGCCGAGCAAAAGAACAAAATCACCCTGGTTTCTGGTGCAGGCTCGCTAACAATTACAAATGAGAAATGTACGGCCAATAACGTACATTGGGCTTATGACACCTATGCGCTTTCAAACGGCACTGGTAAGGCAGTAGTAAAGCAGGGCAAAAAGAACTGGTACTTCATCACCGCTGACTATGCTTTTGGCGCTGCTCTTGAGAAAGACGCAACCGCTGTTGTAAATGCAAACGGCGGTAAAGTTTTGGGAACCAGTAAGCACCCATTTCCGAATAGCGACTTCTCTTCCTATCTTCTGAAGGCGCAAGCCAGCGGCGCCGATGTAGTGGCTCTAGCAAATGCAGGCCAAGACACGATCAACACGGTTAAGCAGGCTTCTGAGTTTGGAATTAATAAAAAGCAAACCGTTGTGCCCTTGCTGATGTTCATTTCTGATGTTCACTCCTTGGGTCTGAATTCTGCTCAAGGCATGTACCTCACTGAGGGCTTCTATTGGGACAAGGACGAGAAGACTCGCGCTTTCTCTAAACGCTTTATCTTGCAGCATAAGCGTATGCCAACCATGGTTCAGGCGGGCGTTTACTCTTCCGTTCTCGCTTACTTAAATGCGGTTCAAAAGGCGGGCACTGACGATACGCAGGCCGTCATGAAGGCGCTGAAGTCAACCAACATCGACGACGGATTGTTTAAAGGCAAGATTCGTGCTGACGGCAAGTTTGAGCATGATATGTATTTGCTCGAAGTGAAGAAACCATCTGAGTCAACAACTCCTTGGGATTACTACAATGTTCGCGCTACGATTCCAGCTGCTGAAGCTACTTTGCCGCTGTCGCAATCGAAGTGCAAATTAGTTAACAAGTAAGTTACGTAGAAACCAAGAATGTTCGAACTTCTCGGAATTACCCCGCAAGGGCTGGTAGCCCAGCTCTTGGTGGGGCTGATTAATGGCTCGTTTTATGCCATATTGAGTTTGGGATTGGCCATTATTTTTGGCCTTCTCAACATCATTAATTTTGCCCATGGTGCGCAATACACGATGGGTGCTTTTATTGCCTGGATTGGTTTAACCCAAATTAGTCAGTGGCTTGGCTTCCCAGATTTATCAATTAACTATTGGTTTGCTTTAATTATTGTGCCGCTAGTGCTGGCTGGTTTTGGTTTAATTCTCGAGCGCACTATGCTGCGCCGCCTGTATCACTTGGATCACTTGTACGGTTTATTGCTGACGTTTGGCCTGGCTTTAATTATTGAGGGCATGTTCCGCCATTGGTATGGAATTTCTGGTGAGAGCTACCCCGCCCCAGAATTGCTGCAAGGGGCAATTCCTTTGGACTCCATTGGCATTATCTTGCCAAAATATCGTGTTTGGGTGGTGGCAATTTCCTTGACGGTTTGTTTTTCAACTTGGTATGTAATCGAGAGAACCAAGTTGGGCGCCTATTTGCGTGCGGGCACCGAGAATCCCAAATTGCTACAGGCATTTGGTATCAACGTTCCTTTGATGATTTCCTTAGCCTATGCCTATGGCGTTGGTCTTGCCGGCTTCGCTGGTGTATTGGCAGCCCCAATTTTCCAAGTGAATCCATTAATGGGCTCTAACTTAATTATTGTGGTTTTCGCTGTTGTTGTGATTGGTGGAATGGGCTCAATTATGGGCGCCATTTTGACGGGTCTCGGTCTGGGCTTGGTTGAAGGTTTGACCAAAGTGTTTTATCCAGAGGCCTCCGGCGTTGTCATTTTTGTGATCATGGCAATTGTTTTATTGCTACGACCTGCTGGACTCTTTGGGCGGGAAAAATAATCATGAATCCAAAAATAAAACTGCTTTACGGCATTTTGGTTCTAATTGCGCTTTTATTGCCGTTCCAAGATTTTATCTACCTGGTGTTTGCAATGAAGGTGTTGTGCTTTGCCCTTTTCGCCTGTGCCTTTAATTTATTACTGGGATTCACAGGCCTTTTGTCTTTTGGGCATGCAGCTTTTTTCGGAACTGCTGCCTATATCACCGCCTATCTTTGCAAGGAATCTGGCTATTCCCCAGAGCTTGGAATTCTTTTGGGGGTTGTGGGTTCGGGAGTCCTCGGCTTTTTAATTGGCGCACTTGCCATTCGTCGCCAAGGCATTTATTTTGCAATGGTAACTTTGGCGCTCTCGCAAATGATTTATTTCTTGGCCGTGCAGTTACCCTTTACTGGTGGTGAAGATGGTATTCAGGGTGTTCCAAGGGGAATGCTTTTCGGATTCATAGACCTCAAAAATGATGTGTCTATGTACTACTTTGTTTTGGCCGTTTTCCTATCTGGTTTTGTGCTGATTATGCGCACCGTGAATTCCCCCTTTGGCCAAGTCTTGAAAGCGATTCGCGAAAATGAACCGCGTGCAATTTCTTTGGGTTATGACGTTGACCGCTTCAAGTTAATGTCTTTCGTGATTTCTGCTGCGTTGGCAGGTTTGGCCGGCTCTATGAAATCGCTCGTTTTCCAGTTGGCTACATTGACGGATGTTCATTGGCATATGTCTGGCGAAGTGGTGCTGATGACTTTGCTGGGAGGCATGGGAACCATACTTGGCCCAGTAGTTGGCGCGGGCATTGTTGTTGGTTTACAAAACTATCTTGCTAATATCGGCTCTTGGAGCACGATTGCAACAGGATTTATTTTTGTTGTTTGCGTTTTAGCATTTCGTCGCGGAGTTGTTGGTGAAATTTCTGCGTACTTCAAAAACAAAAACTAATCTTTTGTTTTGCTCTTATGATTTAAGTTTTAGTGTGGCGCTCTCGCCGCACTCATTTAAATAAAAGAGACGCCCATCGATTTCTCCATTCTCATTTGGCCACTGCTGTTAGCGACAGCATTTTTTGCTGGCTTGGTTGACGCGGTTGCTGGCGGTGGCGGCTTAATTCAAGTGCCTGCCTTATTTGCAGCTTATCCTTCCGCGCCGCCGGCTACTCTGTTATGCACAAATAAAGTGGCATCTATTGGTGGAACTTTAAATGCTGCACGCAAATTCTTGCATCATGTTTCTTTACCTTGGGCGATCGTATTGCCCGCAATTATTGCTGGATTTGTCGGCTCGCTTTTGGGTGCCAATGCTGTAAGCAACTTCCCGGCCGAGCCTTTACGCAAAGCGTTGCCGTTTGTGCTTTTGTTTCTGCTGCTTTACACCTGGCTTCAGCCTTCACTTGGGGAGGCGCATGCACCGCCAAATAGTAAGAGCCGCTTTCAACAAGTCAAAGGCGCCCTGCTTGGATTGACGATTGGTTTTTATGATGGCTTTTTCGGTCCCGGAACCGGCAGTTTTCTGCTCTTTGGTTTTGTTAGATTTTTTGCTTTTGATTTTTTGCACGCCTCAGCCGCTACAAAGTTGGTCAATATCGCTACAAACTTGGCGGCGATATTGATGCTGTCAAGCCTGGGCCAAATTAATTTGCCACTGGGAGTTGCGATGATGGTTGCCAATATTGCAGGCAGTCAGTTTGGTAGTCGCTTGGCGATTCGGCATGGCAGTAACTTTGTTAGAAAAGTATTTTTATTGGTGGTCAGCATTCTAATCCTGAAGTCTGCATGGGACGCTTATTTCTTGAATTAAATCAGTAGCTTAGAAAACTGCATCCTTACTTCATGGCTTTTTTGCCACTTTTGTTTCACGTGAAACAAACAAAATGCTATGATCATCGCCCTATCAGAGGCAAATCATGCGTTATTCCAAAAGTTTCGATGTCATTGTGGTTGGCGGCGGTCACGCTGGGACTGAGGCCGCCCTTGCATCAGCACGCATGGGTTGCGAAACTCTATTAATTACTCACAGCATTGAAAATTTGGGCGCTATGAGTTGCAACCCCTCTATTGGGGGCATTGGCAAGGGCCACCTGGTTAAGGAAATTGATGCCATGGGTGGCGCTATGGCTGCCGCCACTGACGAAGCAGGTATTCAATTTCGTATTCTGAATTCCAGTAAGGGCCCTGCGGTTCGCGCCACGCGCGCGCAGGGTGACCGCATTCTATATAAGGCAGCCATCCGTCGCCGTCTGGAAAACCAGCCCCATTTGACCTTGTTTCAGGCTGCGGTAGATGACTTATTGGTCAAAGGCGACGTAGTTCAAGGCGTTCTTACCCAAATGGGCTTGGAGTTTATGGCCAAAAAGGTAGTCCTTACTGCCGGAACCTTTTTGGACGGAAAAATACACGTTGGTTTAAATAACTATGCTGGTGGACGGGCCGGAGATCCTGCGGCAGTTTCGCTGTCAGCGCGCCTTAAAGAGTTAAAACTTCCTCAGGGAAGGCTCAAGACTGGAACCCCGCCGCGAATTGATGGGCGAACGATCGACTTTTCAGTAATGCTGGAACAGCCCGGCGATCTGGACCCAATCCCCGTATTTTCGTATTTAGGGCGTGCAGAGCAGCATCCAAAGCAGGTTCCATGCTGGATTTCTCACACCAATGAGAAGACCCATGACATTATTCGGGGTGGTTTAGACCGCTCTCCTATGTACACCGGGCTGATTGAAGGGGTTGGCCCACGGTATTGCCCTTCTATTGAGGACAAAATTCATCGGTTTGCCTCGAGAAATAGCCATCAGATCTTTTTGGAGCCAGAAGGCTTAACCACCAATGAGTTTTACCCTAATGGAATCTCCACCAGCCTACCCTTTGACGTCCAATGGGACTTGGTTCGGAGTATTCGGGGTTTAGAGTCTGCTGTGATTGTTCGTCCTGGCTATGCGATTGAGTACGACTTCTTTGATCCACGCCAATTACGTCACAGTCTTGAGACTAGAGTTATTGGGGGCTTATATTTTGCGGGACAAATTAACGGTACTACTGGCTATGAGGAGGCTGCCGCCCAAGGGATGCTGGCAGGTATTAATGCTGGCTTAGCCTCCAAATACAAAGAGCCCTGGCTGCCCAAGCGGAGTGAATCCTATATAGGTGTATTGGTCGACGATTTAATTACTCGTGGGGTTCAAGAGCCTTATCGGATGTTTACCAGCCGGGCAGAATATCGTCTAAGTTTGCGTGAAGATAATGCTGATATGCGCCTTACCGCTATTGGGCGCGAGCTTGGTTTGGTGGACGACTATCGCTGGGAGGTTTTTTGCAGAAAGCAAGAGGCTGTTTCACGTGAAACATCACGTCTGCAAGATATTTGGGTTGGGCCTAAGCATGAAGCCGCGCCATTGGTGGCCGAGCTTCTGGGCCAAGAATTGTCCCATGAGTGCAATTTAACTGAGCTATTAAGGCGCCCAGGCGTCACTTACGATGCAATTACCGCTTTGGGCGGTGGCTTATGGTCACCGGGAAGTTTGGATGACGATATTGGCCTTGCCATTCAGATTAGCGATCAAGTAGAGATTTCAGTGAAATATCAGGGCTATATTGATCGGCAAGCGGTTGAAATTGGGCGTCAGGCCCACAACGAGACCTTCCCCCTTCCCGAGTCTTTAGATTACACCGAGGTTTTGGGTCTATCTAAAGAGGTCCAGCAAAAGCTGAATTTGCATAAGCCCGAAACATTGGGTCAGGCTGGCAGAATTTCTGGGGTAACTCCAGCAGCGCTCTCCCTTCTATTGGTTCACCTCAAAAAGGGTTTGGGCCGTACCCAAGAAACAATATGACAGAAGCTTTATTGGCGCTGGGCATTCAGGATTTAGGCTTGAATTTGAGCGCTGACAATATTGCCGATTTGGAACTATTTTTGCAAGAGATGGGCCGCTGGAATCGGGTTCATAACCTTACCGCAATCGAGGGTGAAGCAGAGTCGGTGCGGCTCCATCTTATTGATTCTATTGCTGTTTTGCCTGTTTTAAGACAATTCATTAAAGACCAGAATTCTAAAATTGCCGACTTGGGATCGGGCGGCGGCTTGCCTGCGATTCCCATTGCAATTGTTGAGCCCCAGTGGCATTTAACGTTAATTGAGGCGGTCCGAAAAAAGACCGCATTTCTTCAGCACGTGCGGGGAAAGTTGAAGTTAAAAAACATTGAGGTGCTTAGCGAGCGAGTTGAAGATGTTGCAGTGCAACAACCAGGTCAATTTGATGCCGTTATTTCCAGGGCGTTTACTAATCTAGCGCGCTTCCTAGACCTGTCTTTGCCCTTTTTAAAGCCTGATGGCCTGGTGTTTGCAATGAAAGGAAAGCGGGCCGATGAAGAAATGCGCGACGTTTGTATGAGCAACTGGCAATTATTGGCCGACGAACCCTTGCACATACCCAACCTTTCAGTTGAAAGACGTATTTTGGTCTTAAGCCCCGTGAGAAAATCCCCTCTTTCCCCCTCAGCAAAACAATAAAGCAGCCATGGCAAAAATATTCTGTATCGCAAATCAAAAAGGCGGAGTTGGCAAAACTACTACAGCCGTAAATTTGGCTGCTGGCTTGGCAGGATTAAAGCAACGCGTGCTGTTGGTGGACTTAGACCCGCAGGGGAATGCCACCATGGGTTCTGGGGTTGAAAAGGCGGACTTAAATACTAGCGTTTATCAGGTGCTGATCGGTTTAGCTTCTGTAAGAGATTGCGCGCAACGATGCGATAGTTCTGGCTATGATGTGCTTCCCGCAAATCGTGACTTAGCGGGCGCAGAAATTGAGTTGGTTGATATAGACGAGCGCGAGTCTCGTTTGAAAGATGCGCTTGCAAAGGTTGCCAACGACTACGACTTTATTTTGATTGATTGCCCGCCTGCATTATCTCTATTAACACTCAATGGATTGTGTGCAGCTAATGGCGTGATTGTTCCAATGCAGTGCGAATATTTTGCATTAGAGGGTTTATCTGATTTGGTGAACACCATCAAACAAGTCCATGCAAATTTAAATCCGGATCTCGTAATTATTGGTTTGTTACGCGTGATGTTTGATGCGCGCATGACTTTGCAGCAACAAGTTTCCGATCAACTGTTAGAGCACTTCGGTGACAAGGTATTTAAGACGATTATTCCACGCAACGTCCGCCTTGCAGAGGCCCCATCTTATGGGCTTCCTGGGGTTGCTTTTGATAAGTCATCGCGTGGCGCAAAAGCCTATTTAGAGTTTGGTGCCGAGATGGTCGAGCGCATCAAGCAAATGTAATTTTTAAAAAGAAAAAACATCATGGTTGCCATTAAGAAAAAAGGTTTAGGTAGGGGCTTAGAGGCTTTGTTGGGTGAGAAAGCGCAACAAGCAAGCACGTCAGCAGACATTAATCGCCTGCCCTTGACTGCATTGCAAGCAGGCAAATATCAACCGCGTCAAAAGATGGAGTCAGGGGCCCTTCAGGAATTGGCTGACAGCATTCGTGAGCAAGGTGTGATGCAACCATTGTTAGTGCGTTTAGTGAGCGCAGGTAAGTACGAAATTATTGCGGGCGAACGCCGCTTTCGTGCAGCAACTATTGCGGGATTGAAAGAGGTTCCGGTTTTTGTTTCTGAGGCCGATGATCAGGCAGCTGCAGCAATGGCCCTGGTTGAAAACATGCAGCGTGAAGATTTAAATCCGCTGGAAGAATCACAGGGTTTGGCGCGACTGATTCAGGAATTTGGCTTTACGCATGAGCAGGCTGCTAAGGCCGTAGGCAAGTCCCGAAGCGCCATTACCAATTTATTGCGCCTAGCTCAGCTGGCAAAGCCTGTTCAGGCAATGCTCTTGGCTGGCGATATCGATATGGGTCATGCCCGCGCTTTGTTGCCTTTGCCGGGAGCTAGTCAGGTTGCTTTAGCCCAGAGAATCGCGGCACAGGGCTTGTCGGTCCGCGAGGCAGAAAAAATGTCGGCAGCCTTAGCCATTGCGGGTGGACAGATTGGCGATAAGAAATCTAAAGCTAAGCCTGGCTCCAGCCCCTCCAGTCGAGATCCTGATACGCGACGCCTCTCTCAAGAAATCGCAGACCTGATCGGTTTGAATGTCGAATTTAAGTTCAAAGGCAAGGGCGGCGAGATTCGAATTGGCTTTAGCCAGTTTGACGAGCTCGATTCCCTATTAAAAAAGTTGGGTATTGAGTCCTAAATTGAGCAGAAATTTACCTCCAAATCCTTTGACATATTGCACTGCACACACTAAACTTCCGGGGCTAAATTGATTCCTACAAAAAATCAATTTTCCGAGGCAAATGAATGGGATGAGCCCGAAGAAGAGGTTTATCGGGTTCTCAGTAAAGCGGAAATGGTTGCGCTGCAGCAAAGTAATGCAACAAAGTACCCTGCTTTATCTCCTTGGAAAATTATTTTGGCCCAAACCGCTGTTACGGTAGTCAGCATGGGGGTTTGGTCATTTTTTGGGGAGCCGGTACGGGTAAGCCTTTATACTCAGTCGGCGTTTTTAGGTGGTTTAATTAGCGTCTTGCCTACAGCACTGTTTTTAATAAGACTGGAGCTGGCAAAAAAATCGCAAAGATTGAATCCAGGAAGATTTTTGGCAGCATTGGTTTCGGGTGAGTTTTTAAAAATCGCCACAACCTTGATGCTGTTTATAGGGATTGCTTATTTTGTCCCCGGTGTGCTGTGGGTCCCGTTATTGGTGACTTATGTGCTTGCCTTAAAGTGCGTATGGCTAGCGTGGTTGTGGCGCTAAGTAGTGACGATTGTGATTGAAACAAAGGACTAGTTAAGAGATGTCTAGCGAAGTACACCAGGCCCACGAGGCAGCAGAGCTGATGACGCCGACAGCGTACATTTCTGAGCACTTACAAAACCTCACCAGCACTGGTGAGCGTCAGACTTCCATTATTGATTTCAGCGTAATTAATTTAGATACTATTTTCTGGGCCTCTTTGATGGGCCTCATCGCAGTATTTATTTTGTTAATTGCAGCACGTCGTGCCACCCCAGGTGTGCCGGGCCGTTTCCAATGTTTCGTGGAAATGATTGTGGAGATGGTTGATACACAAGCTAAGAGCATTGTTCATGGCGACCGTACCTTTATTGCGCCGCTCGCACTCTTTGTATTTTTCTGGATCATTCTTCTCAACACCTTAGACTTAATTCCAGTGGATTGGGTTTTAGGAGTGAATCACTACATCGAGAGTTTTGGTGTTCATGTCCCGCATCACAGATTGGTTCCAACAACCGACTTGAATGCCACTATGGGCATGTCCTTATCTGTATTGCTGCTGGTATTTTTCTACAGCTTCAAAGTAAAAGGTTTTGGCGGCTTCTTACACGAGCTCATTTCTGCTCCGTTTGGCGCGAAGTGGTACTTGGCCCCATTCAATCTAGCGCTCAACATCATTGAATATCTTGCCAAAGGCGTTTCCTTGGGAATGCGACTTTTTGGCAATATGTACGCTGGCGAATTGGTCTTCTTACTGATCGCTTTGCTCGGTAGCGTTTGGACGTTTAACTTAGATTTATCCCTGTTCGGATTGGTGGGCCATGTTATTGCTGGATCAGCTTGGGCCATCTTCCACATTTTGGTTATTTTGTTGCAGGCCTTTATTTTCATGATGTTGACCTTGGTCTACATCGGGCAGGCACATAGCCATCACTAAGATTTTATTTTTAACTTACCTCTTTTAACTTCAGGAGTCAGCAACATGCAAGCATTTCTCGCAACTATTCAAGGTTCAACAGCTATCTGTATCGGCATCATCATCGGCCTCGGCGCAATCGGCGCTTGTTTGGGCATCGCATTGATGGGTGGTAAATACATCGAAGCTTGTGCACGTCAACCAGAATTGATGGAGCCACTCCAAACTAAGATGTTCCTTTTGGCTGGTTTGATCGACGCGGCTTTCTTGATCGGCGTTGGTGTTGCAATGTTGTTTGCTTTCGCAAACCCACTGCTCGCAGTTATTAAGTAATTGTTTTGGCGTGGATGACCACATGGTCATCCAACTGTTCTCAACAATACTGAAAGGAATATCGTGAATCTGAACGCGACCCTATTCGCGCAAATGATCGTTTTCTTCGTCTTATGGTGGGTTGTTGCACGTTTTGTGTGGCCACCCCTGGTTAAGGCGTTA
>Ga0136644_10000914_pt1 | contig 23579 bp, 26 predicted proteins | sample C_130820_EF_Meta_FD_94780 | JGI IMG/M metagenome (GOLD analysis project Ga0136644, IMG submission 94780) | Freshwater microbial communities from Lake Croche, Canada to study carbon cycling - C_130820_EF_MetaG (v2) (version 2) | ecosystem: Environmental > Aquatic > Freshwater > Lake | place...
CGGCACTTGTGCCTTGACCAGCGACAGCGCCTTGCCCGGCACTTGTGCCTTGTCCAATTGGTTTATTCGTAAGTGGTGCACTCATTATAGTTTGTATATGCTGTTTGTGATGTTATATTTATGTCAATTCACCCCATCAATTTTATGGGAAATAACGATATAGCAGTAATATATAAAATGCGGAACATGAACAATCTCACCACCTATTGTAATTACCAGAATAACCAAAAACTGATAAACTATAAATTGCTGAAAACGGGGGGAAACGACCCCACTATGAGTAAGGCCATGCGATATTCAAAGTATGTGAATAATGCATCGGGACAGCGCGTTTTTTATCCGCAATATGTTGAAGCACTGATGAATTCGATTAATCCACCGACAAACAATGTCAATAGTTCGTCTTACAAAGGTGCAACATGTTAGAGCCGTCCACAAAAGAGTAAAACGGGGGGGCGTCTGTGTAAAATGCCCGACTTCTATTTAGTCATTTCATCGGCAATATTTTCCGGTAATAAATTCTGTATAGTATTATATAGAAAATGAAACGACCAGTGAGAGGTGCCGACGGAAATTTCCATCTACATGGACATTCTTATAAGGAATTATTTGGTTCCAGACAACAGGTCTGGAATAAGACCGCGTACAAGACGTCGGGCAACTTGACCCGCTCCCATTTGGTGATGAACAAGTGGGGACGCATTGTCTCGGCGAAGAAGCACGGCACTGCTAAGAAGGAGAAACGTCTGCAGAAGTATGGCTATTACGCGGAGAAGGGCAAGTTCGGCTTCGTGAAGCGCGATACTAAGAAGCGAAGGGGGTCGAAAAAGAGCCGGACGGTGGGCAAGTATAAGAAGTAAACTGCACCAATACCGACACCATAACCCAATAAATAAAATATTATATGACTAAACTATATAATATTTTCGATAAATGGCTTTATTTACGACAATGTCGCCATCCACCCAATCGAACCGACCATACAAGGTTTCGGGAAGTTATTTAGATAAACGTGGTAAACGGACCAAAATCAATGAAACCATTTCATTGCAGTCGGACGATACAATGCGTACGATTAGTGCGCGCATTAAAGACAAATTGAGAAGGGAAAAAGGCGTAAAGCGCCCTATTGCGCTCGATATTTCATTGAAACCGAAGATGGATTCTCGGAGCACCACTATTAACCCCAATAGTATTGTAACATATGAGCACAAAGAAACAAACGGACCGGATGGCAATACGAGTGAAGAGCGGTTCCAAAAAACGAGTAATTATTTTATGGATAATACTGGTCTTAGAAAAAACGTATTATATACTTCGCGTAGACGAACTTTAGGAAAAAAAGGGAACAAAAAGGGGGGGAAAAAAGGGTCGAGAAAGACAAAATCGAAGAGGCGGATGTGAGTAACTGTGCTTTATTTGTCAATATTATGTATATTTGTTATATGCCTGGACAACCACAAGTTGTATGTAGACAGATTTCAATACCTATTGTAAAACAAACAGATGACTCATGTTCAATTATTTCAGTTACACTTGTAATAATGACATTGTTGCAAAAAATGGGTGTTTCTTTTGCACGTGCAGTAAAGATTGACGATTTACCAATGCATATGTCACAATCCGAAATATATAAGGTTTGTGAAATATGTATAGATGATACAAATGGTGAATATAAACTATTTTTTTCATTTTTATTTTTTATATTTAGAAGTATAGCTGCGAAAGACGCTCAATATAATGGCCGAACAAATTTATATTTAGCAAGTGCATCTAGATTGATGCGTTGTTTTGTTGAATACTTGGATAGTGGAGAAGAATTAAAAAATTTTATTTGGAGAGGTGCTTGGGGTGAAGTAAGTGCTGTAGATTTTTTTACTGCATTATCCAATACTTCACTATTAACTGAAGAGGTTAAGAGCGCATTAAAACTTTCTGGATTTGATGTTTCTACTGTTTCTACAAGTAATTTTGAAGATATAAAAACAAAATTAACCCAACTATTTACTATTGTCGACCATGCTTGCCGTTTGAATACAATACATAAAAAAAATTACGAGGTCAACGCGATAAATGGTAATATTGATACAACACTAAAACTATTGCAAGGGTATAATGCTGGAAATGGGAATGATATTGCATGTACTATAACTTATCCAGTTTTTAAAGATGGAGAACATATCGGAAATCACACCATACTAGGAATATATCGTAATGCAAGATTATGGATTAGAGACTCAAATGGAAAAATAATAGATATTGATTCTCTAAAAAGAATTGTAGGTAGTAATCAAGTTTGGCTAAGTTTCATATATCCTAGTAAACCACTTGTGCCTTTAACTGAGTCTTTTGGGCCTTTAACTGTTTTTAGTACACTTGGAAAAGCTAGTACAAGTGGAAAAGCTAGTACAAGTGGAAAAGCTAGTACAAGTGGAAAAGCTAGTACAAGTGGAAAAGCTAGTACAAGTGAAACAGCACGGAAAAAAAACCAATATTGGAACGATCGCCCCTATGAAGAAGGTTCAAAACGTCGCTCGAAACCCCACAAAAAACAAAGAACCAAACGAAATCCCTCAAAAAAGCATTCGAAAGTCCGCAAAAATAAACAAAAACGAAGACGCACAAAGAAAGTAGTAGTCTTACCCGAGCCCATTATTTCACCTTGCGAGGTGTCACATATTCTTTATAATAAAACAATCCAAACAGAGATATAATCCCTATACCATATAATGAAAAAAACACCACAATTAGATAGTTGAACCACGTCTCCACTGGCGGGTAATACAAATAATAATTACTATACAATAGGAAAAACTGGACAAACTGCAACGATGTAATACATTGTTTGAAGACCCTTATCCAATGGATTTTATACAATGTACACATATAATACGAATACATGATGGTGTGGACGAATGAGTTGAGCAAAGACGCCATCCACACCATATCCACACGGTAATACCACATCAGATGCCAACTAATGACCGCACCCACGTGATGGTATTGCTGCAAGAAAATCGGCTTCTTTCCTGATAAATAAATCAGAAAAGTATCGAAAAATTCGTAATACTTGGACAGATAAAAGAAGAAAATGACGCGGTCGAATAGGGGGTCCCGGAAATAATAGGCGTGCTCGAATACGAGACCATGTTTGTATAGGATTTCGACTAGCGTAATAAAGGTGCCCGCACTAAATGCGATGAGTGTTCCATTATGGGCGACACTAAGGGGGTGTAATATAGTGGGCGATAAACGCCATTCTTTGGGGTAATTCAAGTATCCGATAATGGCTACAAGGGGTAAAGCATGATGCCATGCGGTGTTGATTATAAGAGACATTATTACTGGGTTACTATAATACGCGCGAAATATTTATATCTATTACATAATTATTTAGAGGGTATAGGTATAGCATAAGATGGAGTATTCGACTGAGACCAAAGAAAACCAATGGTATTGTTATATTCTAAGAAATCGCTTACCCCAATACCGAAATTGCACATATAACGGTTCGACGAACGACCCTTTTAGGCGATTACGCCAACACAATGAGGAAATATCGGGGGGTGCAAAGGCGACCCACGGTAAAGGCGGAGCATGGGAAATATACGCCCTCTTATCGGGCTTCCCGGACCACGTCAATGCATTGTCTTGCGAATGGCGTATTAAATGCCCATCGGGGAAACCGGGGAAACGGGCTCCCAAATACAATGGTGTAATTAATCGCGCCAAATCGCTCAATGAAATCTTAGTATTAGACCGATGGACGAAACAATGTACGGTCAACAATGCCGATTGTTATTTTCGATTATTAATATGTCAAGATTTAGTGCAATATATTGATATAGTGGGCATGCCGGCGAATGTAGAAGTGGTGCCTGTACCCCGCATATTACCGGAGCATTTAGTGTCGCCGTCACTATAGTAATGTATAGTTAATATATAGATGGCCCTTTTTCTACAGCATCCAGATGATTGTATTGAAGTATTTGACGATAATGAATTAGACATAGGGCATACAGGAGATGCTGAAGTATTTGACGATAATGAATTAGACATAGGGCATACAGGAGATGCTGAAGTAAACGTAAAAATTGTAGAAACATCGATATTGCCATCTAGTCCTCGTGCAAAAATAGAAATAATAGGCGTTTCATATACACCCGTAAAATCACCTAAACCTACTGGAAACTCATCTTCTATAAATTTTTATTATTTTATTGGAAGAGCGAATCCACCACATGCTGGACATATTTTTGCATTGGAAACAATGGTAAGATTGGCTCAAAAAAAGGGTACAGTAGCAGGTACAGTAGCATTGATATTGCTTGGAAGTGGGCCTCAGCATGGAAACCCGTTAGATAATCCTATATCGTTTGAATTAAAGAGTCATTTTATTGCAAGTAAGTTGTCGGAGGTTCAAGGTAGTTTTGAAATCTTAGAAATGAATAGTCCTGCGAAACAAGTACAAGAACATATATCAGGACAACTATTCAGTAAACAATGGTCCAGTGAACAATGGTCTGCTGTATCTGAAATAAATATATATCATGTTGCAGGGGGTAAAGATGAAGATACAAGTAAATTAGATTTTATAAAAAAATTTGCAATAGGTGGAGTTAGGCAAATAATAGGCGAAGAGAAGCCTATTGCAATTACCGCAACCACTATAGGAATTGACCCAGTCGAAAGTTTAGGTACATCAATGTCGGCAACTGCTGTTAGAAAAGCAGCCTATTCTGCACATTTAAAACAATTACAACAAACAATAGATAATGGATTCAAAGAATTTGAATCTTCATATGGGACATTTTATGATACGTATACAGAGCCCATTTATGAAGGAATAATTGCTCGAGTAACCGAATTATCTGTTGAGTATGGGGAACCATCAATAGATATATTAAGTGCATATTTAACGGGAGTAAAATGTAAGAAGAAAAAGGGTGTTCGGAGAGGTGGGAGAAAAAGTAAGAAAATAACAAAAAGAAAAAAACCAAAAAAAGGCAAAAAATCATTCAAACGAAATAAGAGGCCATATTACCAATAACATGCCCGCTCAATATTCTCGCAATTCTTCGGTTTTTCCGAGACTTTCGGCCTCGACCAATGTTCATTTAGGAACATTCGGACAATGTCGGGGCGCTCGACCAACCACCGATTTCCCAAGATGCCGAAATACATTTGCAGGACACCGCCCACATAAATGGCCGACCCCCCTTTTTCATATATATGATTGCATACTAAGGCGCCGTAGCCACCGCACGACACCAAAGCGACATCGTATTGCCCCGATAAAGCATCGAGACGTTCATAAAAACGCATCAATTCTACACCGAAACCCATGGATTGCTCAGACCCCTGGGTCTGCGGCGGCCGAATGGTCAAAAACGTGCATTCGGGAAAAAGGTCGATGCCATAAATCTTTTCACGTATGGGAATTTTCTCCAAGAGCGTTTCTTCGAACGCACTGACTAACAATATCCGCTTACCCCGGAGAGCAAGAGTCCATGGCTGCGAATAGATATAGTGGAAAATATCAAAGGCAAACGCCCAGAACATCCGCTTGTTCGCATTCGAATTCTCGATAAAATCTTGGGCGATTTGAATACCGCATTGATAAACGTGACCAGTTTTATTCCATCCTCCATAGATTTCGCAGTTCTCAAACGCCTTTAAATACTGGTCGGAATACTGTTTTGACGATACGGAGCTCGATATTAATATACCTGCATTATTCTTCATAGTTCTGATAGTTTTGGGACTATTCACATACTCCGCGATTTGCTGCTTGACCGAGTAGTCAATTGGCATATGCAATAGTCTCATATAAACGGCGAAATTCGTCTCTATACATGAAATTCTGGGAATGACAAATGGTTCGGATTTAGCCATTTTTTCCGATACATAATCGAAGAGTAGGCGATTGTCGTCCATTCGGACTTGTTCGCCGGGGGTTTCCCATATATCCGTATATTGTATTATAGCGGGTTTTACAAAAAGATAGGGGTCGGGTATTTTATCTTTGCGCGTATAATCCCGGATATTGGTTGTATGATAATGGTATGTATTTATGAAAACGGGGTCATTGACTATTTCATATCCTAAGACAAAGAGTAAATAGATGAGTTTATTATCGCATCCCGGTTTACCCAATTCGAATTGGAAATGCTTTTCCCAAGATTCGGCAAGGGGAAAATTCGAATGGAAAATCCACGTATCTTGGGAATCGGCGCGTGGTCCTAAGATGGGCGATTTATCTACTTCGGCCGCATTATATTCCAATCTTAGAATAGCCATCATTTTTTTCGCCAGTGGTAGGTCCGAACTTTTCAAATTGCCGAGGGTGGCATTGAAGAAAATATCCGAATTCACTAAGATTTGGAACCCTTTTAGGTCAGCAGTTCGAACATATTTGAAGAAATCGGAATATCGGAGGCGGCGGCCGATGTTTACCTGCACCACCTTTTCGCTCTTCGAGGCCGGTCCACCCAATTCGGCGTCGGTATATATGCGCTCACCCAATAGATGAATCTTAGTAATATGGGGGTTTAATATATTTTGCCTAAAGCATTCGCGAATTTCACTCGCCCGTCTCGTATCCGGATGAATAAAGTATTGCATAATCAAATGTATATTGTCCTTGTCATCGCCATTATAGGGAGGGTCCGCAATAGTGGCCGTGTTCGATGCGACAAAAATAAACATATTTAGGAATATATGTTTATTTGTATTTATATTGAAACCCCTAAATATTTATATATCGATGTGCTGATACGTGATATATTGGAAGGGTATGTCCGTTTTCATCGATTTATAAACCGGCGTCTGATTGGTTATTACATATTCGTCTAAATTGCAATCAAAGGTTGTATAGGATGAATCGTGGGATGTATCGGTCGAATCCACCAACATCTTAGTAATATGCATAATATGGCAATATCGACCAAGATGGGAATAGATTTCGCCGCCACCAATAATAAAGACGCGTTTTCCCGTTTTGTTTTGTATATTGACTATAGTATTGACTGCATTTTCCATATCGGTACAAACGACCCCCTCGGGAACTGCTAAATGGGCGGACCGCGTAATAACTATATTTAGGCGATTTGACAATGGTCGATTATTTTTAGGTAGACTGTCGTATGTTTTTCGACCCATTACGACTATATGGTCCGTCGTCAACCGTCGAAAACGGGCTAAATCTTCGGGTACTTGCCACGGCATTTTACCGTCTTTTCCAATAACATTGCGAATATCATGGGCGACGACGAGCTCGAAGTTCAGTATCATGAATGCGAATATAGTTCATATAGGATTGTATTTATACACATAAAAAATATATATAATTTACTTCGAGACGGGCCCGTGCCCGGGCCCAAGCCTATGTTTAAGCCTATTATCTAACAAATATGGCGAATATGGGTGGTCAGGTTAAACGGGTTGTATAAAGGAAACCAATTTCAATATCAAGACGGGTGCAATGAGATACAGACCGACGACGAGAAACCAATCTTGGAATGTTTGTGGAAACATGTCAGGTAAGGACACTGGTAGTTCGTCCATTGCATCCTCGAAATGGTCCGAAGGCACGTAGTCCATCGACGATTCCGACTCAAAGTCTGTATATCGAATCAGCCCCATTAGTTTTGCAAACTGGTGCGCGCAAATTGCCTTGACGTCGCCCATTTCCAATAGTTGGTCTTCGTATTCATCGGCTTCGACGAAGACAAGTTGAATACTCTCATTCTCATCGGCCGCACCGAAAATGCGCGACTTCATCCGCTCTTTCGTTTCACCCGTCATGGTCGTTTTCCAGTAATATAGTTGGATTCGTTCGTCACATCCGCCCCCACTCGGGATAATTGGAACGCCTAAAGGAATCAAATCGTCAATATTGGGTGGGGTTAAACCCGTCTCTTCGGACAACTCTTTCATTGCCACGCCCGCGAAATTCGACGATGCATCCATCATTCCCGCCGGAATTTCTAAGATGTCTTCGCCTAAAGGGGCGCGAACCTGTTTTGTCAGAATAACGTATTCAACGCCGTCGACCTCGACGCGGATATAGACCGCCACTGCATCACCGCGCAAGAAGACGACACCAGGAACGGCAATATTATTGCGTTTATCGACTGCGACGAGTTCCATATAGAGAAATCCGAGCTTGGTAGGGTCAGGTTTCGCCGGATTGCAGAACCATTTGACCGCATCGATGCGCACAGAGGAGACGTCCAATACGTCCTCGTTCTCCAAACGTTCCATATAGTTGATAAATTTAGGCGCTTTCAAAATAAGGTGTAGTTGGGATGTAATAGTCTTATCATTCGACCACACCTCAATATTTCCATTGTATAAGTAACTCTTTGACATATTGTATTGACGACGGTTGTGCAATAAACCCGTCGTCAATAAATCCATTCAATTTTATGTCTAAATGTTTATATGGAAATAACGCTGCGAATAATACTGCTATTGGATTTGCTGTCCGGTTGACGCGGATATTCACCCGAAGTATCTACTATAGATGCCTTGATATATTTTACTACAACTGCGGTCGTATTTAGTATGTCTTCTTCGGGTAAAGCGGCGAACCATTGGTATTTGGTCCGACCAAGAATTTCCTCGGATGGGATATAAATACCATAAGCGCTCGGTGTAATATCGAGCGATTCCTCACCCAATAAATCCTCCAACATGACCGGTTTATTCTTCCGGGTTTTTAAGCCAATCATGTCGCCACCCACGATTTTGACCCGGCCCTCTTTCGCCCGTTCGACGAACCATTGCGAGGTTTGGCCAAAGAATTCGACTTCACTACTGAAATGGGGGTTCAGATTCCGGCGTTTCAAATATTCGACTAAATCTCCAATGACGGGGTCGTTCTTCTCGCAACCCATGAAAAAGGCATCGGGTGCAAACAGCATCCGTGCATTCTGCTTTCCCGTACTCATCGAATGATTGATATTTTCGCAGACAAAGGGGCATTTCGTCTCCACCCCTAAATGATATAGTTCAATCAAATTGCGACTGCAGACAAAGGAATTTGGCACCACCATTCCGCCGTAAATACGCAATAGTTGCACTAAAGCGAGCTCGCGATAGTGTGTCTTCATGGGCTCGGCCGCCTCCGGGATTTTAATATCCCAATTAGGTATTAAATGGCTAAATGATTCATCGTCGATTAAACATACATTGAAATCTTGTCCGCAATGATTGATGATGGTTTTTATCGTCAAATGGAGATAGGGCTGGTTCAGGTCGTTGGAGCCCCGCGACTGGAAACTCTTCCATTTCCGCGCATTCAGCTCGTATTTGGAATGAATCCAGAGTTTGGGGCGGTTATAACCATATAGTGGCGACTCATTCAAGAGATATTTCCGTATCATTTCGTAATCGTCGCCTTTGTCATCCATTGCCTTCATAAAACTCTTTCCGAAATAACTGGCTAATAATATGAGCCCAAATGCGAAGACATAATGTTGAATATTCTTTTTATCGAACATAGTAGATATATATAAGACGAATATTATGTCGTTGAGTAAAACGGCGAAAACCCGATTCGCATTATTCAATGTGATAAATCAGATATTGGATATTATATAGCGATTTATTGTATTTGATATTGGAGGTGAACATCACATTATTGCTCTTGCATATTTGTCGAATGACATTGGTGAATGAATTATAGGTCAATTTACGGGTCAAATATACTTGCTTCGACACGTGATAATATTCCATCATCTGCTCGCAAAAATCGTCGTAATAATGATGATATAGCATTTTCTTGTAGGCATTAATATCGACTAAATAATATTTGTCGGTTTTCACCGATATTTTTTCCAAGAGTTCGAATAATAGGGCAATGGGGACGTTTTTCTTGAATATTTGGTTCAACATATAGCACTTTATATATTGTGGATAATTATAAATATGGGATAATATTATATGCGGATTAAAACCTATAATTTCAGTGTATTATTTTAGGGGTAATATTATTGACTACAATGACCATTTCTGTATTTTATAGGGTGAATATGATGCAAAATTCCGATTGGAAACCATCTAACATGAGTGTCGGAAGACGTCCACATATAAATCCCGTGTGAAAAGCGCCAGTTCGATAATATCCTCGTGTGTATTATTGAAAATCGTTATATATTTGCATAAAAAGGGGATGATTTGATATTTCTCCGTTTCCGACAATAACTCCGTCTTTTTCACAAAGGCGAAAAAGTAGTCGAAAATGTCGATGACGGAATAGCCATAATCGTGGATAAAATACAATAATTGTATTGCCCGGGTAAATTCGCCGTCACGCAAGAGCCCAATATATTGCTCGAATTGATTGATGGAGAGGTCGGAGCACAGATTCCGACACAGCTCTATATCTACGGTCATTCCTAAGATGTGTATTTTCTCCAATATATTGATTATATTACGTATTGAATAATTGGTGAATTTAAGGATATAGGCTCGCGATTCTTGGTCAATTGCGATTCCCTCGGTCGCAATAATCCGCTCCATAATCTCCCCCGTATTCTCTTTGGGTGGCGGTTTCACCTGTAATATATGAACTCTGGATTGCAGACTCTCGATTACTTTTTGTATATTACTACATACCGATATGAAATTCACATTGTGTTTGTATTTGTCGATATAGTTTCGAAAAACCTGCTGACTCTGTTGATTAATGAGGTCAATGTCGTCGATGATAATCATCTTTTTCTTGCCGTGGATACTGCACCGGGATTGCGAAAACGTCTTCATATCATTTCGATAATAATTGACACCGTGTTCTTTGAGATTATTCACCAAGAGTATATTGGTTTCGGGGATGGGTTGGGTTTTCGAGAGGCCATAATACTCGCGAATGATTGCATATAACAGTGTCGTCTTCCCCGTCCCCGGATTACCGACAAAGAGAATATTGAGGTCGTCCAGTTCGAAGAGGGTTTTCAAGACGCTTTTGAATTTGGCCTCTGCGCAGAATTGGTCGATATAGTACGGTTTATATTTAGATATAAATGTATTACAATGTTGCATTTACAATACTAGAATTCAAGGGTTTATATTATTATCATCGCTTATAAAATATTTCGATAAGATATAACCTATTTATGAATATTGTACATTATCTTCTCGAGCAGTTTTTTTATGAGGAGAAATACAATACACTCATTATTATCGTCCTATCTTTGGTAATCACCCTTTTCCAGACCAACGGCATTTCGCTCATTACGGCGAAAATCATTGGGGCCATCGAAAAGGGGGATGTCTATTCCGCCGTAACGAATTACAAGTATTTCATCATGTTGTCACTCGCCTTCTTGGCGATTTATTACGTCTACAAGACATACCAAAACCATATTTTGATGAAAATGATGCAGTGGATAAAACACGAAATCCTGAAAATCATTCTTACTATAAATAATGTCAATATGAGCCACGTCAATTTCATCGAGTTTATTACGCCCATTACTCGTATATCAGTGTCGTGTTATGTCTTGTTTTACGATGTGATTTCGGTCATTATTCCCACTACCGCCTTTTTACTGGTGATTTTCGGCTATTTCGTCTATAAAAATACGACATTAGGGCTCTTTTTCATCTTAGCAAATGCGGCAATTGTGGGGTATGTCCTCTATTTCTGGAATAGCATGTTGGAGCAAAAGAATAACCATGAAACCAAGATAAATGAAAATGAAAAGTACATTGTCGACATACTGAATAATATCGATAAAGTGATATATAGGGGACAAAATACGAAGGAAATCGAGACCTATGCCGATAAAACGAGCGAGGGAATTGAAGTCGCCGAGAATTTCATCGGATATGTGACAATGCATACCACCATTATGACCGTTTTTGTCTATATTATTATTTTCATGGCGATTGGCTATTTAATCAAACTCCATTCCGAAAAGAAAATCGACACCACTATTTTCATCACCTTTTTCACGATGATGTTGTTATATCGCGACCGCAGTATATCGACGATACACAATATACCCGATTATCTCGAATTCATTGGACGTCTCAATTTCATTGTCTTAGAATTCAATCGTATGTTGGGTGACAAAGATATTGCGTCGGAATTGACTAAATCCGACGATTACGCGTCCCATAATATTCCGTTCGACCATATTCGATATGAGCACGTCTATTTTAAATACGACAAGACGGACAAGATGATATTGAGTGATTTTAATATCGACCTCGATTTGCGCGATAAAATAATTGGTATAGTGGGTCTATCTGGAAACGGAAAATCGTCGTTTGTGAAACTGATGTTGCGACTATATGACTGCAACGAGGGTCGCATTACGATTGACGGGGTTAGTATTACCGATATTGACCCCAATTATATCCGCGAAAATGTCACCTATGTGAATCAGAGTGCGAAATTGTTCGACAAGAAAATCATGGAAAACATTATGTACGGGTGTAACGATGTCGAAAAATGCGACGAAAACCTGCGCGAAATCCTGCAACATAATAAAATCCGGGAATTGTACAAGAACGTCGACTTGGAAAATACGTATGCGGGGTCTTTAGGCGAAAATTTGTCGGGGGGTCAGCGCCAGGTGATTAATATTATCAGTGGTCTAATCAATCCGTCTAAGATTTTGATATTGGACGAGCCGACAAATGCCCTCGATGGCGATTTGAAACGGCAAATCTTAGCCATATTGAATAATTCGCGCAAATATAAGAAATGCATTATTATAATTACTCACGATGAGGACGTTCATCCATTATTTGATGAAACGATAAAAATATAAAAACAATACCAATACAGAATAAATAGTTGTAAATCACAATAATGTCCAAGAAATGTTTTATTGGCGGATGTGCAATGAATTGTGGGCAATATATTCAGGCGGTTTTCGACAATATAGTGAAAATAGGGGGATTGTTTGACGAATATAAAATAATAATTGCATATGACGAATCGAGAGACGATACATTGGCAAAACTGAATGAGCAGGTCGAGCGGTTTTCGAAAATGGGTGTTAAAATGGTTATATTGACGAACCGAAATCCACTTATTCAAAGTTTTAGGACAATCAACATTGCAAATGCGCGAAATGCAATTATTAATAAAATAAACCAATTAAATGTGGATAATTGGGAGTATTTTATTATGATGGATTTGGACGATATATGCTCAATACAATGCGATGTATCTGTATTGGCCCGGTATTTGAATGGTAGTGCCCGGACGAGTAAATGGGATGCTCTGTCATTCAATCGCGATACATATTACGATATATGGGCATTATCGTATGAGCCTTATGTATACAATTGTTGGGCATGGCAACATCCGTATAAAAGTGTTGGAAAAATAAAAGAGGAAATAAAACGGAAACTCGATACTATGAATCCAGACGAGTTGTTTGAATGCTATTCGGCATTCAATGGTTTTGCGATATATCGGTGTGCGCTTTTCTTAAATTGTCGATATTGTTGGAAAACCCGGGTATTTGAAGCGGGATTGATGCGGCAAAATGCAATTGCATTGAACGATATATTTATCAATAAACCGGATGATTGCGAACATCGGGCATTTCATTTGGATGCGATACATAAAAATGGGGCGAGAATACGTATTTCGCCTCGCATTCTATTTAGTGCTGATTATACCGACCGACCCCCCGTTTGATAATAATTGATAGAAATTCGATATAAATAGATAGACTAATAAAATACATAAAAAATGCCCAAAAGTAACTATGACATTTTAGGCGTTTCTAAGGATGCTTCCCCCGCCGAGATAAAAAAGGCATATCGTTCATTATCGCTGCAGCATCATCCCGACAGAAATCAGGGAAATGAAGATGCCAAATTGAAATTCCAAGAAATCAGCTCGGCCTACGAGACACTGAGTGACCCCGCTAAACGTGAGGTATATGATGCGGAGGAGAGCGGGATTCCAATGGGCGGATTTAATATGCATAGCATGGACGGTGATGTCGATATTGGACACATATTCAATATGATGTTTGCCGGTATGCCGGGAATGCATGGCATGCCGGGTGGTGGCATGCATAGTATGCAAGGCGGTGGTGGCCCCAATATTCGTATATTTCACGGCGGTCATCCATTTGACCACCTATTCCAAGGAATACAGAAACCACCTCCCATTATAAAAAACATCCAAATCACTCTAGAGCAGGCCTTTTCGGGATGCAGTATACCCCTTGAAATCGAGCGTTGGACATGCAACAATGCCGAAAATATAAAGTATTCGGAAATAGAAACGGTGTATTTGGCCGTCCCCCCGGGAATCGACGATAATGAGTGTATTGTGGCCCGGGGTCAGGGGAATGTCATCAATGATGAGGTCAAGGGTGACCTCAAAATCGGCGTCAAAATCCTCAACGAAACCGACTTCAAACGCCAAGGTCTCGATTTGATATATAAGAAAACCGTATCCCTAAAAGAGGCACTTTGCGGATTCACCTTTGAAATGGTGCATTTGAATGGCAAAACCCTATGTATGAATAATACCACTAGCCATACTATTATTCGACCGGGATTTAGGAAAATAATACCGAATCTTGGAATGCAGCGCGAAAATACCCGGGGGGCACTTATCATCGATTTTGATATTGCCTTTCCCGAGACGTTGTCCGCGGACAAAATAGAGGTCCTAAATACGGTCCTATAATCAAAACGGCCAATATTATTGGATATAACTATATCAAATAATAACGGGATTAGGCGGAAATACGCTTGGTCGGAATATTCACATCGACCAGATAAATCGAATTCTCAGTGGCAATAATATACTCCGTACCGACCTTGTAAATCTTAGAAATGGGGGAAGTATATTCTTCCTCGCTCTTTACCAAGAGTTTCTCTTGGTTGTCCTTGACACCAATGAGAACGGTCTTGTCCAATGAGTTTGTCCAATAATCGGACATGATTGGCTTATCTTCCACAATAGATAGTTTGAAAGCGTGCTGAAGGGTGGTATTGTCGGGAAGCCTATACCCGTTGTGTGTAGTGGCGGACGATTGTGCGGTAGAGCCGCCAGTTTGAGGTGCAGTAGTCGATTTACTCATCTGTATAAATATAGAAATAGAAATAGAATTACTTTAAATACTTATTTCAATAAATAAATAAAGTTGGGGTACAACTGGCGCGTTTGTATTTTGGCGAAAGGGGGGGGGATAAATGGACAATATATTTAGGCATTATATAGAATGGCTAAATCAAAGACATCGTCGATGCGTAAACGAGGCGCGAACAAAACAGCTAAGCGAGTCGATTACGAATGTTGTGATGCAACTATGCACGCAATATATGATTGGCAGAAACACATGTTTGAGGAACTGGGTTGGATGATTTTAGCTAAACGACGCGGAATGTTGGACAAAGTGAATACCTATAAAAATTCGTTGGCGCGTTTGAAAATGACTATACTAAAGAAGCATAAGCATGTGCGCGATTTGGATAAGAAGGACGAATTGATGATATTGCTAAAGAATGTCGAAATATTGACCGAGCATGCGAATGAAGACCTATAGGGTGGGGGCGTTTTCCACGATTCGACTATAGTATTCCGATGAAACGGAAATTGTCTTCTTTCGGATTTTGAGTTTCTTTTCTTTGGAGACGGGTTCGTCACTCTTCACCGAAATCTGACTATATTCATCCGCCAATATTTTGCGAATGAATCCGAAAATGAACTGGAGAATCTCTTCGGAGCAGTTCCCTACGATGAGGCAGCTGCCCGTCCGGAATATCATAAACGAGACCTCGGTATATTTCTTGCTGTCAGTGAGTTCGCTCATTTTCATACTGTGGTCCGATGTCACTACGCGACCCGTCTGATTGGCCACGTCGAATCCGATTTCGTGATTGAAATAGAACTTGCATTTGACCCCGGGATAACTACACGGGTCATAGGCGGTCTCGATGCCGTATTTCTTGCTTCTTAGGAGAGTGTGCAATTTCTCGCGATTAATATAGAATCCGCAATTGAAATTCGAATTGATGAGGACGCCATCCACGCTGGTATTTTCCAAGAAGTCGAGGGGGTCCGCAATAAAGGGCTGCAATATACTGATGACGAACCCCTTGACCGTATCGAGCAATTGCGAGTTCAATATGCCGGGGATTTCGAGTTTCCCCGTATTGAAAATTTTCACGTGAATTTCTTTGTAATTGTCCTCGTATAGGAATCGGATGATAAGGGCAAAACAGTTATAAAAGGCATTCTTCACTTTGCCGCGACAGTTCATGATGTCGCGCTTTGAAATACCAACGGTGATTTTCCGCTCGTCTTTGAATTTGATTCGCCGCGCCGTGGGATTGTTGATTTGCTTGATAATATTTTCGGTATAATAGGATACATTTGCCAGTCGTTGATTGTATTCGGCAAACTCTTCGGGCGTCTTCGAAACGATTTTCATCTGTTTCTTCACAACGCCGGATTGCGGTCTCCAATACTCGATGACTGGTATATTCCAGAAAATATTATAAATATCGACGGGCTGATTTAGGAAGAGCACCTTGGTCTTCGTTGAAATGTATAGCTCGTCGCAGACGGGTACGTCGATTTGTTCGGCGTGCATTGCGGGCTCGACTACGGTGTCGGTGCCCATTTTCGAATACTGTTTGCTACTTTCTTGAAATAGAATTTGGCTGACACTGCCACTTCCCTGTTGTGATATATATTGCATCCATTCATCATCAATGTTCGCCATTTAAGTCCTTTATATCTAAATTGTCTTTTTCCTTTATATCGTTTCAATTTTATTTGTTGGGGGTGGATGGCGCAAATAAAAGTCGCGAATAATGGCTAAAATGGATTCGACGTCGACATGCGTATTGTGGAGAATATCGGGAAGGAGTCCGACGAAGTCGGACATGGCCGGACTAGCGGCGGAGCCGCGTATTACATAGTTGAAATATCGGGTTAAAATCGTCTTTTTATCGGTATTATATCGAATGCTTATATCGTGAATGTATTGGAGCATATTGGGCGTAGTGTATTGGGGGTCGGCGAAACGCGTCTCTATTTCAGTTACTACTTCGGTATTTAGTATGGCTTTATCCCAAGAAGCCGATAATAATGTTTCCGACCCCAAATTGGCGCGGAATGTACAATGATTGAGCTGGATATAGTTTATCATGCTGCGAATATCGGAATTGTACATGGATTGTATATCTTCGATTGTTTTATCGGGAATCGAAATCCCCTCTTTTTCTAAGATGGTTTTTATAAAGGAATATATGTCGGCCTTGGGCAATTGGTTGAAACGGACCAATATAAATTCGTTTTTCAGGAGCTCGTCGATTTTGCTGATATAGTTACATATCAGACAAAACCGGACGTTGTGATTACACGTCTCCAAGAGATATTTCAGGGCCTGTTGCGCATTCTTAGTCATATAGTCGATTTCGTCTAAGATGACGAACTTGAGACCGGGCTCGAAAAGATTCATCGATTTCGCAAACTGGTTGATTTGGTTCCGTATAATGTCGATTCCGCGCTCATCCGACGCATTTAAATGGATAATCGTGCTCTTATTTCGCCGATTGTATTTGGTCTGATATTCGTTTATGAGATTGATGACCGTCGTCGTCTTCCCCGTCCCCGGTGGGCCATAAAAAAGGAGATTGGGGAAATAGTTTTTCTCGATAATATTTCGGAATAATTGGCGGTTTATTTTATCGAGGACAATGTCGTCGAACTGGGTGGGGCGATATTTCTCTATCCAGGGGACGGTGTTTGATTGCTCCATTTCGATTATTCTATATCAATTATTCTATATGGATTTATTGGTTATTTGTATATGGGCGGTCAAACAATAATTCAAAAGCATTTAAATAGTTTATACTGATATTTACAATAAAAATGGCTGAAATGGATGATATAACAAACAAAAAACGCAGGCGAACTAAGAAACCCTCGGTTCCAAAGGAATCCGAGGAACTACCGCAAAACAATATTAATTATGTGGTCGAAGAATACGATGAAGACGACGGTGGTCAGGTTACTTCGAGTCCTCCGACACAAGAGGAGGACGAGGACGGGGTGACAAATGAGCTGACGACGAGTGACGCCGGTACTGTAGTTTCCGACCCCCCATCTAAGAAACGGGGACGAAAACCAAAGGGGGGCAAGCTGATTACTAAGAATATTAACAATACCTGCGCTATTCCATCCGTTTCCAATATTATATTGCATCTTAAATGCTCAACTCAGGATTTGAATGACTATAACCAGCAAATGAATCAGAAAATTACCGACCCCCTGATGTACAATCCGTCCGTACCACCGAGTATCATGACTTATAATATCGAAAATTCGAGTGTCTTTTCGATGTATAATGATGAGGCCGATACGGTCCAGACTAAATACGCCTATAGTGAAAATATGCCTAAACCATTGCCGTCTATTATAGACCCCACTGCGGTCTCCCCGGACCCTTTACTCGGCGAAATGGCGGGGTCGAATGAAGCGGTGGACGACGACGATGATGTCAATATGAAAGAGGTGAATACTAAGATAAAGAAAATGAAGATTAATTTGTATAAGAATACCTTGGGTGATAAGAAATCGGCGTGTTTTTGGTGCACGTATCCGTTTGATAATGAAGTATGTTATATTCCTAAATATGAATTGGATGGCACATTAAATGGCTATGGGTCGTTTTGTCGACCTGAATGTGCCGTCGCCCATTTGATGAAGGAGAATATCGATGATTCGACCAAGTTTGAACGATATCATTTGCTAAATCGAATTTATAGTAAAGTCTATGATTATAAGCGGAACATTAAACCGGCCCCCAATCCCTATTATTTATTGGATAAATTTTACGGCAATTTGACAATACAGGAATATAGGAAATTGTTGAAAACGGAACATATGTTGTTGGTGATTGAGAAACCATTGACGCGAATATTGCCCGAATTGCATGAAGACAATGAGGAGTTTATATTGAATATGTATGGAGGGAAGACGCCGAATACAGTAGTGAATACTACGGGGGTGTACAAGGTGAAGAAACAGAGTGAGAAGCCGCGGGGGCCGAGTAAAAATAGTATTATGAGGGATAATTTTGGTTTATCTGTATAGAGTTTCTAAGCTCGAAGAGCTTAGAAACTATACCCGATTACCTTTATAGGTTTATCTGTATAACCGCGAAGCGGTTATTACTGATTACCCTTATAGGATGGATGGGTTCAAGGATAGACTATACAAAAATCAAAACATAAAGACATATTATGTAAAATAGCATATTATGTCTTTGTTTATTTCGAAGGAAAACCAAGAATTATTATGGCATGTCATGAATAATTCGACTAAATTTAGGGAATATGTTCCAAATAAAGAATCCTGGTTTAAAGAAACGATACGACAATTCTATGACGAAACTTCGGGCAAAATCTTAGACAAAGATGAGGTAAAAGAGTTGAATCGTACTGTAATACGTCATATGCTCCAAGAATTGGCTAAAATACCCGTATCGGCAAATCTAGAAACTATACAATTAGCGGAGCCTATACCAATGATGAATATTCCGGTATTGAGTGGACCATCGAGAGAGCCGAAAGCACCCATACCAAATGCAATGCTTGATGATTATGCAAATATGTACAAACCGAAACAGCCCGATAATATCGATTTCACCGAAAAAGAGGTCGATGAGCCGATTCTCAATATGGAAGAACTCATTAAATCTCAAGTGGCCGCCCGCGAACTAGAATTGGCTAAATATGCACCACCCCCACCTCAAAAACCAATCAAAATCGACAATGAAATCGATAAAACGATTGTATTGGAAGAATCGCGACAGGTGACATGGGAAACACCTACCCTGGTCTAGATGTATATACAGTTCCTTACCCGTACGTGGGGTCAGTAATAGATGATATAGTTGAACTGCTCGACCGGCTTGAGCCCATTGAACTGCTCGACCGACTTGAGCCCATTGAACTGCTCGTACCCGACCTAGGTGTCAACATATCGAGGAAACTTTCCGTATCATCATCCTCCTCGTCATCATCTCCGCAGCTGCCCGATTTTGGCGGTGGCGGCGGTAAGGGGGGCTTTTTTTTACCAGTAAACAGCTCTTTTATTTCAATGACATGTGTATATTCTGGATTTGGTTTATCGGGTTTTAGCTCCATTAAAATATTCCCCAACATAGTATCGACTTCATCAATATAGTTTCCTATTCTGTCTTCACTTTCAATTGTCATAGTATGCACCAATTTTCGTGGGTCACCATTTTTGTATAATACTTCACGGGGGTCCATTTTTACACGGAGAACAATTCTACCAGTTATATCTGCATCGGATGTGTCTATGCGAGTAATCGTTTTCTTGAGTGGCGCAGTGGTCGCTTTCTTAGTAGTGGCAGTAGAAGTAGAAGTAGAAGTAGTGCCCGACGTCTTTTCTTTGTGTAATTTTAAATTGGTTTCACTAAGGGGTAGTGGAGGTACAGATTTTTCACCCCCCCTTTTTTTCCTATATGATTTATTCGCCCCCCTTTTACACCTTTGCGCATTTGAAATGCGCATGGAACTGTTGCCCTTTAACTCTTTTACGCCCACTTCGTGGGCGTTTTGAATGCGAAAAGGTGTAAACATTTTTTTATTTGAAATCCTTCTTGTTTTTACCATATATCGACTATATAAACTCGATATATTTTATATATTGTTGACCATTTGACCCCAATATGGAAATTATTTATTGAAATAGATTTGTCGGAACTTTTCTACGTATTTGTCCGGTATTTTTTTATGCATAAAGAGTTTCAAATTCTTTTCCATCGACATTCGTCGGTCGAATTCGGTTTTACGCGTCAACATTGTAATCAAAAAGAAGAGTGAATACATACCACATTCAGTATCGGTATATTGATGTGTGACGGGGTAATTCTCATAGTATTTGAATTTAATTGGTTTAGGCAATTCTTTGCCTTGGTCGATAATACGATTCGCTAAATCCATTATTTCCTGCGGCGTTTTATTCGCCGCACTGTCAAAATAGATAATGGCGCGGTCTTTTATATCGATAAACATGGAGACCCAATGCGACCCCGGTTCATCGTGATTATCTAAATTGAACGAAATGCCAATCCGTTTAATACCTGCGTCAATCTGCTTTTTCAAAGAAAAGTGGCAGAGTTCTTCCCATACACATGTCGAGTCATTTTCGGGGACGCGGGTGTCGAAATCCATCGGCGTGGGTCCTAAGAATTTGAATGTCTTGTATTTCTTCTCATATTGTTTCATCACTTTGGCAATATCGAAATTAGTCAGCCATTCATTGGGATTATTATTCCAAGATTTGGGGTGTTTGGGTGCGAATAAGTATTCGGCCAAGTAGGTGCGCTCCGACACGGGGAGCTCGGTCAGCCAGCAGTCCTCTTTTTCACACTTGGACAATTTCAATCGCAATTCTTGGAAAACCTCCTTGGGAACGTTGGATAGTATCTTAGACGCCGGATTGTTTTTATTATAGGCATCGCGGATTTTCATGAGTGCGTTGTCCGTAAAACACGTCTCTTTACTGACGGTTTTATTTTCGACTAAGGGACTGCAACTCATTTTATATGCCTTCTGGGTCCGCTGTTTCTTGGGTTTACGTCTACCTTTCTTGGTGGAAAACAGACTAAGCATTATATATATTGTATATATAATGTGTATTTGCCGTATTATTTACTCAATTTAGTAGCATACATATCCATAGTATAAATCGAACGGGGCATCTTAGTTTTATCGCCCGTTTTCTTTATATTTTTGCCCCAATAAGTGTGATTCTCTCTAAAGGATTCTGACTCTGTATCCTCGGTCGTATCATTATCAATTCGACCAAATAGTGTGTCTTCATCGTCGGCTTCGGCATCGGCGTGGCCAACGTAATCCGGTCTTTGCTCCAATTCGCGCATTTCAAAATACTGTATACACGTTTGCAGATATTTATCGAAGGTGTCGTTTACATCGAATGTATGTTTCTCGGGAACGCCCGTTTTCATTGAGTCGTCCAAGAGTTCGTGTGTGAGGTCGACGATTTTTTCTTGGTATTTTTGTATTTTGCGAATCCGGGATTGGAATTCTTTGTGGCGGTCGGGGTTCGTTTTGGCTAAATATTTGCTATAGTGGGTTTTATTCATCATGAGTTCCATCGTTATACGGTCAATGTCGGGACGGCCACTCGATTTCTCATTATATGGTTGGTCAACCACATCCGCAATGTCACTCTCCTGCATTTTTATGTATATACATTTTATTATTCGTCCAATAACATAATTGCCATTGCGGCATAATTGTGCAAATCCAAGAGAGTATCGCGTATTCCCTCGTCATTGACTAAATTCACCCCATTCTTAGTAATTGACATTGCCCGTTGCAATTTGTCTTCGATGCGCATTAAGACACCAATGACCCCGTATTTCGCAAATGCGTCCCCATAATCCGCGTTTTTTCGGGTAAAGAGCTCCAGTGCATTTGCCTGTACGGTTTTCATTTGCTCGACACGATTGCTCATTTATATGGCTTAATTAGTCATTTGGCTTTATATTATTATATGTTTTATATGAATGCGACACGTGAAGAATGGACGATTCCCCATAAATGTATAATGAGACATATATCTAAGAAATCCATATAATCGCAAAAATCGCAAAAATCGCAAAAATCGCAGAAATCGCAAAAATCGCAGAAATCGCAAAAATCGCAGAAATCGCAGAAATCGCAAAAATCTAAGAATTCACATAACCCCGGCGAATCCGTCTTCTAATAGATATACCTATATTGTTGTATATTGATTTGCTTTCAATATACATAAAATATAGTATAAAGAAAAAACATCAAAAATCATTTATAGTCCTATAGAATAGAATAGAAATGACAATTATCAATGGTATTGAAATAGACCATATTACCTATAATGAAAATACGATAAAAACGGCCATTGTCAATAACGACCCGATAGAGGAAAAACTTCACGTTATTGCCGTAATATCGAACCCCTGTCTATTTGCTAAACGATATATTCTCATGCGGGAGTTCATTAAACGGTTCGAAGTCGAGGAGACTGATGTAGAGCTCTACATAGTCGAATTGGCCTATGGTGACCAGAAATTCATCATTACAGACCACAAAAATGAGAAGCATTTACAGTTGCGCACAAATGTGCCTCTGTGGCACAAAGAAAATATGATTAATTTAGGCATAAAACGCCTTTTACCAAAGAATTGGAAGGCAATGGCATGGATTGACGGCGATATTGAGTTTGAGAACCCATCTTGGGCAAAAGACACCTTGAAAATTCTCAATGGAACCAAAGATATTGTCCAATTATTTAGCCAATGTTTAGACCTCGACCAAAAACAGCAAATTATGAAAATCCATAGTAGTGGGGGATATCAGTTCATGAAACGATTGCAATATGGGTCGGGAATTAATCATTGGCATCCTGGATATGCATGGGCCATTACGCGAAAAGCATACGAACGATTGGGTGGGTTATATGAAGTTGCCATCATAGGTTCGGGGGATAATATTATCATGCATTCTTTATTAGGGAATGCGCGTAATGTGTTGAGCTC
>Ga0136644_10000915_pt1 | contig 23571 bp, 17 predicted proteins | sample C_130820_EF_Meta_FD_94780 | JGI IMG/M metagenome (GOLD analysis project Ga0136644, IMG submission 94780) | Freshwater microbial communities from Lake Croche, Canada to study carbon cycling - C_130820_EF_MetaG (v2) (version 2) | ecosystem: Environmental > Aquatic > Freshwater > Lake | place...
CCTACCTTTGGCGACCTGCAAGCCCAACGGAGCATTCCAAAGCAGATCGGTCGCTAGCTCCCATCGTGTGCCATCCCAACCGTAAAGGAACGGGCACGAACCGATGAGCACCTGCTTTTCCTCGAGCACCTCATTGGACCTCGGATCGATGAGGCCTTGGGTCAGTCCATTGACGAAAATCGTTCGCAGCGAATAAGCGTCGGAGTTCCCTAACCCAAAATGGACCGAATCGTCTTCGATGATGCGAGCCTGATACCCAAAAGGCCCAAAGACTTCCAATGTTGAACCGACCGCGTATTGGTTGTTGCGCCCACCTCCGTTAACGTCCGAAATCCCCTTGACCCGGTACACCAAGTGGCGATGATCGGCTCGGGATTCGGATACAAAGAGCGTGGGTTTCCCCTCCTCGATGCAGATCGCTTCAAGCCAACCGTCCGAATCCAGATCCCCCAAGGCGATCGGCGGGATCGAGTCGGTAGGTTTCTCATACTCCGAGAATGGCACATTGAGAAAACTCCCGTCTCCCTGGTTCAAGCATAACTGGACTCCTCGAGCGGTGCTTGCCAACACATCGATGCTCGAGTCGTTATTCCAATCCCCGGTGGCAATCTTGGCCGGACCGGCACACAATCCGCCCTGTTGCGTAAGCCGAATGGCACCGGTCTTGTACTCCGTCTTGGTGAGAATGTACTTTGAGGCCGTCCGGGTGCCACCCAAGATCAGGTCCCAAGAATAGTCGTTGTTCAACTCTGCGACCGCCACAAAGCCGGCTTGCTCAAACGCCGGCTTACCCTCAGGATCCAAAAGATCGCGAAATCGAAACTGTCCGTGTTGGATGTTTTCGAGAAGACCAAGGCCGTCGTTGAGCGAAATAATGACGTCGAGATCCACATCCCGATCGATATCCGCAACCGCCAAGCTCGTTGCGATTCTTGAGGCATCAGGTAGCATGCTAAAGCTACCAGCGTCCTGGAACATTCGGCTGCCCAGGTTCTGTCGCAGCACCACCCGGCCCTCGGCCACAATCACCAGATCTAGGTCCCCATCGGATTCCCAATCGATAGGTGCTACGGCCGTGACTTGCTTGAGGTCGGACAACCCAACCGATTCTTCCAGAAGCGACCAAGTCGGTTTCCCCTCCGATTGCGTACCGATAACGACGATGCGTATCCCATCCTCGCCGTACAAGACCAAGTCGCGAATAGTCTCATGACGCACCGACGCCTGAAGTCGCTTTTGTGGGTCCATCGACTCGGCCTGGCGTGGTGCAGGGGTTCCGCGATGAGCATCGACCGAGAAAAGATCTACAGCACTCAGGCCGGCGATGGGGAAGGGGAGGGCAATCCGGGCAAGTTCCGTCCAGCTTCCCTTCAAGTCTGCCTGGCCTAATAGGAGTTGATCCTTTGTCCAAACCAAAACCTCAGGTCGCGTGTCGACATCCCAATCAAAGAACCGAGCCCCTTGGGAGTCCAATACATCGAGCGCGATGCTCTTGATCGGGCCCGAAGAGACCTTGGCCGCCTCTTTATTACGGCTTTGGAGGATCGACTGCACATCGCTCAAATCCAGAAACGCCAACTCATTGACATCGATGCTGCGCGCGTCGACTAAACTCCCCTCGGTTGCCTTGGACTCCCCGACCCATCCGATAATCGTCGACAGAGCCATATCGAGATCTCGTTTCCCAACCTCGATAGCACCGCGCAGATCTCGAAGATCCTTGGGCCGTCGCTCCATCTTCCACTTCCACTCGAACGGTTCGAGCAACGTTGCCAAGGGTTCGACATATTCGAGCACCGCTGGATCCTTTAGCTGAACCAATCGCTGAATCAGCAGACACAGCAGATAGATGTTTCTAGGGTTGGCTTGATGTGCCAACTTCAGCGGCTCGACGGTCTTTTTCAGAATGTCAGGATCCACGGCGCTCATCGCTTCGGCCGAGTTGTTGTACTGCGTGGCAAGAAACGCATTGCCTGGGAATTGCTCGACGAACTTCTCGAGCTTCTTGAGCAAATTGGCTTGCTCCTCATCAGCGATAATCGGATTGGCCGCTGCAAGCACGGCAATCCAGCGACTATCTCTCAGGACACTCAGTTGGCAAGCGATAGGATCCTCAGGGGCCGATCGCATGTACTCGGCAATCGCACTCGAAGAAAGCTCGAAGAGTCCAGGCAGCCTAGCTCGAAGTTTCTCTACGTCGTTGGTGGGGTCCTGTGCCAAGTCGATATTGTATTTGACATTCGCAAGCGAAGCGATCGCTCGGTTCCTTAGCACTGAAACACTGCGGTCTTTGCCTTGGAGCTCGTCGTAGACCTCCATCGCTTTATCGTACTGAACGTTCTCAAGAAAGGCCGCTGCTCGAACGAGCTTTTCAAAGTTCGATTCTGCGAATGTTCCACGCCCTCTAGAAAAAACACCCTGATCTCGGTTCCTCAACCAATAGTACCCTCCTAGGACAGCGGCGATGGCCAGCATCCAGCACACTGCCACAAACCAAAACGAGGAGCGATTGCTTGACATGGAAATAGTGCACCCCAGCTAGAATCGACCCGGAAAGCAAATGGAAAAGCGAAGATAAGACGAGGGGGTATTTTACACTCTATCCGAAGAGGTGTGGACAAAGAGAACCGGCTCAAAAATGCCCTGCACCTCCGGCAAGGAATAATGCAACTCCCGCTCGATTTGCTGATCTATCACCCCAAAAACCGCTAGATACTGGAGGTTGTCGAAAACGAACAACTCAGACAAGACGTCAGCGGACAGCGTGCAACCCTGAAGATCGATTGCCACTAGGTTGGGGAATTGAACAAGCTCCTCGACCAGGTCCAAATCGATGTGTGTGTTGCGAAGAACCACCACGCTGATGCTCTCCCGACGAGTCCGACTCATCTTCTTGATCGAAGGGAATCTGATCGGGTGCTGGAAGTTTTCAAATCCCGGCGTTTCTCCAGGCTGGCTACTAGGCTCAAGATGGACGAAATTCCAAAATCGACTCGGGGAAACCTCTAAAACTCGCCTGCCGTCTGGTGTTGTTTTTTCGCTCGACCTGATTTCGATCTTGACCTGCTTGACAAAACGTTTCGAAAAAACCGAACCAATCAAAGCTAGAAATGCCAGGAGCATCACCACAAGCGAAAAAGAGTGCATACCCTGAAACGCTACGTCGTTGTAAGCGGTCAATGCTGAGCTCACGAATGCAAATGCAGAGGCGACCATGGCAAAAAGCACGACGTTTCTGTTAACACTACTTTTTGCAGCAAGCGATTTCGATGACATCTTGGGCTCTTCTGTACATAGTCAATCACCTTGCCTCCCACTTTTATCAAACGGCTATGCAACCATAGTCACGGGCCGCAATGGGATGCACAATAGAGGCAAGCTCAATGTCAGCCAGCCAAGTACTTGCCGAAACGTACCCAAACTCACATGGTCGTTTCGACTCGGCGGATGATTGATCCCCATGAACGTAACCAACACCAACATCAACACAAACAACCCCTGCCCAAACACCAAAACTCCAAACAGGACATAGGCGATGCATGCAAAATAAGCAACTTTGGAAAACAGGTGCGATCCGGTCCCGAGCAACCCAAAGATGACGTGCCCTCCATCGAGCTGGCTGATCGGGATCATATTCAATCCAGTCACCAGCAATCCGACCCAGGCGGCCATAAGCAACGGATTCATGTCGATGTTCTGAATCCCTGATACCTTCGCAGTGCTCAACCCCATCCATTCAAAAGGTGGCTTGGGCGGAGGTGTTAGCGTTAGAGCCGATGTCTCTTGAAAAACACTCTGCAAGCCTTGGATGATCAAGGGCTGGCCAAAGGTATACGAAGGGACGCCACCTGAACGCATGGGTAAATCGATCAGCAGGCCCGCGCAAGCCACTGGGATCGCAATGACCAAGCCGGCCAGCGGACCAGCGATCCCTATGTCAAATATCTGCTTGCGATCGGCTCGCCTGCCATCCATCAAAATCACCGCACCGCATGTTCCGATCGGACTGATCGGAAAGGGGATGAAAAGCGGTGGGGTGGATCGAATGCCATAAAACTTCGTGGCAAGGTAATGCCCGAGCTCATGGGCACCCAAGATCGCCGTCAACGCCAAGGAAAATATCAGGCCCCCAAACCAATTTGCCAAAATGCTCCGACGAACATCGAAAAGCGATCCGTCGTAGACCGCCGCCTCAATGGCCTCGACCGGCGACCACATGGTCAAGCCCGCCCAGGTCATCGACAAGACCGACGCAATCAGCAAAAAAATCGGTAACTTCCATCGCCGAATCCAATGCAAACCCCCAGCGGATTCTCCATCGCCTTGCACCGCCCCCAACCCAAGAGCATCCCTTGGAACCTCTCCAGCCCCTGGATCGCCTGCCCCATGAACCTGGAACTGCTCGAGGGCTTGCAATGCTCCATCGGCAAGTTCGACCGGGTCGCTTTGCAAACCGCTGCGGCCATCGCGGGAGGATTCTCGTGGCATGGTTGGATTTAAACCGTATTCCGTTTGCTAATAAGCGATGCGTTGCTAAGGTACCCAAGGATCGAACGCCGAGCCACGATCGCTAAGTAAGTCGCCAAGGAGCTCTCGCCACGAAACGTCCGAATCATGGCAAAACCATTGGCCCGGACCTCACAGAAAAACTCCTCCGCTAAACTCTCTCTCAACTGCGATGAGCGATCTTGACTCGAAACTCCACTAAACGCCAGGGTATCATCGACCACATCCATGACCAACCCGGCAAAACGGTCGCAGAAATTCTCCCAAGCCTGAGAATCCCCATCCATGCAGTCCCTGATCAGTCCTCGATCCAAGTCAGAAAGGGCCACGCAGTGCTCCAAGTTAATTGGGGTGAATGCAATCCAGGAAAAGGAACTCTAGGGGCAGCGCCGCGATCTTAAAAATCCGCCCCGATCTGTCCCAATCAACCACGATTCACTCAATTTTAGACCAGAAATGGCCGACAGCAAGCTACTTAAGGTTGCTTGACAGTCAGATGCGACCTGCCTAGGATGCCCCAGATGCGTCCCGAAGGGAAATCGCCTACGTATTTAGCTCAGTTTTTGTTTAGCCCAGTTTTTTCGTTGAAAATTTTAAGCTTGGAAAGGTTCTTGGAACCATGACTCACGTTGTGACTCAGCCTTGTGTAGGTTGCCGATATACCGACTGCGTGGTTGTCTGCCCAGTCGAATGCTTTTACGAAGGGGAAACGATGCTCTACATCCACCCCGATGAGTGCATCGATTGCGAGGCCTGCGTGGCCGAATGCCCCGTAGAAGCAATTTTTCACGAAGACAACGTACCAGCCGATTGGAAAGAGTACGTCGAGCTAAACGCCAAAATGGCCTCGAGCTCCAAAGTCATCACGGAAAAGAAAAAACCGCTGGCCGACTCCTAAAACGCCTGCGGCCCTTAAACGCCCGCAGCCCTAAAAAGCCTGTAGCCCAAAAAAGCCTGTAGCACCGAGTTCGAATCTTCCGGGATCGAATCCCCCGGCTCAACGACTAACTTCGGCGACGGCTATCTGGGCCGGTGCGTAAAGCCGTACCCCCCAGTCCAGCCCAGAGGGCAAAAGCGACAAGTCGGTCCGATGCGCAAGCTCCACAGCAAACAAGCTTCCAACCGGTGCCGCCCGAGTCCAATCGCTCAAAAGCTGCGTTAGCTCGGCTCCATGCGTTTCCCACATCGAATAGGGGGGACAGCAAAAAACCACCCAGGGAAACCCAGCCTGCTCGGAGCTGAGCCCCTCAACGCCCAAAACCTCCAAACCATCGGCCAATGAACGAGACCACCGCATAACGTCTTGGTCCAGTACCGTGACCTGCTCTGAAATTCCTAAATCCTGGGCAATCTTTTGAATAACCCTCGCCCCAGGCTTGAGAATCTCCCATATCCAAGCATGCTCGACGCCCCGCGATACAGCCTCAAAAGCCAAAACGCCGGAACCTCCGAAAAGGTCGAACGCAAGACGGTTTTCAAGCGTACCACCTAGCAGATTCATCACCGCCTCCCGCGTCCGGTCCTTCATCGGCCTGGTCCTTGCGTCACACGCAAATTGGAACTTGCGCGAACGATGACTCCCGGCGATGATCCTCAATGTGATCGTTTCGTAATCAGCTTTTTTCATGCAAATCTCGTTACAGACATCCCCAAAACTTGCGCTTAGCACCCACCCGTTACCTGCCATGCAATCGAAGATGCTTAATCCTCTTTCTGTGACTCGATTCCGGTGCCTTCTTGCAATCTCGACCGCAGGGGTCCTGATGTGCCTTGCCTGGGCCCAACCAGTGTGGTCCCAATTGGTCCCCCCGTCCAGCCCCGAACAACTCCCCGGCGGGAGTGTCCTATCCGGCAAAAGCCCCCTATCCAAAAACCCCCTGCCCAAGTCCCAAGGCGCAGCGACACCCTCGACAAGCAAACTCTCTCCCGAAGAACGACAAGCTCGAATCCAAGCCAAACAGCAAGCGGAGCAAAAGGCCGATGAATTCCGCATGACTACCTACGGAATGATCGCTCCTACAGACCAAGCCCCCCTTGCGATCGCTTTCCAGAAAGCCTCCGACAATTTCCGAAATGCCATCGCAGATTACACCGAAGCCCACGTCAGAATACAACATCGCTTGAAAGACGTAATGCCCGAGGGAGCCCGCGAAAAATGGCTCGAAAAACTTGCTGAATCCAACACTGCTCTTCGGGCCTACCGAGACGCAGCCGCAGAGCTCTACGCCAGCGATCCAAACCAATACCCAGGCGTCGGAGACCTTCTCAAGGAGATGCTCCTGTACGACGGAAAAACCGATCGATTGGACCATTGGACCGGTCCTGCGAAAGTTCTCGTAAACTCTAAGGCTCTGGTCGATGACCAAGTCCTCCTGGCTGCAGGTTTCGCAGGCTTGATCGAAGGGGATTTTGAACTCGTCAAACAAACATGGACCCAGCTCGAAGCCGCCCAAAAACTAGGCCCCCAAGAGTCGATCCTCCTGTCTAAACTCGATGAAATCCAAAAGTCCTGGGAAAATGAACTCAAACGCCAAGAACAAGACAAGTCGAAAAATAACCCCCAAGTTCGAATCCTGACAACCAAAGGGGAAATCGTTGTCGAACTCTTCGAGGACGATGCCCCGGAAACCGTAGCCAATTTCATGTACCTGGTCGAACAAGGCTACTACAACCGAAAACCATTCTTTTTCGTGAAAGAACACCTCCTGGCGCAAACCGGCTGCGAAAAAGGGGATGGCAAAGGAAGCGCCGGTTATGGGGTCAAACCAGAAGCCGACCTCCCCACCCGACGCAACCACTTTCGAGGCTCGCTGGCCATGCCCGTCGGAAATGTCTCCGACCCCTCCCAAGGCTCCTTGAGCTTTGCCGGAAGCCAATTCTATTTCTCATTCTTGCCCCTGCCACTGGCCGACGAACGAAACGCAGTTTTCGGCCGCGTCATCTCAGGAATCGAAACCATCGGACTTTTCAAAATCGTCGACATGACCGATGAAGAGACCCGAAAAGACCACAGCCTCCGAATCGACACCATCATTCGTACCGAAGTCATCCGCAAACGGGACCACGATTACCGTCCCACCCCCGTCATCGGTCGACTCCCCCGCTAATCCCCAAAAGCATGCTCGCGGGCGTCCCCCGAAATCCTATCCCAGGGAACCCTTGACCCACCCAGCTTTTTGTTATATTCTCGCTCTCGCTCAGGAATTGCAATCGTCGCGGATGTGGCGGAATTGGCAGACGCGCTAGACTCAGGATCTAGTGGCCTAATACATATGGCCGTGGAGGTTCGACCCCTCTCATCCGCATTCCTAGAAACCCGCTTTAGTCCGCTCGCCGCTCTTTGAAATGCCAAAAGACTTCCTCGCAGGTGTGCAGCCCGAATACGACGTTGTAGTGATCGGCTCTGGCTTAGCAGGGATGACCTCTGCGAATATACTCGGACGCGCCGGACACCGTGTCCTGCTGCTCGAACAGCACTACAAATTCGGCGGACTGGCCACCTGGTTCAAACGTCCCGGCGGCCATACCTTCGATATCTCCCTGCACGGATTCCCCTACGGAATGCTCAAAAGCTGCAGGCGCTATTGGAACGACGAAATCTCCTCAAACATCGTCCAGCTCAAAAACATCCGGTTCGATAACCCGATGTTCTCCCTGACGACCACCTACAACCGCGAGGATTTCACCGCTCTCCTGGAATCCCGCTTCGCGATCCCTCGCGAATCGATCACTCAATTCTTCGACACCGCTCGAGGAATGAACTTCTACGACGATCAGTCGATGACCACCCGGGAACTGTTCAACAAGTTTTTCCCAGGTCGCGAAGACATCGCTAGACTCCTGATGGAACCCATCACCTACGCCAACGGCTCGACCCTCGAAGACCCCGCAATCACCTACGGTATCGTCTTTTCGAATTTTATGGCCAAAGGTGTCTTCATCTACGAAGGTGGGACCGATGATCTTGTCAGCAAGATGCAAGCCGAAATGACCAGAAACGGCGTCGACTCCCGAATCAAATGCGATGTATCGAAAATCCTCGTGGAAAACGACAAAATCCGAGGCGTCGAAGTAAACGGGCAGCAGATCCGTTGCCGCGCTGTGGTGAGCAACTCAAACCTCCGCTCGACAATCTTCCAACTCGTCGGCCAAGAAAAATTCGATCCGAAGTTCATTCAAGAAGCCCAAGCTGTTCGTCTCAATAACAGCAGCACCCAAGTCTATATGGCTATCAAACCCGGCGTCGAAATCCCTGAATCGACCGGCGACCTACTCTTCTGCTCCACCGCAGATGCATTCCGAACCGACCTGCTCTTGGATCGTAACATCACCTCACGCACGTTTAGCTTCTACTACCCTCGCACCCGACCCGATGGCAAACAACGCCACGCTATCGTCTCTAGCACCAACGCCAACTGGAGCGATTGGGCAGAACTCGACGAACAAGCTTACAAGGAAAGCAAAAATGAACTCGTAGAGACAACGCTCGATGCTTTGGAAAAATACGTTCCAAACTGCCGCGAAAAAGTCGAGTGGGCCGAAGCCGCCACGCCACGCACCTTCCACCACTACACCAAACATGTCTCAGGCGCAAGCTTCGGAACCAAATTCGAAGGCCTCGCTGTCTCTCGAGCACTGCCCCAGCAAATCCACGGCCTCTATCACGCAGGGAGCGTGGGAATCATCATGTCCGGTTGGCTAGGTGCTATCAACTACGGTGTGATCGTGTCCAACGAAGTCGACCAAATGCTATCCAAGTCAGCCCTTCCAACCCCTATCTGACTCACCTACCAACAAACTGCAACCAAGCAATGATCACACGCAGGCGCGCACGCGAAATCGTCCTCCAACTACTCTTCGAGGAAGATCTTCATCCAACCCGCGATGATCAAATTGCCAAAGAGTTCCTCGCCAAACGTCTGCATCACCACCAAGCCCTCGTCGCCTTCGCCCAATCACTCATCGATGGCGTACGAGAAAATCGACCTCAAATCGATAAACTCCTCTCCAAACACTCAGCCAACTGGGCCATCAAACGCATGGCTACCATCGACCGAAATGTCCTGAGAATCGCTGCCTATGAAATGCTCCACGGCGATACCCCCGGCCGAGTTGCAATCAACGAAGCAATCGACATCGCCAGACGCTACGGCGGACTCCACTCAGGTGCCTTCGTCAACGGAATTCTGGACCGTATCCTCCGCGAGGACGTTATCCTCCGCGAAGACATTGCCCCACAAGAATCCAAAGCGTAACTTTATTGCAGCCATCAACCAATTGCAGGAGCATGTATGTCGAATCCTAATAGCGATCCGGGTGACTCCATGGAGAACATGCCCGCCGTCCGTGCTCGCGTCCCAGAACATGTGGCCCGAGGGGAAATCAGCACCGGAGTCATCGTCGTTACCGGCGGTACCGAATTTGTCCTGGACTTTGTCCGAAACCTCCCCCGCCCGAGCACCATCGTCGCCCGAGTCGTCCTACCCCACGGCGTAATGCCCCAATTCATCGAAGCTCTCGCAAAAAATATCGAACTGTTTCGACAACGATACGGTGAACTACCCGGTAGCCAACTTCCAACGACTCCCTCAGTCGAGATCCAACATTCCCCCCCATCCCATGAAACCGGTCTGGGACTGCCCGCTCCAAATCAGTCACCCAGCAGTCCCGCCGAATTGCCTGGCACCACCAGCATCCAAGCCGGCATGCATTCGAATCCAACTCCCCCGCAACCTCCTGCTTCACAACATCCGGCCCCACAGCCCCCCCAACCACCCAAACGACAAAACCCCCAAGAGATCTACGACGAACTAAAACTCCGCGACGAAATCCTAAGCGGCGTTTACGCCAACGCTGTCATGATCGGGCATGGACCCTACGAATTCAGCTTCGATTTCATCACCAACTTTTACCCCCAATCGGCCGTCTCGGCCCGAGTTTATCTGGCCTCAGGACACATCGCCCGCCTGCTCGACTCCTTGAAACAATCCTGGGAACAACTTCGACCTCGATTAGGTTACCCACCGGGCAACAACCCCTAACAACCCCAAGCTGGCATGTCCGACACCCCGCAAACCGGCACCGATCTATTCTCACCCCCCAAGGCATATGTACCTGACGCCAGGCATGTGATCCTTGCTAGCTCCTCTCCCAGACGACGCAAGCTCATGGCCCAATACGGCTTTCGCTTCGAAGTCATCGAGCCAGATCCCGCGGCCGAGTGCGGGATCTGCTCCCGAGAAACGCCCCCGGAACTCGTCGCCAGACTCGCTTACCAAAAAGCAGCAGATGTCATTCAAAAGATTGACATCGACGAGCGAATTGTCTTGTCCTGCGATACCGTTGCCGAATACGCCGGAATGGTACTCGGTAAACCCAACGATGTGGATCATGCCAAAGAAATGCTGTTGCGACTTCGGGGACGTGAGCATCGCGTCTACAGCGGACTTTGCCTATGGAGCAGAGCTACCGGGAATCGAATCGTCCGCGTCGATTGCTCTACCCTAGTTTTGAAATACTTCACCGATGACGAACTCGATGAGTATCTAGCAAGTGACCTGTGGGTCGGCAAAGCCGGCTCGCTGGGCTTCCAAGACGGCCCGCCATGGCTGACGCTGCTCAAGGGCTCGGCAACCAACGTCGTCGGACTGCCCATGGAACTCCTTGACGATATGCTCAAGAGCTTCTGAATATGGCTCGTCTTCAGAACTTGTGGGTCCCTAATGGTTCTGCTAAGTAGCGAAACTATAGGAATCACTAAAAAAACTTCCCTGTACATCAAAGCGGCTGGTTATCTTGGGAATGCGAAAAATCCATCGGCGATCAGCAACGCATCGGATGCGTTGCCGTACAATATAGCTATCGACGTGAAAGGCTATGGTGTTTTGAAATTCAGTGTAACCCGCGATCATCCAGGAAGGACTATTTTCCGAAACGAAACTAATGATGAAAAATGAGCCTCGCGAAAATCATGAAGATGAGCCAGTCGCACAATCACTTGAAGAGTTCTTCAGGACAGAAAAACTGACACGAATCCTATCGGATTCCGATAGGACTGGAGAAACCTCCAGCCAGGAAATGTTGGAGGGTAAGAAGCCTAAGTTAAAGTATTTTGGCGATTACGAATTGATCGAGGAAATCGCTCGCGGTGGCATGGGGGTAGTCTACAAAGCTAAACAAGTACGACTCGGCCGGATTGTGGCTTTGAAGATGATTTTGACAGGGAATTTTGCCTCCAGAGAGCAGATTGCGCGATTTCACACAGAAGCTCAGGCCGCTGCTTCGCTGAACCACCCCGGAATAGTTCCGATATTTGAGATCGGAAACCAAGACCACCAATACTACTTCTCCATGGCATTCATTGAAGGCGAGAGTCTACAGCACATAGTAAAACGTGGGCCCATCGCTCCTTTGCAAGCTGCGTCGATAACTCGCAAGATAGCACTGGCCATTGCCTACGCACATTCCAAGGGGATCATCCACCGTGATTTGAAGCCCGCAAACGTCCTAATCGATACAACCGGAGAGCCTAAAGTAACCGATTTTGGATTGGCTCGACGTATCGCAAACGAAAGTGAATTAACTAACACAGGAATCGTGCTCGGTACTCCTAGCTTTATGCCTCCAGAACAGGCTTCCGGATCGACAGGTTTGATCGGGCCGCCTGCGGATATCTACTCCCTGGGCGCTACCCTATATTGCCTGATTACTGGAACACCCCCATTTTTAAGTGATTCACCTATCGCAACCATAAAACAGGTTTTAGAGCAGGAAGCAACGCCACCACGCAAGCTCAATAAAAAAATTCCAAAGGATTTGGAAACTATCTGCATGCAATGCTTGCATAAAAAAACAGAAAACCGTTACGCAAGTGCCTCACTGTTAGCTGAAGACCTACAGCGTTTCATTGACGACGAACCTATTCACGCAAAGCGAACTGAAGTGCGAGAATTGGTGTCGCGCAAGCTACGTAAACATCCACAAAGCATTGCCCTGATTGCGCTTCTGACATTGATTCTATGCTGCATCCCCATTTTCTGGGGCCTATTTTTCAACTCAACCCGAATCGAGGAAATCAACTCCTCGGTGCTTAGCATCGAGAAGAAAATTATCAATATGACTCTGCAAGACGCTGACACGCCATCGATTAATTCAGAGATTGATCATCTGGCGCAATTGGACGAAAAACAGTCTGAGCACTCAAAGCAGAAATATTTCGAAAAGATTGAAAAACTTTTTAATGAGCGATTTAATACTTTACGCATTACCGATGAAGAACGCGAGTTGTTGACTCGCCTACGAGATCGATTGATTGTGACCGTGGGCTTCCGATCCGATACGGTAAACCAAAAGCTAAAGGATATTCAATCACTCTGGTTGATCGGTCACGACATCAGCTCAAAACGAGGAGATTCGAAAGATCTACTTTCCAATCAACTATCAAGCAATCAAAACAACAATTGGGTCAATCAAAAACCAAACGAAATTCTATTCACCAAGATTCCAGTTTCCAACCACGAAAGAATCGAACTTGAGTTTGAATTAAACGAAAGATCAAAGAGTGCTGTGGGAATTATTGTTCGCTTTGATGGTGAACAGGAGTATCGGTGGATGCTGGTACCTGAGGATCTAGGAAAAGCGAAACAAATCATTTCGGAGGACCCCGACCGCGAGGGTATACCTGTCGCATCGGGCGATTTCTGGGAGTTGCAGCTGTGGAAGAACTCCACATTGCTGCGGACTGCATCGCTAGGCAAATTAAAACCGACCCCCGCCCCTCACGTGCTTATTGCCACCAAGGAAAACGGCAAACTTCTCGCCCAGTTTAGCGCAGGAATTTCCGTAGAATTCGAAGATGTTTTTCCCCTTACGTCGGACAAAAATGGAAACCTAGCACTAATCGTAGGTTCCTCCGCGGAAATCGTGTCGTTACGAACCAAACGAATTCAGATCGTTGGTGATACATCCTGGATGGTAAGCGGCGACCGATTGTTCGAAGCTGGACAATGGAAAAATGCGATCGATACTTACGAGACAGTCCTGACGAGACTTCTTGCAAACGATCCAGAATCGCGAAATGAAGTACTCTACAAACTCGGACTTTGCCATATGCGAAACAAAGATCTGGAAAAGAGCAAGGAATATTTGACTCCTGTCGCTGCCCAAGCTAATTCGAAGTGGTTTATTCCAGCGACTGTATACCTATGGCTCGTATCCGTTCGGCAAAAAAACAGACCGGAAGCACTGATCTTGTACCAGCGATTATCGACGATTTCCAAGTGGAAGCAGGTTGCTAAACAAATCCCCGCTGGTGTTTTTGATGAGATCCTCGCGTTTTATGAGACTAAGGATTTCGGAACCATGGATTCGCTCGTCTTCCTTGATAAAAGTAAGCAGCGTATTCAAGAGATGAAAGTTTATGAAGACTTACTGGATTCGCTCGACGCTGATTCAAATCGCAATTTTCAACGAGGGTTGCGACTGGCGTTCAGGTACCTCCTCCTCGATCAGGCAGGACTAGCTCTTGACGTCTTAAAAAGACTGAAATCGAATTCCTTTTATTTCTTATCCGACGAACCCACGCTGATCGAGTGTCTGGCGTTAGGTTACTCTGCAAGTGGCCACGAGATCCTCAGTACCTTATCGGCGATCGAACATTCATCGAATCCCAACCTTTCCATGAATCCATTGATACAACTGACACGAGCTAAAGCTCTTCGGTCGATTGGGGATTCGCCAGGGTGCTTGCAAGTGCTCGATAATCTCTGCGCGATAAGAGATCAGGACAATCTCCCATACGATAGAGTGTATTGGCAGGGGGCGAGGGAAGATTCAAAGCCACTCAGATCGCTCCCATTACTCAAAGGTTTAACCCTGGAAGAGGATGGGCGTTTGGCAGAGGCAATGAAAGAATGGAATGAATGCCTAGACGTCGTAACAAGTGCGACTTCGAAAAAAGCACTCTTTCTCCACATCGATGACTCCATGGCTCTTCTGAGTCTCACCGATCGATTGACGAAAGAGCATTGTCGGCCCATGGCCAAGCGTATACTCGACACACAACTTCCTGTCGTTAATGCCTTTAAAGGATCGTTTTCAGAAGAACTAGTCGCCGATACATTCGCCAAAGCCTGGATGTCACCAAGGGGAAAACAGCTCGCTCGGGATATGTCTTGGAACAAGATTCCATTCGCCCAAAAGAGTGAAAAAATTATGCAACTCGCGAGCTTCCAATATCTCACGGATGCTCTCTATTCAGGAATGATTTCAGGCCAATATGAACAGGATTTTTTCGATTATTGTGGGCGAACGATTCGCTTAGGATCCCAATACGATCTTCTCGGCGTATCGAGCGTGGTCGCTCTGTATTCCGCATGGACCGGTAATAGCGGAGTCCTGGGCTGGGCGGGAATTGAAAATCGAATCGATAAGGAGCTCAGAGGGTATCTTTCTTACGCCTTGGCTCGACGATCGATCCAAATCGGTAAACTGATGGATGCACGGACCTACTTCGTGATCGCAAGCAAGGATCTTGATCCTAACTGCGCGATGTACAAATATATTGATGACGAACTCGCATTAACAACAGCCCGAAAATCACGATTTAGGTTTTTTAATAATAAATCTAAGCCCGTGGAACTCGTCATTACCAGCGACTCCCAAACGCTTGTCCATTTGGTTATGCCTGGTGACTCTTATCTGGATCTCCCCAGCGGCAGGATTCTAATTGAGAAGAAAGTAGATGATTCCTCGAACCGCTTGTTTGATCATGATGCTATAATCGCATCGACGCACACAATTATGATAAACTGAAGCGGTATGCTTCGGTTTCGCCCTCATGGCACACGCTAAAAAACTGCCAAGAAGCAAACAACCGCACAAAAATCGATCGATTCTTCGACCAAACTATTCTGAAAGGTGAATCCATGAAAAACCATGCCTCGATGTTGTACGTCTGGATATGGGTAGTCTATACCATGTTTCTCCAAAGTGTTGGTCTTGCCCAGGAACAAACACGGACATGGAAAGATTCTGCCGGGAAATACTCGATCGAAGCTAAGCTGATCGATTTGCAAAGCGATGCGGTTCGCTTACAGAAAACCAATGGCGATACGATCAGTGTTCCACTCGCAAAATTAAGTGCAGAAGATCAAGCCTACATCAAATCGATAGTAGACTCGAAAACCACCAAACCTAAGGAGACCACCAATCCGTTTGAAACGACTGATCTGATCAAAATAGAAGCCGTGCAAGCCACGTTCTCATTGCAAACGATCAAACCAAGTCAAGACATCCAAGATCTCCCAGGTGATGGTGAAACACGTTTACTCCCGAAATCAACTGAATGCGAACCTTTGACGCCCGACCCAGCGCCCCCGATACCCAATCTAAAAGCCGCGCTTTCTATGCTCGCAGCTACGGACCCCTACGATGATTTGTCGGAGCTGGTTACCTTAAATTCCAAACAAGCTCTTGTTGCTATAAGCATCGGACGTCGTGTATCCGGCCAACCCAAACCACCGTCGGGCAAATTGCTCGTCGGCCAATTGCCAAAGGGCCCATTCACACTTGTGAGCGACGGTGCTGAAGCCATCCGGATTTTTGATCACAAGGAATCGACCGGACAAACCCTCTTGGTGAGCAATATCGACGAGTTGAAACGAGGCGGTGAATTGGTCGTCATGGATGGGCTAGACGTATTGGTTACTGCTCAGGGAACACTTGGGGTGTTTGGGACATTGTAGAAGCTAGGAAGATCTCTTCGGGAGTTGTTACCGAGTTTATCGGGGAAGAACTGCTCGGGTGGGTTGGCAATGACTTGTTGTTAACTAGAGCGGGCAATCTTCTCGATACAAAATCGGAGATGCTATTTTGGTTTTACTATGTGGGAGCTACCGAGTCTCGCATGCTTTGGAATAACTGGTTGATTTGCGTGACCAAGAATCAAGGCCTGAAGCTAACCGTCTTACCTATACCCGACAAAAAGGCTCAAGCGGCATTTGGGAAACTCGATCAACAAAAGAGTTCAATGATCACCGCACCAGGAACCGAGGTGCGAATCGAGATCGAGTCGACCGAACCGGTCGACAAAGATGCACTCACGGAAGCTTTGACAACCTCGATCGAACGCGCCGGTTGGGTTATCAAGCCGACATCGAAACTTGCCGTCGTCGCGAAGATCGGGCGAGGAAAACCTTACACCTTACAGTACTCATCCTCCCCGATCGGAGGAACTCGAAAGGACAAGCAGCTTGAAAACGTCAACATCAATCCTTTCACTGCGGTGCTGGGGATACGCTCTGGGAAAAACGTCTTGTGGACCCGCAACACGGAGAATTTTGCTCCGCCGATGATCTTTTTACGGGGAGATGAGACCGTCCAAGAGGCGGTAAAAAAGTACGAGCGGCCACAACCCGAGTTCTTCTCTTCGCTCCAAATTCCTCCGAGAATCCCCAAACCCGAGATCGCTAGAGGATTGGGGAGCAGTCGAGAAGACAACGGAGCTTGGGTCGATTTCCCACGACAACCTCGACCTTAAAAACCTAGCGATAACACTTCTGTGCCCTTGCCGAGCAGGTGGGGTTCAACTCACCGGGATGCGTCGATCGAGCGTTTGCTCCAGGCCATTCTATCCGTTACGACTTCCCATGGTTCTTGCCAAGGCCGGCAAGCAAGTCCCAAACAGAAAGCACAACAAGCAGAGCTGCGGCAATTCCCAGCCAGATCCGCGCTCGACGCTCGGAGAGCGCTTTTTCCGATCTCCTGTTTTCCTCCAACGCTTGTCGCTCCTCTTGGCTTTTCATCATGCGTTGGTTCAAGCTCTTTTGCTCTGCGAGGAGCCGCTTCAATTCGTCTTGATCCGCACCCTCGATCGCCTGGGATACGCTCGCGGTTTTATCGAGGTATTCCTTGATCTCCGCCATCGGTCCCTCCGAATCCCGTATCGCGTTTTGAACGGTATCCCTGTTCAACCATCCGGGACCATCAGGCCGGATCGCTTCCCACCCGAAGAACAGACCCACACCAAACAAGGCAACTGGTAGCAACCATCGGGGCATAACGCGGTGTGCGTTGAGCGTTTTCTCTAGACTCATCAAATAACTCACTTACTGGTATTGTTGGATCATTTTAGGAACGATTGGATTTGAATGGTTTTCAACGCAAGCCTAGGGTTCTTTGAAAGCGGTTGGGCGCAAGCCCTCCGGTGAAGAATCAAGTACAGTGTACCACGCTCGAACACCCAGCAAACCACTGGATATTTAGACTCACCGGGCAGCTTGCGCTGCTCCGCTATCATTTGCCGATTACCAGGAGATGCAACTTCATCAATATTCCGATTTGACGGTATTGGCCTTTAGCCCCCGGATCATTCCGGCAAGGGAAAGCTGAACGGTACAATTTGCTGCGTCTCCAGAAAGCTGACGACGGCACCAAGCGTTGCCTCCGCTTCATCAAATGAAATATCCTTCGGGATAGTTTTGAGGCGGCCAAGGCAGCGAAAATTTCGTCAAGTACCCGGGACTTCCAGTGCTCGCTGTCTTTCTGGTTCAAGGGGTGCTCACCAGCCAGGATTCGTTTACGTTCTGATAGTCGACACCGGGTAGCAAGGAGATGGATGCATGAGGACTCTGGCGGTCGATCGCCTCCTGGGATGCTTGGAGGAACTGCTGCAACTAGCCGAGCCCGTCTACCTTGTGCCGGTCAGCTTTGGTCCCGGCAACGCTGGGCATGCGACCGTGCATCTTTCGCTCAGCGATTCCAGCGGATATTCGGCGATCATGGAATATCTCGATGGTAAGCTGGTGATTCACCACGGCCAGTGTCCAACACGCCTGGGCTTTCACAACCGATTGAAATTTTGATATATGCAAGCAATCGAGCGGCGGGCGCTAGGTCCGGATTCAGTTGCAACGCATTCTCCAGAGAGATAATCGAGTCAAAGTATCGTTTTCGTTTATACAGAACATAACCGATGATATAATGTGCGTTTGGTGTTCCATACCTTTTTAAAATCGCTGATTTTGCATAACTAATGGCCTCATCGAATTGATTTTCCTCAACAGCTAGCTTACTAAGTTGAAGAAATGGCCAAACTGATGCATTTTTTTGCTCAGCCAAACTGCGCAAAAGCACCTTGGCAATAACGTGATCCTGATCAGACAATGCTTGCTCTGCTGCGATGCGTAAACGCGTTAATCCTGCGCGATCCAATACCTCGGAATTTTCCGGACTGTGAACATTCAATCTCGATGATCTATTTTCAATTTCATCCACAGCCGCTAGTAAGGTTTGCATCTCTAACCCTTGAACTCTAGCTCTTGCAACCGATGGTAAACCTTCATACGCCAGGACAACCTGACTAAGAGTACCTCTTATTTCTTCCAAGCTCAGGACTCCATCAAGAACGCGAGCTACCAAAAATCGCAATAATCGAGCACCTACCAAGAAGGATTCAGGCACTAAGTCGAAAACTCGACTAAGAAATCCGGTAGCGTCTACCGATAGACCAGAGGCTCTGAGCCAATCGGCACATTCCGTTACTTGATCCAAAAGGAACTTACGTCCATCGCGGTCAGATTGGCCTGCTTCAACGTCCCTGCGTAAATCTCCTAACTCCCGCTCAATTCTATCTAATTCTGAACGCATCCTCCCAGAAATCGCAGAAGTTCGATTTCCCTTCAATCCATCTATGGAAATTTCTATTTTCGTGCTTGAATCCACTTTCGATTGCTGAAAGATGCTTAGCGGACTACCATCCATTCCATCCTCCCAATCCACGCCAAGCAATTTTAGAATCGTAGGCGCGATGTCCACCAATTTCGCTCCATAGATGAGCTGATCTTTTAAACATGCGGGTCCGCTAAACAATACAAGTCCGGGCCCGAATGGACCATAGTCTTCATCGAAAGGAGTGTTGTTTTGCTCACCTTTAGACGATTGCACCACCGAACTAGAATTGTTTCCAATTAGAACCAGTGTTGTATTACCAAGAGTTCGTAATAACTCCCCCAGCTTCGTATCTATGTCGCTCCAATAGATCCGCTTAGCCTTAAGGTAATCCGCCTTCAACTCGTTGGGTAGATAAGTTTCTCTATGACGGCTCCCTTGCATCAAAAAATATGTTTGTATGTCTAATCGATTCGAACCTGGGATGTAGGACAAACCCAATCGCCACTTTGACTCAATCTGCATCGATTTCTCTAGCAGATCAATCCGAGATCTAGTACTCAAGAGAGCCTCGATCAGAAACTTCTGCATGCGGAGATCATTGATCGGTCCTGCTCCATCATTTGAGTAAAGTTCTGCAATGGCTTCAGAACTTATCCGGCACGACTCAGCAAAAGTCGACACCAAGTCACATTCGTGCTCCGGGGGATAAAAAATATTCCTTTGGCCACTTTGGTCTGCGTGATAACCATCAACATCATACATGCTCTTGGATTCCAACGCATTGCCGATCATTACGCCTTGAATGGGTTCGGCAACTGCAAAACAGGGAAATCCTGAAACAACAGTTCGCATTCCCTTCTGGGCGAGCCGATCCCAGAGTGTCGGCATCCAACGCTGTGCACCAATGTTTCCTGTCCTGCTGTTTTCCTCATGAGTGTATCGTTTGTAAGTCATCACTCCATGTCTTGCCGGATAGACTCCTGTGACCAGAGACATCCACCGCGGCAATGAGCCTGGAGGCCCAGGTAAAACGCACTCACCCAGAATCCCGTTTTGAACCAGTCGACTCAGATTGGGAAGATGCTGCTCGTCGAGCATCCTCGTGAAATGGCTGGAACTTAACCCCTCCACACCAACGACCACCACGCGAGGGTCTGTGGATAATATGTTGTCCGACGTTGATTTCATGCGTTTTTAGTTAACCATAATGTCTAAAGTCGGGCCTGATCACTTTGCACATTGATCCCGCATGATCTTCGGTCAGGCCGAGCCAATTTGCGATGTTTAAGACTACGGTTTCGGGGCTTTCGACAAGATTATCGTAATCGACAAACAGTACTTCGAATTCAGTTCTTGTTGCAAGCATTCTCTCAATTTCAAGGATTTGGAGGGCATATTTTGAAATGAGTGTTGAGTCGCTCATCGTCGCTCCCTGACGGTTCGATCTGTCGAGCATTTTACGTTGGCTTTTTACGACAGATCTCAAATCGCGATCCATAAAGATTACTCGATACCGGTGAATGCAAGGCAGATATTTAAGCAATGGTGCAACGATTTTTATCGCCTTGCCCTGAGCATCGCCAATCCAACCACTTTGGTTGGCAAGCCCCATCACACGTTTATCTTCGAAATACCCCAGCGGGTTGCTATCATCAGGCGATCGTGTGCTGTCCGAAACAATAGGCATTCCGGCTACGGCCAACATTTGCATCATCAAAGACGTTCCTGATCTGGGCAGTCCACTTACGACCGTTATGCATTTATCTCGATACCCATCACCGCTCTGGCTTGTTGGGATCCTGTTTGATATCAACCCCAATTCTCTACGGCGGATATCCCTATTTGTGGAGATGGTGGCTATGTTCGAGTCGTCGGTTTGACTAGTTATTTTTTGTTCGATACTGTCGAGTTCTTGCTGTGCTCGGATCACATCGTCAAGACGATCAAGTTTTTTTAGCAAGCGAATTTTTTCTTCATAGATAATAGCAGTCTTTGGGTATAGCCGTATCGCAGTATTCAATGCATTCAACGCATGGTCAAATTCGCCCATGCCCTCTAATCCTTTGGCTAACAATAGATGCCCGGGAAGCTCATTAAAACGCAATTCAATCGCGGTCAATGATCGTTCGACGGATTGCTCCCACTGCTGTCTATGAAGAAAAACTTCTGAGAGACCAAGATTTGCTTCCACGTTTTCGTCATCCAGGCGATCGAGATCACTAAAATATCTCTCCGCTTGGTCTGTTTTTCCCAGCAATAAAAAACTACGCCCCAATGCGGTAAGCAATTCGCTGCTTGGATGCGTCTGGCAGAAATCAATGTAAGGTCCAAGCCTATCCTCAAGTCCATCACAATCTCCAGAAAGCAGGGATCGCTGAATCCACATCCATTCGATCGTATGATCTAAAGGTTGTATTAAACGGTTGATTTTTCTAACTTCGCAAAGAAGCACTTTGAATCGCTTTGCTTCTTCCAGTGTAAAAATCGGAGCTTCGTCGTTTTCTTCACTTCCAGAGGTCTCTTCCGATTCAATCGTTTCTTGCTTCTTAGTTTCCTCAAACAATTCTTTTTTTCTGCAAAGCTCTTTCCATTCGGATTGTATCTCTGAGTATTGCTCTTTTGCCCAATCTCGTCCTTTGTGCGAGTTTTCCAAAAGCTGATCGATGGCGTGCGAATGTTCATCCCACCTTTTTAATACAGAAAGGCAATGGATCAATTTGATTCCAAAACGGTGTTCGAATGGCCAGGTTTCCCATAGAACGCGCAGTAAAACGGATGCTTGTGAAAATTCTCCGGAATCCATGTGAGATAGCGAGAGATTGTACTTTAATTCTCTGGTCGTCTCTTGGATAGCTTTATTTGCGTCTGCATCAGGCTGATCAATATATCCCAGGTCCGCAAGTTGTTGGAGCATTTGCTCTTGCTCAACTGCATTGAGCAAGCTTCCGCTTTTGTGCCGCCCATCGTCGAAAGGACCTGAAACATCATCCCAGGAATCTATCCGTTGGATCAAAGGAGGCGTAGCAAAAATTTCCGTCAAGACCTTTCCGTCCATGTCCCTACCGACCGGCAAATCAAACAATTGCAAAACGGTGGGGGTTAGGTCTATGATGCTCGCGCCGACCACACCCACCCCCTGTTTGAACGCTGGACCTTGAGCTACAAAGATTCCAAATGGACGATGCTCGACGGCTGGACCTGCAGGTTCATCGGGAATTGTTTCGGGACGAAGATGGTCTGGGTGAAAACCGTGGTCGCTCATGAGAATCACATTCGTGTCGGGACCCGCAAGATCCAAGAGCACTCCAAGCATCAAATCGTGGAACCTATAAGCAGATTCGATTACATTGCTGAAAAATCGGAAATCTTCGTCCAATACCCAATCTTGTTTCGGTGGATGGTACTTCATGAAACCATGTCCAAAATGATCGATGGCATCATAGTATACAGCAGTAAGATCCCAAGGCTCTAGCTGCATTAAAGCAGTCACTGCGGCATGGATCGAACTCGCATCACATATATCCTTAGCGAGTGAAACCAAGCGTTCGTCTTTGCGTTTCTCTAAAATATCGAACTCGGGTACGAACAATTGAATTTGTGAAGCGTCGAGTTCGGATGGATGGACTCGGAATTCAGCAAGGGCTTTCTCTAAACGGGGAGGATAGATGGCCCCTCGGGGCACGTTCCATTGCTCTGAGTCCCAGCCTTGATGGCCGGGAACAGGTTTATATTCGCCCGATTTGGCCGCCCAACCCTTGATCGCGCGGCTTTGTTGGTACCAGTTTGATACCATGACGCCGAGGATCGGCTCGGCAGGATGAGAAGGCCAAAAGCCTACTACATTACAAGTCTTACCTTGCTGCGAGAGGATATTCCAAAGAGCCTTGCACTTGCGGCTTGCATTGGTAATCGGCGTAACACTCTTCCCGTCAGCGGTCGGTTCGGAAAACCCCCATATCCCATGCTTCGATGGACGCTTGCCCGTAGTGATCGAAGTCCAAAGCATCGGACTCAAAATTGGGTTCAGCGTAGAGGCATTCCCATGAACACCTTGCTCCATCATTTTTTTTACATTGGGCATCTTGCCCTGCTCGACCAGTGGATGCATGACCCGCCAATCTGCAGCATCCCAGCCTATAAAAAGCACCTTGGTGCGATCCCGTTTTTCATTCGAATCCACAATCAGACCTTATATTTCCCCAGATCAAAACCGGCCGCAATGATTACGTAACTCGGCTGAAACACGCCAAGCGGTAGAAACGCGTCGAACGAGCTTTAAAAACAAAAAAGGAGCGATTCGCAAAACCACCCCTTTTTTCTTTCAAAGGCGTTCAATGAGCGATATCACAAGCAGCCGCTCAGACAGACGCATTCTTCAGCGAACGTCGTCGCAGC
>Ga0136644_10000919_pt1 | contig 23523 bp, 22 predicted proteins | sample C_130820_EF_Meta_FD_94780 | JGI IMG/M metagenome (GOLD analysis project Ga0136644, IMG submission 94780) | Freshwater microbial communities from Lake Croche, Canada to study carbon cycling - C_130820_EF_MetaG (v2) (version 2) | ecosystem: Environmental > Aquatic > Freshwater > Lake | place...
CTCTGGACCATTTTGCAAAAGCTTCATAAGGAAATCTCGATTCAGGTCATTCACAGTTACTGGTTTGGTAAGATTCATAGCAATCTTTTTAGGAACACCCAATTGCCGAATAGACAAATTTGGATCACCTGTAATTACGGAACGAGCACTAAAATCTACACGTTTACCCATCAGATTACCACGGATACGTCCATTCTTACTATTAAGGCGACCCATGATACATTGAAGAGGACGACCAGATCTCTGAGCCATAGGAACTGCTCCCTTTACCTTATTGTTTACAATCATAGCTATGAAGTATTGAAGAACAGTAGTGAGACCCTCTATGACATTGGGGGATGCGTTGTTAGCAATCTTATCAGCCAAGTCCTTGTTTGTTTTAATAATATTACTGTAAATATGCGTCAGATCGTCTTCGCTACGCTGTTGTGCATCATGCTTGACCGAAGGACGAACCGCTGGAGGAGGAACAGGTAGAACTTGACAAACCATCCATTCCGGTCTCGACCATAGCGGACTAAACCCCATAAATGAAATATCTTCATCAGATATGCGCTTGAAAATCTTCAAAATGATCTCCGGAGTTAATTTATGAGTAATTTTTTTGCTCTCGGATTCAGCTTCTGTTTCAATATTCTCCCATATTGCCAGAATTGTAGACATTCCTTCGAGTTTAATTTTGTCGGCCTGTTTGCAACCACAACCATCATCTGAAGAGTCACCGCAACGCTTCACTTTTGAACAAGCAGCTGTTACATAATCCCATCGGTCAGAACCTTGCTTATCTAAAATATGCTTATGTTTATTCTTATTGATCAAAAGTTTGCTGCATTTGTAACACACACATTTGCATATCTTCATTATCTCTTTAATATGTTGGATAAACAAAACTGGACGCGCTAGTTCTATGTGACCAAAGTAACCAGGTGTATCGATATATGTCTTTCCATCAGTTGGGCAGATAAGCCCTGGCTCTAATACTCCCATTCTTGGATCAAATAGACCTCCTGCAATTGGCTTATTATTAATATACGTATCCCGGGAAGTTACTTCTACTACAGAGTTTTTTCGTATTTCTTCTGGCGATAACATACTAAATTGGACACCAATAATTCTGGAGGGGGGTTTAAAATCATTTAATTTAGAACGTTGCGACGACATTCTATTTAGTCCTATACTATAACGCTTATATTTTTTATATTAGTTTAAATCAATTTTTCATTGAGAATAAAAAGTTGATTCGATCATCGGCGAATATTGGGTTTTCTATTGTTCCTCCTTTTACTTGTCCTTCTTTTTTTTGAACCGCCCGCATGACCAGGAATCCAATATTTTTCTTCCTCATCTTCTATTGTAACTTGCTGTGGCAGTGCATTTAATACGGGACAAGGTTTAACGCCATTAAAATGTTCATCATTAAAATTGCAATCATAAACTGGATCCCCCCTTCCTGTAAGTTTTACCACTTCAAAAATACTTACTAATCTTGGTGGATCACCTCTCTCAAAAGATCTGGCTTCGCCAATGCATTCTTCTGAAATTAAATTTTGAGAAGGACCTCTGCTAGAACAATTAAATAATATTCTACATTTAACTACTGAACCAGGATCAACATTGGGTGGAACTATTGGGTTAGGTTGATAAGCTTTAAAAACTAAATTGCTCATTGGTCTTGTAAAATCACGCCGCCTAGATAAAAAATCGCCAAGGTTCTCTCCTGTAGCAAAAGGTTGTCCCCATATTTTTGCGCTTTCTAAATTTTGTTTTAACCAATTAACCAACTCCATTGTGCTGTAACAATTAATTCCTATTGCGTCCATATGTTTGTAAGCATGACGAGTAATTCCAATCCTTACTTTTTCCCCATTTTCGAGCTGCCAATTTCCTAAATATACATATAAATTATTCCTTTCATTTTCGCGACTACCTCCTCCTGGACATTCTCCTGCTCTACCTTGTCTTTCAAAACGACAGCAATCACCGCCTTTTAGTTTTTTATTTTTAAACGTTCGTTTTTTCATTATATATAATAATAATTATATTTTTAAACATAATTATTGCCAAAAAATTGATCATGAATTTAAATTTAATTGCATGATAAACAATCTAGATTTACCGTTTTATTCTAAAACATGGTTAAGAAAATGACTGACAAGAAGAGGAATCTCCGTGGCAAGTCCAAGACCAATCTCAAGAAAAACCAACCCGATTCAGATAGCGAATCAGAGGTATGGGTAGACGATGATGAAGATTCCGAAGAGGAAGACACTGATTCGACCTACGACCCTGACGAGGATGAGGATGATGATGATGAAGAGGATGATGAGGAAGAGGAGGATGAGGAGGATGAAGATGATGACGAGCCCATGAACAAGGGAGAGTTCCGCAAACTCTTGTCTAAGATGTTCCCTTCTAAGTACATGTCTGACAAAGTCAAGTCCTCTGAAAAAAAGAAAGAGCCCAAGAAAGATTCTAAGAAGAAAGGTAAGCCATCACCTCGGAAGAAGCGTGTTGAGGAAGAGGAGGAGGAAGATGAGGAAGATGAAGATGATGAGGATGAGGAAGAATTGGAGGATGAAGAGAAGGGATTCTACAGTATCATGTTCACCATGGATGGTCAAGAAGACGAATGCGCATACAACGAAGAAGATGATGACGCAGAATGCGACAGCGATGACGAGCAGATGTTTATGAAAGAGAAGTACGAGAAGCTCGACATTCCTGAGAAGGAAGGAGAGGTTAGCGAACCCAAAAAGAAAGTAGCTAAGAAGAAACCTGTCAAGAAGGAAACCGTCTCCGAAGAAGAGCAAGAGATTACCGACGTCGAACAAGAGTACTTGGAGCTTGTTGATACGAAGAAAAACCTCACTGATCAGCTGAAGAAGAAGCCAAAGAGTAAGATTCTGCGCAAGGCAATTAGCGAGTGCAATCGTTCAATCAAGAAGCTTATTAAGAAGGCGCGCACCAAGAACGCGAAGACCTACCATAAGCTTATCCATGACGATAAAAAGCGAACCAATGAGATCGACTATTTCAAGAAGAAGCTTTCGAACAAGGAACAGCTCCGCATCATGAAGGATTTGAAGGAGATTAACTCTCACATTAACATTGAGAGGCCATACCGATTGGCTCTACTAGATGCAAATATGCCTCCCAAGTTCAAGGCAATTGCTATGCAGAAGCTTAACGTCCTCCGAGGAATGGATCCTGGTGATAACGAGTACTACAAGATCAAGAATTGGGTAGATACGTTCATGCGAATTCCATTTGGAACCTACAAGAATCTATCGGTTAAGATGGATGATGGACTTGATATTTGCCATGACTTTATGGAGAATGCCAAGAAGACATTGGACGACTGCGTGTTTGGGCTTAATGATGCTAAGGTTCAGATTATGCAGATGATCGGACAATGGATTGCTAACCCTTCGGCTATGGGAACTGCTATTGCTATTAAGGGGCCAATGGGCACTGGAAAAACAACTCTCGTAAAGGAGGGCATTAGTAAGATTCTTGGACGTGAATTCGCGTTCATCGCTCTCGGTGGAACCGGCGACGCAAGCTTTTTGGAAGGCCATTCTTACACCTACGAAGGAAGTACATGGGGTAAGATTGTGCAGATCTTGATTGATAGCAAGTGCATGAACCCTGTCATCTACTTTGATGAGCTTGATAAGATTAGTGATACTCCTAGAGGCGAAGAGATTGTTGGCATTCTTACTCACCTTACGGATACCTCGCAAAACAGTCAATTCCACGATAAGTACTTCTCTGAGCTTGACTTTGACTTGAGCAAGTGTCTCTTTATCTTTAGTTACAACGACGAGAGTAAGGTGAATCCTATTCTAAGAGACCGAATGTACAGAATTCAGACGAAGGGATACGAAGCTAAGGAGAAGGTCACTATCTCCGCAAACTACTTGCTACCAAAGATTCGCGAACAAGTAAACTTCAGTGACGAAGATATTGTTATCCCGAACGAGACGCTTGATTACATTATTTCCAATTCCTCGCTCACGAATGAGGAAGCTGGCGTTCGTAACTTGAAGCGTTGTTTGGAGATCATCTACACTAAGCTGAATCTGTTCCGTCTAGTTAAGCCAGATTCGACGATTTTCGGGAAGGATATCGAATTGGAAGTAAAGTTCCCGTTTACTGTAACAAAGAAGGTAGTCGATATTCTGATTAAAAATGAAGAACGCCAGAATCAGAGCTTGTTTGCGATGTACGTTTAAGATCCATCTCTAAAACAATTTTGATAAAACATATAAAATTATATTGACATACTGTATTAATTATATTTTTTATGGATTCCCAACACTGCGACGTAGAATTAATGTCAAGGGCTTTGGCGTATTTAGGTGGATTACCTATCTCTTTGCAGAATAAAGAATACTCACTAATTGTTAAGCTAGCAAATGATTATTTAAAGAAATATTGCCAACACGAAATCGTTGAGGATTATATTGATACCGCACCCGAGTCATGCAAAAAGATATTCTACTGCGAACTATGTTATAAAACATTCCCGGAAAAATAATCTAGAGAAATAATTATCTATAGTATCTATATTATGAAATTCTTTTCTATTTTTTTATTTATTAGCATTTTTCTAAGAAATAGTTATTGCGATTATACGCGAGAACTGCAGTATGGTGGAGGAGATTATGGTAGTTCTTCTTCTTATGATACAGGAACAACCGATTATTCATCCACATCTTATTCATCTGAACCTGATTCGTCGGAACCTAATTATTCGGAAACTGCATATAGCGATTCAAATGATAACATTGCAGATACTGTTTCTAAAGGTGTAGATACTGTATCTAAAAGAGTAAATGATGTAGCTAAGAGTGTAAAAAAGGTTGGATCTATTGTGAAAAACGTTAAAGGTATTGTGAAAAACGTTAAAACAATTATTAACAAAGATAAACCTGTTAAGAAAGTATTAAGAAGACCTAAGCCAATTAAGAAAGCAGTGAAAAAACCTGTCAAAAAACCTGCGAAGAAACCCGCGAAGAAACCTGTCAAGAAACCTGCGAAGAAACCTAGTAAACATTTACGAAAATAATAATTTATTCGTTTTCTAACGCATAAATTATTTACTTTGAACCAATCTGATCAGCTCCACCAGTTTGGTTACCGCCGCGAGTGCGCAATAAATTTGTGAGATCGCTGCCTAATACCAATCCGCCTCTGGAATTAGATAATCCAGAGCTTTGACCAATATTTTTTACATCGCCTTGCACGCTCGAAAATTTATCAATGGCAGAATCTGCCACAAAAGGTTTGCAAAAAAGGCCATCGAATCCGTCTACTTTTTTGCAATCTACTGACCCAGCAGACAATGAATAATCATTTATCGAGGAATCGCTAACTCCACCAGTATTATGCGAGTACTCCATATTTCCGAATCCCTCATATGAATATTGATTAGAGAATAGTGAATCACGAACGTAAGGTTGAACTCTGCAGCAAGAAGATAACATACTAATTATAATGACAGAAACAACAACAATCGCTGCTACAATATTAAATGTGCTCGATTTCATTTTTACTATACAATTTAATAAGATAATAATGTTCTCTAATATTTGGCCTAAATATTTTTATATTGTCGCTAGAATAATATAGAAAAATAATATTTTGTTATTTATATGTCTCAGTTAAATCAACAAGAACGACTAAACCTTAAAAAGCTTATTGACGAATCTGATTGCGATAACAACACAGAAAGTATTCGGAATCTTAAACATAGCACGTTAATACGCGATGATGTCCGTAAAATAGATACTATGCGAAATAATAATCCTACCATGGGCGAAGCTGAATTTTCTGAACTCTGTCAGAAAGAATGCACTTTTTTGTTCAATAACTATACTGATATCTTTAATAAAATGGTAAAGAATGAGATAGATCTTACTATTATGACAAAACTGTTAACTGTTTTAAAGTTAATTGAAGATAGTAAAGTAGATCAACACGAAGGATCTGTTATGGTTGGTAAGATACTAAAAGAACTATATATTGATTCCGCAACTAAACGAGCAGATAATATTGATAAACAACACGACGCCGAACGTATTCCGTTAGTAGAATCTAGAAAAATATCATGGAACGAATTCAAAAAAAATAAAGTTTGAAACAATATATTTAATATAAATATTTCGTAAAAATAGTTATATTAATGTAATTATTATGTATATATGTCGAATAAACTAATTGTTACTATTTTAGCCGCAGGGGAAGGAAAGAGGATGAATTCCGATATCCCCAAAGTTCTTCATATGTTTAAGGATAAACCAATGTTAGCAAGAATAGTACAAACTGCCTTATCATTAAATCCACAAAAAATTATTATTGTCACTGGAAAACATCATGAATTAATAAGAGATACCCTAAAAAGATATATTGACATTAATAGTGTTCATTTTGTAAATCAACAAGTTCCAACAGGAACTGGTGACGCTATTAAAATATGTTTACCACTCTATCATAGTGATTCCCTTTCATTAATATTGAATGGGGATATGCCTCTTATTAATAAAAAATTATTAGAAAAATTTATAGAAAATAGTTACCAAGCTAATATTTTAGTAGCAAACTTTGAAAATCCAACAGGATATGGTAGAATAGTTTATGATTCTAACAAAGAATTTACTGAAATAGTAGAAGAAAAAGATTGCACAGAAGAACAGCGAAAAATAACAATTATTAATTCTGGTATTTATTTGATAGATAGCAAATTATTAAAGAAATACATTCCAATGATCGATAAAAATAATGTTCAAGGTGAATACTATTTAACAGATATTGTAAAATTAATAAAACATAACACAAATATTTCTATCGATACTTATTTAATTGAGAAAGATGAAAATAAATTTATAAGTGGTGTGAATACACAATTAGAATTAACTAAATTGGAACTCCTAAGTTAATTCTTTCAGCAATAAGATATCCATTTCTTACATGAATGTTTTTGGTTACAACATTCCATTTATAAGGATTATTCTCAATTTCTCTTACTATTAATCTGCATTTATCTACATTAATATCGTCTAACATTAATATCCTGCATCTGTTTTTTAATAATTGAAAATCATAATACGTTGTGAATTCGCCACCGTCTAATAAAACAACATCAAATATTTCTGCTATGTTTCCCCTATCTAAAAATATTTTGCATTTCTTCATATTCACCATATCTACTTCATTCCATAACTTAAACATTTCGTTCGATCTGCATTGAGGAAATATTTCATAAAAATCATCAGGTTCTTCATTCCATAATACTTCGTTTAAAATATGTACCTTTTTATAGTTTTTATAGAGATTCGATGCATAATATGCTTTATCGCTATTGCATTCCATACTGTAAAATACATAATCATCTCTTCTATTTTTAAGCGAATCCACAAATACTTTTGTGCTACCGAGCCCGTTCCATGTACCTATCTCCAGAAATATTTTATTATTAGTATCTGAAGCATATTTAGTAATCTCTTCTGAGAAACTATCATTCCCTATCTGACCCATATTGTGTAAACTACATTGCATGTAGTAATTTCTATCATTGTCTTCCCACATATAAACAATAGTTAAATTTTCTTTTAATATTGTTTACTTTAATAATTAAAAAACAGTAACTACTTTTGCCAAATTCTTCGGATAATCTGGGTTATGTCCCTTTTCCAATGCTATATAGTAACTAAGCAATTGAATATAAGCATTTGCAAGGATTCCGCCAAATGTATGGTTTTTTTCAATAATTAAATCTCCTTTCTCTTCATCACTTATACGTATTACTTCTGCTTCCCTAGCAAGAACCTCTTGATAAGCATTTTGGTTTTTGGGGCGATGTTCTTCATCAATATCAAAAATAATAATTGGTAATTTTGGAACTATTAGAGCAAATGTCCCATGTTTTAATGCAGAAGAACTATATCCCTCTGAATGAATATACGCTACTTCCTTCAATTTTAACGCGCCTTCCATTGATATTGCTTGGGAACTTCCTTTCCCCAACAAAAATATACTGGTTGCTTCCTTTAACCTATGCGAAACTGCCTCTACTTTTTCTAAATTATCGAACAGAAACATAGCTTCTAATTGAAACGATAGTTTTCGTAAATCTGAAATAATTTTTTTTCTCTTTTCTATATGTGTACCCCTATTTTGTGAGAACCAAACAGCAATCATTGTTAGCACGATGCATTGGTTTGTAAATGATTTAGTAGAAGCAACAGAAACTTCTCTTCCAGCATTTAAATATATTCCACAATCAGTTTCTCTAGCGATTAAAGAATCTATAACATTAACAACCCCGATTGATAACATATCGTAATCTCTTGCGATTTGAATACACTGGTGCAAATCTTTTGTCTCACCGGATTGGGATAATAAAATAACAGCAGTTTTCCCCTTTTTTGGAATATCTCGAACTTTAAATTCAGCTCCATCGTAAATAGAAACAGTATCAAATATATCTAGTTGTCTAAATATATCTAATGCCCATAACCCAGCGTGATAAGAAGTTCCGCATCCCAATATTAGTAGATGGTTTATCTCTAATAATCTACTCTTACAATTATCTAACCCTCCTAATTTTACAGTAATGTTGCTTTCTATTCTGCCACCATTGTTTAGTGCTCTCGTAATGGCTTGTGGTTGTTCCATTATTTCTTTTATTAACCAATAATCGTAATTTGTAGGCGCTAGTTCAATTACATCAGTAGGTTTTTCTTTTATAGAATAGCGTTGAATATTTTTGCTATACGTTATTGTTCTATCAGTTTTTGTAATCTCGACGATATCATGGTTATCTAGATCTATATATGTTTTACAATAATTACCAAATGCTATATGTTCAGAAGCAACCATTATAAAATCGTCATCTATTCCAAGTAAAAGAGGTGACCCGTTTCTAACCATCCATAATTTATTTGGGAAATCTTTATGAAGAATAACAAGAGCCCATGTCCCTGATAATTCTTCTATAGTATTTTTTATTGCGTCTTCCATCGTGCATTTAAGGTCTAAATACTTGCCTATAAGAACAGCAATCACTTCTGTATCTGTTTGTGAATTAAAAAAATAGCCGTCCACGGTAAGTTTAGCTTTTAATTCTTGAAAGTTTTCAATGATACCATTATGCACTAGAGATATTCGGTTACTATTGTCATGATGAGGATGCGCATTTAGATCAGTTTTCCCACCATGCGTAGCCCATCTTGTATGTCCTATTGCTAAATTTTCATGACTATTTTGAGGGGAATTAGATAGTATATTTTCTAATAAAAACAAGGCATCGTTTGTATTCGTTGATGCATATTTGATTGTCTCTAAGGATTGATTTGAGATAGTTCCTACTCCTACTGAATCGTAACCACGATTTTGTAATAATTTTAAGCCGGATAATATAAACTCTTTATAGTTGTTGTTGCCTAAATAACCTATTATTCCACACATAACAATATAATATTGTTTTTATTATTATATTATTAATTGACCTTATTGAAAAATATAATAAATAGAGGTAATGTATATTTATATGCCCGAAGAACTTAATAAAATTTACATCGATAGGTTACCCGAAGATGTAATTATAAACCATATTTTACCTTATACATATAAACTACAACCAATAAAGTTTTTAAATGATATTCGTAGTTTTGTAACGGATTACTCATTAATTGAAAGTATTTATATGACACAATTTAATGAAATTATATTATTACACGATTTATTAAGATTCTTATATATAAATATATCACCAAGTTATGGAATAGAAAATATATTTGATACTGTATTACGTAGACATTTTTGCCTTAAAAATAAAAACGAGGAATTTCTTATAAACATTGTTATTATTTGTTTTCATAGAAATATTGACATAAATATAGAACGGAAAATAAAGATTATATGGGGTCTGTTAAGACCTAATGAACGTACACAATTTATTAATAAGTACATTATTGAATAATATAATAAATTATTGTTTATTATATTCTTATATGAGGGTTCTTCGATTAGATATCTAGTGATATCGTATTTTTATTTGAACCATTTCTTCTACGAGAACGCTTCGGCATACTAGCTCCGTTCATGTCTCTTAATGAACCAATAGATATCATAGAATCATCTTCAGTAACCGTCTCTACCCTGGGTTGTTCATGGATATTTACATTGCGTGTCTTTAATCCTGCCAATATGTTATCAATATCTGTTGATTGAGGGCCTCTCATTTCGGGTCTAGTTTGTGGTTGTTGCATAGGTCTACGTTGTGGCTCATCTAAACGCTCATAACCTGAATTCACTTCTGCTCCTTGTTCTCTAAACATAACTCCACGTCCAGCTGCAATATCTGGGCGACTGTTAGGAGTTTCAGTAAATACCATTCCTGGTCTCTGAGGAGGTGGTTGCGATTTTGTTTCTACTGGAGCAGGGGGTGGTGGTCCACGTGGTTTATTAGCTTGTTCTTGCATTAGATTATTAGCCATTGCGAAGCCAGGTGATGCTTGACTCATGCTACTAACAGTTGCATTGGTAAACATTTTCATAAGTTCAGGGCTTTGTCTAATTACGTCGTTAAATGCAGGAGTAGCACTAGATAATGCTTTATTAGAAAAGTTAAGGACCGCTGCGCTAAACCCTACACGTAATAATAATGATATCTCAGGAGCGAGTTTACCACCCTTATATTTATCATGTAATTCACTAAAAATCTCTTCATAACTATCAATGTCCTCACTTACTTGTTCTCCCCACCCATCTAAATTTAAATCAAACGGGTTAAATGCAGCGTTTGCGTATTCCATGGAATTAATAAAAGTCATGAACCACCATCCTTGCAACTTTACACTATCTTTTTTACGTTTGTCTTCTAATGCGCCTTCATATTCATCCTCAACTTCTTCGTAAGAAGAGTCCATATCGAAATTTGACTTATGCTTTATTAATCCCTTTGCGTACCATTCTTCCAACTTTTTAATCATTGTTCGCATCTTACGACGGCGTTCTCTGTCAGACATCTTAATATTAGCAGTGCTAGAAGATACTGGAATTTCATTCATTTTCGTAAAACCATCCCATGTCCTTGTATTTCCAATGCTTTCGCGAGTTGCAGCTCCAATATTTGAGTCATTTGGCTCCGGATCTAGGTTCATGGAAACATTCTTAGGTTGTTCAGCGCTAAAACCAAATAGGTTAGATGCGAACCCGCTTAATGTCTTAGTATCGCTAGTCCAATTATTCGACGAAGATGTGTTTGCACCAGAAATCTCATTTAATTCGCTTTCTAGAGTATCTAATTCTCCTAAACCAATATTTAAACTACTAGATGATCTTTTTTTGTCGTTCATCAATAACTCAATTCCCGAACCAAAATTAACACTTGGTTTTGATTCATTAAAATTTAAAGAAACAGGTTCTAAATCACTTAAACCAATATCAATAACTTCCATCGTATTATGATATTTATACAATATTTATTTTTAAATCATACGCGAAGTAAATTATTATTTTCGTGAACGTCGACAATGTTTTTTTCTACTTATTCTTCTTTTCATACTTTTCCTTCTTTTTTTTGCGCCACCAGCATGCCCAGGTAACCAATACTTTTCTTTCTCGTCTTCTTCTACTTCTATGGCTTTTAATTGAGGGAAAGGAAATAAATTACTATATCGTGATCCAATATAGCTATACTTTTCATCACATTGGCCAAATCTTACCTCTTCATCTGTACATTGCTTATACTTGTAAGAAGAATAATCAAATAACTTACAAATATATGCACCGGAAGATATATATTTACTATAGAGTCCTGCAAAATTACATTTGCTATCGATTGGTGTAAGTAAAAAAGGCATATAATGTTCCTTAATGCTACATACATTTTTTATTTTATCTTCAAATAGTTCATACATATCACCCATTTTTTTCTCTAGTATACATTCGATGGGAGTCAGTTTCGCCTTAAGAAAATATAAATAAATACTACTAAAATCATTATTAAAAACCCTCTTTTTTATAAGTGAGACACGATATATTTCTCCACTAATTTGAATTTTTTTTTGAAAATTATTATAAAAATTAGGCGTTATAAGTTCTACTGTACCAATAGTATAAAGTTTTTCTAATCCATCCGAGAAATTTTTAAGTTTTTCATTAATATCTTTATCTTTAACACCGCATGGTAAATTTATTTCCATGTTACTAAATGGGTTTATAATCACTTTTCTATCAATATGGTTTATTTTGTTATAAATATCCGGATAATATTCCATACCACTACATTCAAAAGGACTAGATACATCAAAATTTGTTTTTTCTACTTTATAATATGGTATACTATTATTATTCAATAATAATACAAGTGACCGATTTAATTCCCTTAAATTTGTTATATTTTCGTTAATAAACCGTTGTAGTAATAAATGCAATATTGTAGTTTGTACATAATCTATTCCTTTAAATAATATAACATTATCATAACGTTGTCTAGAACAAAAACGCCAGAGTCCCAATTCACTTTTGGATTGGTAAACCCAGAAATATATACCAAACAAGTTTTTATTTTCCGGGTCAATACCATCAGGAGGGTTAATTAATTCGCTCTCTATCTTAACGTTTGTTCTATTATTAAATACACATTTAAACAATAATGTAAATTTATAATCATCTATTACTATAGAATATCTATTATCAGCCATTATATTTTATATTGATATTTTTCTGAATATACCACATTCCTTGTAAAAAACAATCAGCTAAATCGTCCTTTTTTTTTGTATTCAATACACTTTCCCATTTTTTTAAACCAGGATTTGAATCTAATAACTGCTGACAATACTGAACTCCATCTTTCTTATTTTTTTTATATCCGCTTTCATTATTTTCTATTAAAGTATTCTCCAATGGCTTAAAATTCTTTAATTTATTCGCAGAAGAAACAAAATCGATATGAATATCTGAATTTTTCATAATAAAATATTGCGCTAACATACCCTGAACTGTCTTCATGCGATTCGCTATAGGAGATATTTGGTTCTCTATTATAACATGAGTCACATCATATATTTTCTCAACGTTATTCAGTAATTCTTTCATGTTTTTACCAACAGTAATTAAATCTGTATCTGATGCATTTTTAGATTTCTTTTTTATAATAGGTTCAAAAGTTGTTTTTTCGTAATAATCTACTATTTTATCTAAAATATCCTTTTTAAGTTTTGGTGACTCCGTGAAAAAGATGCTAATATAAAGCTTAGTTAATTCATCTACTTTTAATTTTTTTAAATGTGTTAGCGAATTCTTCTTATTTGGAATGATAAACTGAGAACTTTTTGCATGTTTCTCACAATAGCATTGCCCATTTTTCTTATATTTTGCTATCTTTGTGCATGGTTTTGGTAAAACTTTCTTAGTTTTCCCTGGAATAATCTGGCTACATATTTCGCTCGTGGTTTCTTCCTCTAATAGATTGAGAACATTCCAACCCTCAATAGAAAGCTGTGTTGCAGATATATCAAAGATGCAATATGCCATATTCTTAATTCCAACGTCAAAACTTATGATCTTCATAAAAAATATTCTTTATAAGATTACAAGAATATAAATTTTTATTTGAAACGAATAAGATGCACACGCAGATATTTACTTTTTAGCTAGAAATCCCATAGTTTGTTCCCAGTTTTTATTACACTTCTTAAGTGTCTCAATAAGATTCGTGTCTTCCTGAAGTACAACGAACATCATTGGATTATAATCATTTCCAACAGAAGGATCATTCACTCTCTCTATCATCCACTTGATATCACATTTGACATCTACCGGTATATTGAGTGAGTCAATGAATTCGTCACTATTTGGTAGATTCTTAATATAGTCAAGCTGTATTGGCGAAAAGTCAATTTTCCCCTTGGCTTTTACTTGATAAATACTGTCTTCCATGGCGCGGTCGCGATCAATCTTATACTTTTTTACATTCTCTCTCAGGTTAATACTAGTAGAGAGGAGTTCTTCGAGCAATTGGGGATTGCTCTTGAGCACATTAGTAATGGCTTCAACGTCACTGATACGAGACATGATTTTATTGGTTGTTTAACGTTATAATTAAAAAATAACAATCAATTTTTTGTAATTATAAGGGCATTATTAGTTAATATTTTTAATAAGCTGTTCTTGTGTAATAACCGGTGAGATTTTGCGAGCATCTAACTGTTCGCGGCTCAAATAAACTTCTTTCAAGTCACTCGTATGGTATCCAAAAGGTTTTGAATTATCAAGCACGGATGAGAAAGAGTAAGGTGTTCCTCCCAAATTTGATACCTTATTAGATTGCATATTAGGCAAATCAATAGGACGTTTGTAATACCCTACATCATTGCAGGATTCGCGAAAGTTGTATTGCATAATATCTTTTGCATTATTAGTTAAATATTTACGATATTGCCAGTTCGATTTAATGTTATTGCTTTGTATTAAATCTTCGTTTATAATTGCTTCTGGCTGCCACGAAGATACTATTGATCGACCGTCTTGCATTAATGGAGGAAATTCAGGGTATTTATTATTCGTACCATATCCTAAAGAAGATCTAGGTATGGTTTCTTTAATTATTGGATAAGCACTTTCTAATTTTTCGGGTTGATAATAAGAAAACATTTATAATATATAATATTCTTTTATATATTATTTTATCAGGTTGATACTTTAATTCTCAGTTGTTTCTAGTAACTTTATTAGTTCGTTCTTCTTTTTCTTACTGGGATCACTTGACAATCCTTTCGTAATAACTAATGCCTTTAATTCTGAAACGCTCATCTTATTATATACCTCTTTCGAATCCTTTTGTGAATCATTGCTCTCTTCATTATTTTCTAAAGATTCTACTTCTTCCAACTTTTCTACATGAATTGTTTCTTCTTGTTCTTGCAATTCGACAGGTTCTAGCTGGTCGTTATTTTCCGAGTCAGCAATGTCTTGGTCTAGCTCAACCGGTTCGATATAATCTTCAATATTTTCACTGATAGGAACGTTTACAATCTTTATATTAGAAGGAACGTCATCATCTACCTCAAATGTTCCATTTATAAGGGGTGGCATATCATCATATTCACTTGGTTCCCCACTATCCTTACTACCATCATCGCTACCTTCTTCACTATCTTCGTCTTCTGAACTTTCCTCTTCATCCTCGTCAAAATCTTCTTCTAAAACCTTTATCTTCTCAACTACTTCATTAGGACTCATTGATGGGTGCACGATTCTAGTTAATTCTCTCATATCTTCTACATTAAATGTATTCATACTCATTTGGTGTACCATATTATTATTTTGAGCTTGACGGACTACTGCTAACTCCTTAACAATATTCGAAATTAATTCAAAAACTGTATCACATTTACTTTCAAGAGCAGATAACCTTTGCTTAAAGTGATAAACCAAAAGCAGTATTAAAACAAACGTAACTCCTAAAGTCAAGAAAAAGAATGTCTCTATAAAACTAAAAAAACTCATTTTAGATTAGTGTTATAAAATATAAGTATAAATCAAACGTAAATTCTAAATCATTTTGCATTTTATTATTTTTAACCAATATTCCAAAGTTAATTTATTGTAATTAAAAATCTTATTTTTGTAGTTATTAACTGTAGAATATAATAAGTCGGTAGTTATATCTGACCAATCATTAACTATTAACACTGGTAATTCGTCATATAATAGATCTAACGCAGATTTTTTTACTATTGCTATACAACCTAACGCCAATGCTTCCCATGTTCTATGACAATCTAGTCCGTTTCCATGAGGAGACACTACAAAAGCAAATGTCGATTGTTTTTTCCAAGATTCTACACGTGGAACTTCAAAGTTTTCGTAATATATTAGATTAGGCGGTATTTTATTAATTGCGTCAATTCTATCTTGTCCAAACTTATAAAAATTAAAATGGAAATTGCTATAACATTTCACATTTCGATTCCAGAAAGGTTGTGCGTTATTTTTAATATTAATTAGTGTTTCTTCTTGTTTTATAGGTGATTGCATAGGTCCCCATTTATAATCTTGATTAGCAAGTGTATGATAATCTAGTCCTATTGGTATTTGAGATATTTTTGGATGTTTTATAACACAATTCTGCGAAAACCAGTGAATTATATTATCTGATTCAATAAAATCAAAAAACTCTTTTTCGCTAGAAAAAATATCATAAGGTAGTGTGGTATCAGAATCACCAGAAACTAATATGATTTTACATTTCGTGTTGCGATAATAGTTACAGAATTCTCGGATTGCTGAATTGCAAATATAAATGATGCAGTTGTTTTCCGATTCGAATACATTTTTATTATAGTTTATTAAATTCGGAATACTTGAAACTGGGGTTAAACTATGCATATCACATGACTTTAATATACCTCTACTAGAAACATATTTGCAATTTTCCTCCATAATTATAAAAAAATTATTATTTTTATATTACTAATAACAAAAATAATATACTATATTATATAATCTAATCATGGACAATTATCAAGGACCTCCTTCAACCCCAACCACGGGGAGTTTATTTAGTAATAAAAACGCTATAATAATTGTATTGGTTATTCTATTGCTGCTATCACTTTTAGGGATAAACGTAATAACAATGGCTGGCGAATTACTCCAATCTATTGTCCAAATTTTTACGCCACTAATAACACAGATTCTTTCTGTTTTTGGTTACACTGCTGGAACAGTAATAAACAAAACAACTGATATTGTTGGCGACACAGTAGAAGTAGGTGTAGACATAGCCCAAGGAACCTTACATTCAGTAGGAGATTTATTAAAAAACGCAAGCCAAGCCAACGTTGACAAAAACGCTCAAAGACAACTCGATAATTCTTTAAATATTTCTACAATTAATAAGCATAGTCCTCAACCCGATAGTTCTACAAATCCCATACAAAAACCCATAACTGCTGCTAAGACAAGCTGGTGTTTGGTAGGTGAATATAAAGGCCGTAGAGGATGCATTGAAATCGGTGAACACGACAAATGTTTATCAGGACAAGTTTTCCCTGATCAAAAAATATGTTTGAACCCTACTTTAACTACTAATGCTAAGCATTAAAGATATTAATAGTAAATATAATATAGAAATTATTTTATATATTATATGTAAGAATGCTGTATTCATATATTATATTTTTTGCCTACGTTGTTTTTGTGAATTCATACACAAATAATAAACAAAGACATACTTTAGACGTTGATTTATTCCATGAAAAACAGAAACAAAACCAATTTACAGACGCATATCTACACACAAAACAGCTTTTTGATACACTCAATTCTGGACTAAAAAAATTTCAATATATTGAAGTTAAAAATAAATTGGATGACGTTGTAAATGTTACATATGATAGCATAGCAAATAAAGCTTTACATACGACAACAACAAGCATTCAGTTATTTGAAGATAAACAGTATTTTTCATTAGACGACAATCTTATATCAAACAATATTTATGATATTACAAATGATCATATAATTGATTGTAACAATCACGACATCAGTGTTGATGATTATTATATCGGAACACATAATTCAAATAATGCTAATGTTCATGAGCACTCCAATAATGGTGCAAAAGTAGGTTTTATTTTTTCTAGACAAGTGACTAGATTAGAAGATATAAATATCAATTCGGTTACTTGTAAGAAAGTAACTACTGAACTCGTCCATCCAATCCAGATAATGGATACTGAAATTGTTTCCGAAATAAGCTTTCCTTACAATAGAATATATGTACCAACAGATAGAAATTTATTAGAGAAGTCGTCGTTTCTTAGACCTGATAGTCCTCTTCTTTTATGCACAGACGAAAAATTCTTATCTAAACAAGGTTCTATACACAAGAATGGAGGTGACACTATTAATGTTCATGGGATTCCTATTGATTATGACTATGCTTTAGATATAAAAGGAAACGAATGTATAGATTTATCAGCTACTGTTCCTGGATCCATTAATTTTAATCACGCGTCAGGAACTAAGGCAATAAATCAATTAATTAATTTAGGTAATGGAGTTACATGTTCTAATTGTTACTCTTTTCTTGGCGCTGGTATATTAGCAGTATTTAATGTTTTTGGAGGAAAAGCTTCTACTTTTGCATTCGAAGCGAAAGATGCTGGTGGAGCCGGATTTAACATTGAAATCGTAATAAATAACCCAACAATATCCGCTGCAAAATATTTTAATCTTGCAAAAGAAGGACCTGTTAGTTCCATACCTATTGTTGCTGGACTATCATTAGATGTTAATTTTGGTGGGGCATGGGCGACTGTGAAAGGATCTGGATCGGCCCAAGGCAAAGCAACATTCTCAAGTGGTTATACATTACTTGAAGAAGATCATATTATGTATGCAAATTCGAGATGGTCAGCTCAATATTCACTCATTAATTCAAATCAACTCGAGCCAAAATATTCCAATAATGGTATTAGATTATCTACAACGTCACTGTCTGTTATTGTTTCAATTTCTGCGAGAATAAGATATAGTTTTGGTGGTTCAATACCAGTTGTTAACGTTGGTGCTAAGATTGATTTTTCATCAGTATTAACGGCTACTGCACAATTTATTAAAGGTGCTGCTGCGCAATCATTGTCGCTATCTATGGACAATGCTGAACGTAGTTTGTTTTCGAGGTTTCAAATCGAAAAATACTATCCAGGAGATAGTATACATTTCAAAATTAATTATAGTGGTTTAAATCCAAATGAAGAACATCATCTATATTTTAATCTTCATAAACCAAGTGATAGTAGCAGCGGATTTCCTATTAAGATGCATAAATTTAGGTCGTCGAAAAGCGGAAACGGGGAAATTAAAACCGAATGGAAAATACCGCACGACACCAAATTTTCGCAAGATAACTGTAACCATGGATTGGATTTCTCCGTCCACTCATCATCAAGAACGGATAGATATTTCTCACCTAAAAAAATATGCATAATGCAAAGACGAAGCGGAAAGGAAGAATCCATCATAAATTACCCGAATAATGGATTGTCTCTCACAATTAATAGAGGTTTTATTATTAAATGGAATAAAGATGCATTGAAATATTTTAAACATAAACCAGGAACGGATGGGTTAGGGTCTGAAGAAATACCTAATAAAATAAACATATTATTGATATCTGTTGATAATGGAAAAGCTTACCAAATAGCTGCAAATGTCAATAATACGGGATCTTATTATATTAGATTTGATGGCCCATTATTTAACAACGAACATAGATATTTCATAGCATTACATGATTCTAATGAGTATAGCCACATTGCATGGCAAAAAGGCCATTTTACTATAAAAAGACATACGCATAATACTTCTTCTATTAGTTTTAGTCCAGTGGATATAGAATCTCCTATACTTGAAAATGGAAGCCAATTATGGAAAACAGTTGAATCTAACAATACTAATAATAACGCAAATTATAATATTCGTCGTTCTCTAGCTGGTCCAGAAAAATGCCCAAGAGAAGCTCTTTCTATCATGTTACAAATAGAATTCGGGTTTGATGGATTTACTGTATTGGGTAAAAAAATTCCTCTAGGTTCAACCGCATCGAATCCATTTGTAATAATTCCACAGACAAACTTTTGTTTGAAATAAGTTATTAATCAAATAAAATATATAAACTTATAGATTTTATATATTTTATAATGACCAGTAATTTAAAAATATACGTTCTTCAATTAGAGAATGATAAATGGTTTTTATATTTATCACCAGATGATTTATCATACGATATTTTAACTATGGAGTGCGAAACTCTTTTTGAATATATTAGAAAGAATAAACCTATTTCTTTATTAGAAACCATAAATGCGCATGATTATTTTGATGTTAATACATGGACAAAAAGATACATGAGTTTTTGTGGCATAAATAACGTTAGAGGTGGAATTTATATAGATGAAGAATTGCCAGAATACATCATTAAAAGTATAGAGATGGAACTATCACGCACTATATATGAACATTATAAAAACAAAAGTTATATGTTTGCAAATATTCGCAGTAAAAACAATTTGCTACTTAGCGATTTTCAAAATGAATACGATAAGTATCAAGAATTATTAAAGATGGGTTATGGTAAAGTAACTAGAGAGTTTTTTGATGAATTATTTTGGTTATCGAGTTTTATCGAGAATTTACAATCGAACAATAACGCGGTTACAGAAGAAGAAAAAAATAAATACAAAACTTTATTACAATCAATGGAACTTATACATAAAATATATTTCAACCTTGATGAAGAAAAAATTACATTAACCAACGATACAATATTAACCAAACCATCGATTGTATTTGAAAGATTTATTTTTCAACCGGATAGCATTATTAATCAGGAATATGAGCTTAAAAACGCTATAGAAATTATTAATAAATATGAATTTATGGGGTATACATTGATTAATATTATTGACTGTATGGAATTTGATTTTAATAATCCTCCAAATTCATCTTATGTCTAATATTGAATTACCGTAATTAGCAGTCAAAATATTATTTGTAAAACTATTAAAAGAAGAATCTATACTATTCAAATCAGCCGATAAATATATATCATAAACAAACCCAGGACTTGTATTAAGAAATACATTACCTATAATAGCAGTATCTATATGTGCAAAATAGTTATAACCATTTATAACTTCTGTTAATTCTATATATTTTAAAAGTATGGGACTCCTTAATGTTTTACTAACTAACGCAGGTTTATCATTACCCGCGTCTATTTCAGAACCACTATATTCTACTTTAAAGAATAGATGGTCTATTAATATATTGGCCGACCCATCTCTTATTCCTGACGAGTTTTTTGCATAAATCCCTATAGGAGCTTTTACAATAAAAATGTTAGTTGGATCATTAATCTTAGAATTTATTAATATAGATCCTATATTGCTATAGACATCCGTATATAAAAGAGTATTATTATTTGTAATTACATTCCATTGTGAAACATTGCTGACCTGACTCGAACTATATGCTGCATTATTAATTGAATAGTTTACAAAATTGTATAATGGAACAGATTCGTCATCTATTAACTCAATAATTGGACCAGGTACTCCACAAGATGCAGTGCTAGTTGGTTTCAAATTATCTGCTCTACAATCCACTAATAATCCATTTTGTAGTATACTATACGTAAAATATCCATTATAACCAACTATTCTTAATGCGTTGGGATCTGTTTGCGATACTTTATTTATAATAAGTTTATCCGGATATCTAACTGTAACTTCACTATAAATTCCTGTTGAATCTAATGTAGTAATTGTTTTATCTTGGAATCCTTTCGAGAGAGAACGAACTCTTACTAATTGTGCGAATTTTTCTGACTTTGTTAAATTGTTTGTTTTTGAGCTACTTGTGTTATTGCTATACTTTAATACCTCTGCTTTTCTCCTCATATCTAGTTGATATTTCGTATAAATTCCATTATAAGGACTTTGTGGTGTATATCTAGTTTGAGGTATATTAAACAACATCTGCTTTTTACGTTGATCACATAAAGTCGCTAACGATACATTTAGTGTTCCTGACATTATATAAACTATTAAAATATTATATAATGCGAATTGTTATTAATTTATCTTATTAGTATACCATAAAGATGATAAGTAATTAGATCCATTAGAAGCTAACGCTTGAGTATTGTCCATTGCCGTTAAATTAGGTCCCCAATAATAAATATTGTTTATTTCAATAATGCTCAATGCATGGTCAAAATATCTTAAATCTGATAAACTACCATTAAATCCACCTCCTTTACATACATTAATATCATTATAGTTTTGTTTTGGAACTAAAGGTAAGTTCAAGCGTCCAGATATTGTTCCATTAATATAGACGTCGAGCATAGTATTTTGCATTCTAATTATAATATTAACCCATTTCTTTATAGGCACTTGATCGATCGTAATATAGTTATTTTCTGATGTTGTTTCTGATGTATCCATAATGACACGTAATTTAGCTGTTCCGTCAGGAGATTGTGGCCCTATATAGAGTCCAGGACCATTATTAACAGTAGTGATGTTATTTGTGCCGAAATTTAAATCTCCCTTATTAAAAATAAATTTATATTTTGTTGAATCGCTTCCTATGTCATTTATGTATATCCAGACCGACCAAGTAAATTCTAATCCTGTTATTTGGTTATTCGATATCTTTATAATTGTTTTAACATCTCCTTTCGTTGGATCCTGTGAAAAAGATTTTTCTGTTTGACCGCTTATTAATCCCTTTATTATATAAGGACTACTAGTTGGATTTAAAAAATACTGTATTAAAATAATACCTAAATTTAATAAAAATAAAAACCCTACTACAACTAATATAAGGAAAGCAAACTTTGCTATAATTGTGTTTGACTGTAAATATTGTGTAGATGCACCTACACCAGCAGACGCTTGATTCGAAAACTCATCGAGGTTAGTCGAGACAGAAGTTTTTAAATTATTAAAACTGTTACCTATGTTTTCTCCTACCTGCTGGATTGCTTCGGGCATTTTCAAATTTTCTTGAGGATTTGGTGGATAATTCATGAATGATTATACTATAGTTATATAATATAATCATTTTAAAAAATATTGTATTGATCTATTATTTCTAAATTTAAAAGGGACACAAGGTTCTCTTTAAAATAATGGTTTATTATTAACTATCGCTATATTATCCTTTAATATAGTATAGTTTACACCATAAGAAGAGAACATGCTACCAAATTTACTTTGCCCATTTCCTTTCATATACAAATCCCATGCAGTTTGAGGATCTACTGGCGAAGTCCATCTAGTTAGTAATAGAGCATTTGCGCTCCACCCTGAACCTGTTGATCCATCAGTAGATGGTCTAAATGGAGTAACCGCAGAATTTCCTAAATATAAAGGAGACGTTATTGAATCTAAGGGTTGCTTCGGAGAAATCGCGTTATTATTCTTAACATTTACGAGTTGATAAGAAATTACTAATTTTCCGTCTAAATAGCAATCTAGATATTGGTTATCAAAGCTTATTATAATTCCTACCCATTTTTGCAATGGGAAATTATTCGTAATCATAACTGTTTTCTTATCTGGCGCAGCAGCAGTTGAATCAGATAGCGTTACTTCACAATTTAACGTAGGACTTTGTTTATCTAAATATAATTTGAAATTTTCAGATCTGAATAATATTGTTTTGTCTACCGAAGGGTCCCAATTTTGCACGTATAACCATAGACCAAATCCATGGCTCAAGTTAGTAGGTGACGCAAAACTTGTAATCGATGGAATGGCTTTGGTAAAATCTGCAGAAGAAGTAATAGTACTAGCAGTGCTAGTTAAATAAACATACAACAAATAAATAAGAACTATTATTAAAATTCTTAAAATTATAACAAGAAAATTATTTTTTTTATTTAATATTAAAAAAAAAAAAAAAGGAGAATTTCTATACATAAACAAA
>Ga0136644_10000921_pt1 | contig 23501 bp, 30 predicted proteins | sample C_130820_EF_Meta_FD_94780 | JGI IMG/M metagenome (GOLD analysis project Ga0136644, IMG submission 94780) | Freshwater microbial communities from Lake Croche, Canada to study carbon cycling - C_130820_EF_MetaG (v2) (version 2) | ecosystem: Environmental > Aquatic > Freshwater > Lake | place...
AGCCCCCCGAAGATCAGCCTTCCAAAGATCAGCCTCCCGAAGATTAGCCCCAGAAAGATTAACGTCCCGAAGATCAGCGTCTAAATCAACGCCGCGAAGATCAGCGTTCAGAAGATCAGCCCCTTGAAAATCAGCGCAAGAAAGATCGGCAAACAAAAGATTAGCGCTTGAAAGATCAGCTCCCCTAAGATTAGCCCCCCGAAAAACAGCGAGGGAAAGATCAGCAGCTTGAAGATTAGCGCCGCATAAATCAGCAAATGCAAGACTAATTTTTTCTTTTACAGCGGTCTCTACTGTGCGTTTGAGCGTATTGTTTTCAGCATCGAGTGAGTACAACACTTTTCCAGTATTTTTGTGTTTAATTTTGATTAGCATTTTGAATCCTTAAAAATTTGTGTCTTTTCATTGTCCAAATGGCGTGGTCAACGTTTTCATGAACAATTACCCCATTTTTAACCTCAAGATATTTGCTACAACATTCGCAGTAATATAATTTTGCAATCTCATGGCCACCGCTTTCTGTAAACGTAACCATAAAGCTTTTATCAGTGTCTTGATATTTAGTTTCAATTAGCATTTTGAATTCCTATCAATAATATTTCCGCAATTTTTTATTGTCTAAATAGTCACCATAGGCCGCATCCCTGCTTCTGAATTGATAATCACCAAACGAACCGGAATCGGGGTTGTCAATCAGTTTTATAATAAAGCGCTCGCGCAATTCCATCGCAGCTTTATAGATTATGTTTTTCTCGTATCCATTCAAAACGAGCCAGATTAAATCTGGTATCGTCCATTCCTCGACATCATCCAGAAAACTGTCTTGATTCCTAATCAAATGCTGTCTTGACCTAATGTTATCGGTTAAATTAACGTCACCTGGCAAACCGTTTTCCTTCACTTTATAAAGATTTTCTAAAATGAACTGGTTCATAAAATCCTCTATTCCGTCACTTGTTTCGATAAAATCATCGGCAGTTTGGTATAGATTAAATTCAAAATCTGTGTCATCCATGACATGCACTTTCAATATCTAGTTTAAAAAGTTGCGCCTTCTTTATTAGCGTCGGTCAGATCAGCGTAAGTAAGATTAGCGCCGTCTAGATCAGCGCCGCGAAGATCAGCGCCCGTAAGATCAGCGCACAGAAGATCAGCACCGTAAAGATCAGCGCCCCGAAGATCAGCGCCTGTAAGATCAGCGCGAATAAGATCAGCGCGTCGAAGCTCTGCAAACCAAAGATTAGTTCCTTGAAGATCAGAACACCGAAGATTAGCACCGAAAAGATTAGCACCGTAAAGATTAGCGTCCCGAAGATTAGCACCGTAAAGATCAGCACCCCGAAGATCAGCACACCGAAGGTCAGCACTTGAAAGATCAGCATATCTAAAACTAATTTTGTTTTTAACCGCAGTCTCTACTGTGTTTTTTACGGTGTTATTTTCGACATCTAGCGAAAACAACACCTCTCCAGTGTCTTTGTGTTTAATTTCAATTAGCATAATTCTCTCTCTTAAAAATTAAACTTGGTTATTTAAAACAAACAAAGCGCCACGCAGACTGAACCCGCGCCGCTTCAAATACAGCGCGGCTTGCTTAACGTCTGACTGCGCGATCATTTTTGCCGCGAAAATAACTATCTCCATCTTTAACAGCTTGTTTTGAATGTCGCTCGGTGTTCCTGTCAGTGTGAATTCCATTTTTGCCCTCTCTCTCTTTAAAAAATGCCCACGCGCGGTGGGCGTGTTGTTTAAATATAGATATTTCCAAACGATTTTAAATTGAACTCTTGCTTAGACATTGTTCGCACGTATAGATAAGCGTTGTGAGATTCTGAATACTCAAACAGTTTGTTTTTATCAAGACGATATTTGTTAGTTCTAAAACTTATGTTTTCTGTCATTAAAATTTCAAACACTTGCGATGCAGTTTTTTCTGAAATTTCTCTTTTTTGATATTTAGAGATTGTCAAATCGCAAATGTCGTAAAAATTTAATTGACTAATGTCAGATTTTAATAGTTCATTGATGTTTAATATGTCAGTGAAGTGTAAGAATCCTACGAGATTTTCTCGGCAGTTTTTAATATGAGTCATTTGTTGAATGTTCATAATGTTTTCCTCTCTCTCTTTAAAGTTAATAATGCGTTGCTGATGTGTGTATAGTAGTACCATTCACGGAACTAATCAAGGCGTTATTGTTGCATTTATCGGGATGAATTGTGCATAGAATCTGGATAATTAAATTCAGGTTAGTGCTTGCTTACGTCGTGCTGTGTCGTGTATATTGAGAATTGGGTGTGACCCGCACCCGCAAGACAGTTTTCTGTGATCGCTTGCGATATAGTCTTAATCAGTAGCGCGTGTTGAAAGCATGGCCTAGTATTCAGAGTGTCCGCGCGTGGCGGCTGAACTAGATGCAGCGTAGAGAGCCTCAAAGGCTCGAGGATTAAGACAAAACAAAACAGTGTGCATTGTTACCCGCCTCATTTTTAATCAATGAGATGCAATACGGGTAGGTTAGCTTTTGCGTCATCAAACTTCAAAAGCGGTTATCAAGTGATATTCTTAAACAAAACACTTTTTATTATCTATAATTATTCAGTTATTGATAATTAGGGGTTATTTAATGAAAAATCAAATTGAAAAAGAATTTATTAGCGACAAGAAAGCACAAGCATTGATGTCAACTTTTGAAGCTTTCAAGATCGCGGGTGCAAATTTGCATAAATTAAGAAGTGAAAAAGAAAAATTCTTTGTACAGTCAATTGCTAAAAACTTTCAGAATTTGAGTTATAAACAGCATAAATGGTTGTTGGACATTGCGAAAAGATTCAATAAGTAATTTTTGCTTGCTTATATATGTAAAGATGATTGATTATGATGATTGATAAAGTGTGTGTGTGGAAACCACCCTTGCTCCAGTCCCAGAGCCACTTTCCGCGTAAGTGACCACTAACATTCAACACAATAACAACACTCAGATTATGCAATTCCCTAATGGGGTTATGCACAAATTGCATAGATATATGCTCTGAATAGGTTAGTGAGTGCTTACTAACATTGGGCTGGGTTGCGGATGGATGGATAGGTTAGGAGTGCTAACTAATTGGGATCCTTGAAATGGGATTGGGGGTGGTGTTTGCGTAGGGGCGACCACATTCTTCCCCCCAAAAAAATTTTCCACTATACTACATTTGTACTGCACAGTGAGGAGTAAAAATGTCATTTGATTGGAAATCGGTTGGCGGTGTTATTGCGGATGCCGCACCTGCATTGGGTACGCTGATTGGTGGCCCTGCCGGTGGTGCAATTGGCGGGGTAATAGCTGCGACATTGGGAACAAAGAATGATCCTGATTCAGTAATCAGGGAATTACAAAACAATCCTGATGCAATCTTAAAGCTAAAGCAATTAGAGCTGGATCAACAGGTTAAGCTGCAAGAGCTTGCAATCACTGCCGAACAAAACAGGTTAGCGGCAAATACTGCGGAAGCACAATTCATTGTTGATAACAATAAAGATGCAAGAGCAATGCAAGTTAGTGCTCACTCTCGTGTACCAGCAATACTGGCAATACTTGTGACGTTTGGTTTTTTTGGAATACTGTCTATGATGCTTGGCGGGTTTTGGAACCCAAAAGATAATAACGCTTTGCTAATTATGCTTGGTAGCCTTGGTACGAGTTGGGGTGCCGTGGTAAATTTTTATTTTGGTAGTTCTGCTGGATCAGATCGCAAGACAGAGCTTTTGCTAAACCAAAGTAAAAAATGATTTAGCTTAATAGATAATTTTTTGATTGCTCTAAAAATCTTTTTAGAGTATTGTTCCAATCACTGATTGCTTGGGATTGAGCAGATTTAATATGTACGCCTGATTCAACCGCAATAGCAATGCGCTCTTGAATAAACTCTGTCATGTGTTCTTTTTTAAAATCTTCGGGGGTTTTCATGATTATTTGGTTTTTTTGTATTTTTATGATTATAGCATTGACTAAGCTATAAGGAATTGATATAGTTGTATTGAGATTTCCATCTTAGCACACTCTCTCCTCTAGTGAGGATTTTGCCCCGCAAATAGTCGGGGCTTTTTTTTGCCTGTTGACAAAAACGGTACTTTAGGTATATAAAAGTATTATTCAGCGATAATGTATCAGGGGATGTTGTTATGATGGGCGATTACAAAGATGTTGAAGTGGAGTATAGAAAACCCGTGGTTAAGCCGGTTGTGGATGTAAAAAAGCTTCCAATTTATAACAAAGGGATGTCCGGTAAAACACATGATGTTCTTTGGTGGATTATTAAAAACTGTTCTGAATCTGGAAAGCTGTATGCAGGTTGGCGTAAGCAGTGCATGAAAGATTTGGAGGCATCTGCGCCTACTATTCAAATATGCGTTAAGAATCTGGAAAGATTAGGGGCAATTGAAATTCTTAAAAGGCAAGCAAAGTTAAATGTAAAGTTTTTTGATATTCAAGAAGATGAATAATAAATACGAGCTATCAGTTGCAGGTGATGCCTCCGAGTGGAGAATGGCAGCGTTTTGCGCTTTGATTGATATGTTTGTAGAAGAAAACAAGATCAACCCTAAAGATGTTTTTATTGTTGAAAACAAAACAAAATCCAACGGACAAGAAGTAAGCACGTTTAGTCTGGCTACGCACGTTTAACTCAGGGGAAAGCGTGAAATTCCCGATAGATAATTTCTGGAAGTTTTGCCAAGCATTGCAAGTAGAAACTAAAGAACACGGCCTAATTCCACTTGGCCGTCAATTGCTTGGCACTCAGAAATACCTTATTCAAGAAATGGTCAAAGGGCTCGAGGACGACATACATTACTTTGTCGTTTTGAAAGGCCGCCAGCAAGGTATATCCACAATCAGCCTTGCTTTAGATTTGTATTGGCACATGCGTTACCCTGGCACTCAGGGGACGCTAGTCACTGATAACGAATCAAACCGCGATATGTTCAAAAGCACTTTTGATATGTATCTAACGGGTCTTCCAAAAGCATTCAAGGTAAGAAGTACCGGGCATAACAAAAATCAATTATTGTTTGCGAACAGGTCAAGAATTAGCTATCAAGTAGCAGGCAGCCGAGGAAGCGGAAGCCTTGGCCGAGGAAAAGCAATTATGTTTATGCACGCCACGGAATTAAGTTCGTGGGGGAATCAGGAAGGGTTGGCTTCTTTAGAAGCTTCTCTTGCGCTTCATAATGAAAAAAGACTTTATATTTTTGAAAGCACTGCCCGTGGTTACAACATGTTTCACGATATGTGGGAAACCGCAAGCAATGCCTCAAGCCAAAAAGCCATATTTGTCGGGTGGTGGCTGGATGAGATGAAACGGTTTAATAAAGACAGCCGAGAATATCAAACATATTGGGATGGCAAGTTATCCACAGAGGAAAAAGTTTGGACAAAAGAAGTTAAAGAAAAATACGGGGTAGAGGTAAGTTCAGAGCAAATAGCTTGGTGGCGATGGGCAATGCAGGAGCTTATCAAAGATGAAATACTGACTTATCAGGAATTTCCGCCAACAGAGGATTATGCTTTTGTATTATCCGGAAGCCAGTTTTTTAATACTGGAAAAATTAACGATGAATACAAACGGGCAAAAAATACAACGTGCGACAATTACCGATTTATATTTGGCTCGGTGTTTAAAGACAGTGAGCTAATACCAACCAGCGCAAAAAACTCTACATTGAAAATATGGGAGTATCCGCAATCCGGAGCGCATTACGTTATAGGCGCCGACCCTGCTTATGGATCATCTGAATGGGCAGACAGGTTTGCAATACAAGTGTTTCGATGCTACGCAGACAAACTCGAACAAGTGGCAGAGTTTTGCACATCAGAGTGCCGCACAGATCAATTCGCATGGGCGCTTTGTTATCTTGGCGGGTATTATGGCCCCAATGTTTTGGTGAATCTTGAGATCAATGGCCCAGGTCAATCAGTATTTGCGGAAATGCAAAACTTGAAACGCACCGCAGCAATTGAATCCAATGTATCAGGCAATCGTGAAATGGCAAACATACTTGGAAACATTCAAAGCTACCTATACAAACGAGTGGATTCTCCAGGTTCAGGGATTGGCGCGTATCACTGGAAAACAACTTACGACAGCAAATTAAGAATGATGAATCAAACCAAAGATGCGTTTGAGCGTGGCATACTGTTGGCTAATTCAACCGAATTGCTTGAAGAAATGAAAGGTATCCGCATGGAGGATGGTTTCATTGGGGCACCTGGGCGCGGAAAAGATGATAGGGTAATTGCTACGGCGCTAGGCGTTATTGCATGGGCAGACAAGATACAAACTAAATTACTGCTTATGAACAATACTTATGAGCGCGAACAGGCCGCAAAAGAATTGCGGGGATCAGTAAGATCAATTGATAACACAGTGCAAAATTATCTCAAAAACATTGGTTATGTAAAAAATGAACAAGGTTAAAAACCTTTCAGAATCAAGGGCATGGCTGCGTAGCCAATATACCAAAAATAGAAACATGAACGAATACGGTGCATGTTCTAATTTAAGTACGCTCACCATTTACATGATTGCAAAATATATCGGGTTGACTTCAAATGAGCTGTATATGTTTATGATTGGCAGAATAAAATGGCCTGCAACGATTGTTAGTAAATTTATTGATGAATGGGAATCCGGCATACTTTATATCAATGCAGATAACCCAAAAAAAAGAAAAATTTGCAAAAGAAAAGAAAAACAAAAGCAAACTTCAATATCTATTGACCTATCAAGTGGTAAGCCTGCTTTATTTGTAAACAGGCCAATTCAGCAACAAGGAAAGCAAGTTATTTCTAAATTTAGTGATTTTTTTGGAAAACGGGGGTAATAATGGCAATTATTAAGGAATGGATTTGTTTTGTTCACGGTCCGTTTGAATCAGCATCATCAGCTTGTCCGCATGGGTGTAATACAACAGAACAACGATTTTTTACCCCGCCAAACATCAGAACAACAGGACGAACAGCAAACATTGACAAAACAATGTATGGTTTGATGCAGCAACATAACATGACCGATGTAAGGTCATGCAGAGAGGGCGAAGCAGCAAAAAGACCAGACCAGAAAAAAGTGGAAGAAGTAAATAATTTTACTAATGAATTTTCTAAAAGGTTTGGTTCATCTAATGGATGGGGGGCGCTAGATAGCCGGAATATCAATAACAGCTTGCGTGCAATAGGCGCACCGTCTGATAATATTATTAGCAAGGTTAAAGATTCGCTGAAACCTTTAAGCGAAATGACCATACCAATACGTGACCCGCAAAACTTAAAGCTGGAGAAATAACAAATGATTATTCCAAAAAATGAAGCTGAAAGAGAAAATTTTTATTGGGATTTAATCAATAAGTGCATGGTCAGCCGGTCAGATCGCATGGGATCGTATGCAACGCTACGCTCATATTTTTTATTTGGCGCTGGACCAGACAAAAACCCCGCAACATTTAACAAAATTTTTCCGCACATTGACCAGCTAACTAGCTTTATGTTTGCCAGCGACACGGCAAAATTTAGTATTGAACTTGGCGCGGGTGTAGACAAAACAGAATACGACAAAACCCCGCCAATGATTGAGCGGCTAAACAATAAATGGCATGACAGCAATGGGGATATTACTTTTGGACAAGCAGTTACATGGTCGCTTGTATTTAATACTTGCCTAATTAAACTTGTGCAACGCGGTAAAGATACTTACCCGTTTATTGTTGACCCCTCAAGTTTTGGCGTATTGCGCGAAGATATAACGCAATTAGATCGGCAAGAAGCGTTTGTTCACACATACTACACAACAAAAAGCCAGCTAACTAGAGATTTAACTTCACATCCAAACAAAAACGAGATTTTGCGGAGAGTATCAGAAACCACAGTACAAGATAACAGTATGCCTTCTGGAATTCAAAGAATTATCTTATCAAATTTCACCCCAACAATGCGCGGGAATGCCAGCTTCCCAATGCAAAGCCAAAACACTTATAGACCTAAAACTGCCGAAGAAGTGGTGGAAATGTATGAGTTGTGGGTATGGAATGATGATATTAGCGACTATCAATTGGTAACAATGGCAGATGGTGGGGTTTGTGTTTTTGACCGAGCTAATACATTTTTGCGCGGAGAACATCCATTTATTCAGATTTGCCCGAATCCTGCTTATGATTATTTTTGGGGATATTCCGAAGTTGAAAAACTTTGTGCGCTGCAAGATTTACGGGAACACAGGCTAACACAGATTCGTGATTTGCTGGACAGGCAAGCAAACCCGCCAACCGCTTTAACTGGATGGATTGGCAATGCCGATGAAAACAATTTTGCATTAAGCAGAGTTGGCGGTGTTTTGTCTACGCAAGAAGTGACCGGAAAAGTAGAACAATTCAGGCCACAAATACCGCAAGACACATTTGCTGAAATACGAGAGATTGACACAATGTTTTCTGAAATGTCAGCTATTACAAGCGTATTGGCAGGGCGCGGAGAAAAGAACGTGCGATCAGGGGGACACGCATCAGACTTAGCAAGATTAGGTTCAAGCAGACCCAAAAAACGTGCATTGATTATTGAAGATGCGCTAGAAGCAATGGCGACAAAATATCTTAAGCTAGATCAACAACACGATGCAACACCATTAAAAACCGAAAAAGGTCAAAGCTTTATATCACATCAGCTTACAGAAAATTTTATGGTTAAAGTGGACGCGCACAGTTCTAGCCCGGTATTTATGGAAGATGTAAAGTCAACCGCAATTGAATTGTTCAAAGCCAAAGCATTAACAAGAGAACGCTTGATTGAAATGTTGCATCCACCAATGATGCAGCAAATTCTTGAAGATTTGAAAATAATTGAAAAGAAAGAAGCGGAAGCAGCAAAAGCTCAAGCGGAAGCGCAAGCGAAACAAGGTTGACAAATTAAAATTGTCAGAGTAAGTTAGTGCTAACTAACTTTGGTTAGGCAGGGGAAGGTTAGCGCGGCCCCTTTGAAAGTGCCGTAGCCGCATCAATGGACAAGGAAAACTGCCATGCGTAAAGCTCGTAAAGCCGGTCGTAAGACCCGTCGGTAATCCGATAATAACCTTCCCATTCACCCTAACTATGAAAGGACGCTATCATGGCTCGTAAAGCTCGCAAAGCCGGTCGTAAAGGCCGCAAGTAATTCATAGGCTAGGGTAAAACCTAGCTTTTTTTATTGATTAAAGGTAAAAAACATGAAAGATTCTTACGGCAATTCATCGGTTAACACCGAAGGGCTAAAGCCAACATTTTCAGCGGTTTTGTCAAATTTTACATCGTTGGCAGCTAACGCCACAGATTTTTTCATAGTGTCAAACCCTGTTGGTAGCAACCGTCTTTATAAAATAAATTATGTTTCTATTCGTGGAACAGCAACAACAGCCACATCTATTGACTTTTATTTTATTAAAAGAACAACCGCAAACACTGGTGGCACAACTACCACTACCGGCGTGACATTAGCGGCACATGATACAAATGATAGCTCTCCAACCGCAACCGTAGTCGCATATACGGCGAACCCCACAACGGGAACCGGTGCAATTATTCGCGCACAACATTCATTTGCAGGTTCAACCGCAGCACAATTGGTAACACTGGAATATACATTTGGCAATAGACCAGCAAAATGTATAACACTAAAACCTGGCGAATCTTTTGCTTTAAATTTTAATGGTCAAGCTATCCCTGCTGGATTGGCTTTATTTGCTGAAATTGAATTTACAGAAGAAATTTTAAGCTTTACTTAATTTTTTCTTGACACTTAAAAACCCTTGGTGTATTTATCTCAAAGTAAGCACTTACTAACTAGGAAAAAAAATGCCAACACCAGCCTCACCTAACAGAATTGGAAACCAGCAATTTGTTGCTTTAGGAAATGTTGACATTGGTTTAACCGCAAAATCAGGCGGCGGTCAAACAGGTGCGTTGGCGCTTTTGTCACAATTAAACATTGTTTCAACAGTGGCAGCAGGTAATGATTCTGTCGCTTTGCCTAAAATTAGTGCAAACCCTGTTGCGCTTGGGGGGTTGTTTCAGATGATCGTTGTACGTAACTCCGGTGCAAACTCAATGCAAGTATTTGGCGCAAGCCCTGACACAATTAACGATGTTGCTACTGCAACAGGTGTAGCGGTTGGTTCTGGTAAAACAGCAATGTTTTTTGCAACTGCATTTGATCCCACGACTAACGTGGGCAAATGGTACATGCTTTTGAGCGCATAATGAGTGTACCTAAAGAGTTAATGGATTTAATTGCGGGTGGCGGCTCTCAAAAAGGCGCTCCCGGATTTAAGCCGCAACCATCTCCTGCATCTTCGCCTGTATCTGCTCCTATGACTTCACCGCAGCCTAAAGAGGGCGATATGCAAGCGGCGGAAGTAAACATTACGATGGCAATGGATTTGTTAGAGCAATCTTTACCGGCTTTTGGCTCTACCTCAGAAGAAGGCTCTGCCATTTTGAATTCGCTTAAAACATTAAGCAATAAATTTGGTAAAAATCGCCAAAAAGCAGATAGCCTAGTACCTGTTGAAATTCAACAATTATTGGCTTCATTGCCGCAAGCAGGTGGAGCGACACCAGTTCAAAAGGCGCTACAAGGCGCACCACAGCAACAGCCGATGGGCGCACCGCCTGCCGGTTTACCTATGTAAAGGAAAGAAAATGCCTTCTAAATATCTTGAACCATCGCAAAAAGGTATGCGCGGCCCATTGGATTTAAATAAAGAAAATGGCCTAATTGTAAACCCGCCACGGATGAATCAAATGGGCGGTTTGGACAAAGTTAAAGAAGCAAAAGGCCCATTTAAAAATGCTTTTGTTATTAAAAAGCCTAGTGGTAGTCGTTAATCATTGTTAAAAAGGGGATGACATGAGCTTAGAAAACTACACAGCACAAGAAATTGCAGATTTAGCGGCGCTTGCGGATCAACTTGCAAGCAATCCGGCAACTCGTAAAGAAATGCTGCGCTTGACAAAAAAAATCTCGCCTAACACGCCAATTCCTGAAATTGATGTAGAGCATCAGATTTCGTCATTTGCCAAGCCTTATGTTGAAAAAATTAACGGCCTTGAAAGCCAATTGTCTGAAATGCGGTTGAAGGATAGCATTCTTTCAAAGCAATCAGAATTAAAGAAAAAAGGATTTTCTGATGAGGAAATTAGCGAAGTTCAAAAATTGATGGTAGAAAAACAAATACCTAATTATGAAACTGCCGCTGATTTTTTTCGGATGCAAAAACAAACCGCAACGCCTACCCCCAGCACAATGACCCCAATTAGTTTGCCTGCTAATGCCATGAGCGCAGGTAAATTGGGTTTGAATCGGTGGGCGCAAGGGGAAGCGTTTAGCGCAATAAATGATTTACGTCAGGGGAAAGTGGCGGCTGCATAACGGCTGCTTTATTATTTTAAGGAGAAAAAGCAATGCCCGTTTTAGGCTCAGGGATTATCCCGTCAGGTAACATTGCACAAGAGCTAACTTATGTTACTCGACGTGCATTTATTCCAAAAATGGTTGTACAACTGTACAACTCTACACCTTTGCTTGCTGCGCTGATTGGTAACAATCAAACCGCTTATGGTGGTGTAAGTTCTGTTTCTGTGCCGGTTCAGGGTACGCAGTTTGTAAATGGTCAATGGTCTGATTATTCAGGTTCATTTAACCAGCCAGCAGCGCAACAAGGCTCTTACCTGTCAGAACATAACCTAAAATTGATGGTTGTTCCTGTTCCATTTTTGGGAATGGAAGGCATTGTTCAGTTAGATCATGCAATTGTTCCTTTAATTGAAGCTCGCATGAACGATGCAACAAATGTTGCAATGGATTTGATGAGTGCGGCTCTTTACACAAACACCAGCAACCAACAGCAATTTATTGGATTGCCCGGTGCAATTGATGACGGTACAAACCTTTCAACATACGGCAACATTAACCGTACACAGAACCCTTGGTGGAAGTCAAAAGTATATAACGCTGCAAACGAAAGACCAACGCGCCAAAACATTTTGCAGTACATTAGCGGAACCGTTAAAAACGGCGCGGAAGTTCCTACTTTTGGCGTATGTGGTTTTGGTACATGGACTTTGTTAGCGCAAGATTTTGTCGGCCAAGAATCATACATGATTACGCCTGATGCCAATTTTACAGGTGATCCTAATGGCCCAGGCGCAGGATTCCGCGCATTGATGGTTGCCGGTGTGCCAATTTTTGCTGATCAATATTGCCCTGAAGGTACTATGTATCTGCTAAACAGCAATTATGCCAACTTGTATATGCACGAACAAGCTTCTTTCTCGTTTACAGGGTTTGAAAGCACGCTTTCTAATTGGCAGCTTGGTTTTGTTGGTGCGTTAATTAACGTCGCTGAATTAGTTGTTACCAAACCAAAAGCAATGACCCGTATCAACAATTTGGGCTTTTTGACGCTATAAGGAATTTAAAATGGGCTTACAACAAATTGCATTTCCCAATCAGGCACCGTCGGCGCGTAATGCTATTTTCCAGCAAAACGCTGGACAGCAGATTATTAACCAAACTTTTGGCGGTTCTTATCAAATATCGCTTGCTCCTGGACAAACATTTTTAATTCCGGCGGGACAATGGTTAACCCAATGCGGCGCTTATTCAGATTTCCAATATTTTGACAGTCAAAGCCAGATTTGGCGAAACTTAACAGCAATGGATATCCCTCCTGCGGTTATTTCTAGTGATGGTTCAAATTATCGCCTAGCCAACTTGTCTGGTTGCCCTGTTGGTGCGGTTGTAACTAACGCAGGTACAGCCGGTTCTTTGCCTGTTTCAATGTTTACGTCAACTGGTCAATGGACTGGCGGTTACTTTACTACACAAACAACGCCTTCCGTTACTTGTACCGCAAGTGCTGGCGGTTCCACATGGAACACCTTTATCGGTGGCGCAATTTCAACATCGGTAACAATTACTACTGCTGGCTCTGGTTACACTGTTGCTCCTAAATTGATTATTGTCCCTCCGGCTAACCAAGGAAACCAGCCGTTTATCCCTGCATCTGCGGTATGTACCATTTCTGGCGGTGCAATTAACGCGGTTACTGTTTTGAACCAAGGCGCGGGTTATGTTGCTGCTCCTACAATTTTGGTTCTTAACCAACCGGGCGACACAACCGGCTCAAGTGGCGTATTAACACCTGCTTTAACTGGCGCAGGCCAAGTAACTGCGGTAGTTCAAGCAACACCTGGAACGGTTCAAACTTCTGTGCCAACGCTGACAATTGGTGGCGCATCTGCTCCTGCTTCTGCGGCTGCTACTGCGTTGATGAATTTCTCAGTAACCAATGCGGGTACTGGTACTGTAACTGCGGGTTCTGTTTACACTAACGGATATACTTTAGTGGCAACTGGTGGTATTTCAACTGCAACGCCAATTTATACTAATCCGGCGATTGAAAAAGCGATTACTACTCCGGCGCAACCTTACATTTGGTCTGCTTCAACCTCGGTACAAAACTTGAACAGTGCAAACACGATTTTTTCTTTTAACGGTTTAGGTTTTCAAGTAGTTCCATTGGCGCTTACTGCGGTTGGTTTATATACCACCGTAGGTTACATTACTGCGCCTACCGTTGGTGGCGTGAATGATGTTTGCCAACTTTACCCAATTTAATTGAGGACACAATGTCAGTATTTGTAAAGAATGGATCAGGGGCAGACTTTACGGACAGGTTTAATGGGGAAGACTGGTTTATACCAAATGGGGGAATTGTAGAACTTTCTCTCGATGCCGCATCCCATTTATTTGGTTATGGCATTGCAAACAAGATGGATTTGTTTGCGCGTCTTGGCTGGATTAAAACCAATGCTGATTTTGAATCTGCTCAAGAAAAATTGAGTAAATTTAGTTTTTTTACTAGCTATGAAGATGCTAGTAATTCCGGCGAGGTAGCTTCGGGGGATGCTTCGTCTGAAAATCCGGCCCCTGTATCTGCGGCTGCTCCTGAACCGTTGGCTCCGGCTGATGGGGAAGGGCAGCAGGCAGATTATGCTTATAAGCGTCAACCCAAAAAACCAAAGCCCAATTTGCTTGCAAAGCTAGGTTCAATTGAACAAGAATGATGAATGGCAAACTTATCATCCTATCTTCAAGAATGCCGAAGGCTTTTGCACGATCCTAACGGTAATTTTTGGACAGATACAGAGCTTACTGATTACATCAATGACGCAAGAAACCGCGTTGCCATTGATAGTAAATGCTTGCGCTCTTTGCAAACGGTAAACCTTACGCAAGGTCAAGAGCTTTACCAAATTTCAACAGTAATACCAGCTTTAGGCACTCGCGCCATTGACGTAATGAATATTACGGTTATATGGGGGCAAATGCGTATTCCTTTGAGTTATAAACCGTGGACTGAATTTAATGCCACGATGCGTATTTGGGTTACTAATCAACAAAGACCGGAAACTTGGTCAAGATATGGCACAAGCACTGGTTCGGTCTATGTTGGCCCTGTGCCAGATCAAACTTATTCATCGGAATGGGATGTTTTTTATTTACCCGCAACTCTTATTGACAGTTCAACAGTGGAAGAATTGCAATATCCGTTTACTTCTCCTGTTGCTTTTTTTGCCGCTTACAAAGCAAAATATAAAGAACAAAGTTATGGCGAGGCCGAGATATTTCAAAGCCAGTACGAAAAGAAAATAAGGGAAGCCTGCCAGCAAGTGTTTACGAGGTACTTGCCAAATGTCTATACCTAGCGCCCCAGGTCAACGCCAAAAAAAGAATAAAGTATTCCGAGAATTTGGCGGTATCAACACGCAAGCAGCAAGGCAGTCAATAGATGACAATGATTTTTATTGGATAGAAAATGTTCATCCAATAGGGTACGGTAATGCTAAAGTAGTACCGCAAAGATCGTTTTTAACAACATTGCCTTCCCAAGCTTACTATTTTAGCAATTACAACATTAACAACACGCCTTATTTAGTTGCGGCATGTGCTGATGGTGTGGTGCGTCAAATTAACGCTAACACGGGAGCAATTACAACAATTGGAAGCGGATTTAGCACAACCGGAGTACAAACGGCACAATGGGCTAATCAATATCTGCTAATTGTTGACACAACTGGCTATTATTCTTGGGATGGCACAACCTTGGTTAGTCGCGGCGGCGTAACTGGCGCACCGCCTAACGGAACAAGTATAGCCACGTTTTCAGGCAGAGTATGGATTAGTTCAGGTAGAACTTTAAACTATTCTGCACCTGCCTCTGTTTCTGATTTTCAGGTGGGAAGTGCGGGTGGATCAACAACTTTAACTGACGAAACATTGGTTTCAAACATCAATGGTTTAATTTCTGCTAATAACTTTTTGTATGTGTTTGGTGATGACAGCATCAACATTATTGGGGATGTGCGAATAGCATCTGGAACAACTACCACAACATTTTCAAACGTCAATATATCATCTTCTGTCGGTTCCACTTTTCCGCTATCAGTAGAATCTTTCTATCGTTCAATTTGGTTTGCGAATACTTCTGGCGTTTATTCTGTATATGGTGCAACGCCAAAAAAAGCATCGGACAAATTAGATGGGATATTTCAACTAATTGATTTTACAAAACCAATTACAGCCGGAACGGTTTATTTAAATAACATTTACTGTTATGCAGTTTGCTTTACTTACAATGATCCAACGCTAGGGGCGAGGAATCTTATTGCAATGACTGCTCGTGATAAATGGTTTCTTGTCGCGCCTATTGCTTATTCAACGTATAGCAATCAAATTAAATTTATTACAACAGCAGTCATTGCGGGTAAACAAAACTTGTATGGAACAGATGGAACAAACATATTTAATATGTTTTCCAACACCACGGCAAACATGACATGGCAAATAAAAACTAAACTTTATGACGATGGAAGCCCATTGATTGATAAGCAAGTGCTAAAAATTGGTGTGGAAGGTATATTGCCAGCGTCAACACAAACTGTATTGAATGTGACAATTGACAGCGAATCATCGAGCAATAGTTATTCGCTTGGCAACCAATTATCTTTGACTTTTTACAATAATTTTGGTACTCCATTGTATTTTACAAACAATTTTGGAACGCCATTAGGATGGGCGGCAACAGGGCCGGGATGGTTTAAACAAGATGTTTCAAACATTGGAAAGTATTTTGGATCAACAATTACATCAACTACACCGCAATTTATTGTTGGAAACATTGCTTGGCAATACGAAACAGGCGCTATTTGGTAAAGGTACACAATGAGCAATACTGCATTTAATACCGCAAACATATTTCAAAACAGAACAACAAATTCGCCGTTTTCTGATTTGGATACCAACTTTTCAAATATCGCAAGCTATTTGAACAGCACAAATAACTATGAAAACTATTTCACGGATTCTGGCTCTGTAAATGCTTATGTTGTTTCTATTGCTTCGCCAATTACATTTACATTGGCTGCGGGAGCAATGGTATCCGTTAAAATTAACAACACCAATACGGGCGCATCAACTCTAAATGTTGGCGGTACTGGCGCTAAATCTATTATTTACCCAAGCGGGACAGCTATATCTGCAAACGCATTGCCAGCCGGGGCGGTTTGTAAATTTATTTACGATGGTTCTGCATATCAATTACAAACCATTTCATCGTTAAGCGCAGTAGCGGCGCAAAACGTATCAGTGCGCCAAACCGTTTTATATGGCGCTCAAACATCAGCAGGCGCAGCCAATATGCTGTCGGCGGGGACAGGTTTAGCGTTAAACCTTTCCGCTACATTAAAGCCGATGGTAATTGCATTTGCGGGTGGCGTAAGCGATAACGTATCTACGTTAAACGCAGATGTTACTAGCGTTGTGTCCGGTTTGGCGGCAAGCAATACAAGCTACATCACAACGGATTACGTATCAGGAACATCCGTAACGTGGGGCAAAACGCTCGCGCCGCCACAATACGGGCTTTCTTACAACCAAGTCGCACAATCCGCTCTTAGCTTGAACAACAAGAGCACTGATGATTTCGGAAACAGCTGGACAAACACATCCGTTACGTTTTCAAATACCACGCCAAAATTTGCAGGTAGTTATTACGGGGTGTTTAACGGCACCACTAGCCGAATTACATCGAGTGCATTTACTACGCTAGGAAACGGTAGTTGGACACTACGTTGTGCTTTTAATTCATCAAACGTAACTGTTAACCAAGTTATATTTAATGCTGGCGATGCAAGCAACGAGGGGGTTTATATTGGCGTATCTGCAAGTAAGCTAATTTTGTATTTATCATCCACAGGATCAACTTGGGATATTGCAAACGCGCTTGCGGGTAACACGACGCTTACAAATAACACTTGGTATGATTTAGAAATAACTTATGACGCTGTTGCCGGAAAGTATTACACATACTTAAACGGAACGGCAGAATCAAATTTTACAATTACGTCAACATTAAGAATTTGTGTGATTACTGGAATTACTGTTGGCGCTTCACAAACAAGCGCTAGTTTTTTTTCAGGAAGTATCCAAGGCTTTGAATTTTTACCATACTGCTTGCATTCTAACGGCACAGCGTTTACACCACAAACCGCGCTATCTGATGTAACTGTTGCGGGTTACGCATCAAACTATTTCAGCGTGCCTGACATGGTGATGTATTCAGTAACAGGCGCATCTGCGTTAGCGGGTACAAACCCAACTTTTACCGCCATTAACCGTGTATATCCAGCGGAGTGCGTTACTGGTGCAGCTTCCGTATCAAGCGTTACTAACTATCAGCTAAGGGTGCAAAGGGATTATTTATCCAGCGGGTTAGGGTACGCACAGACTTGGCAAAGCGTTACTCGCGTTGCTGGAACGACTTATTACAATACAACAGCTAAACCGATAGTGGTTTCTTTTACTATATCTACCACAAGCGGAATAAACCAAGGTTCTGTTTTAGTAAATTCAAACACTGTTTATAGTTGGAATAATGGATCAACAAGTTTTTATTCTTTAGTACAAATTATTATTCCGCCCGGCAACAGCTATATTTACAACAACACAAACAACTCACCTTTTTTGGGATGGGTAGAGCTTCGTTAAGGATAAACCATGTACTACAAGGCACCAAATAACACCATCCATCATCTTGACAAAGACAGTTTTGCTTATTTGCTTCCTGCCGGTTCTATCCCCATTACAGATGAGGAAGCAGAACAATTAAGAAAGCCAAACATTGAACAAGCAAAAGCGCAAATGTGGCAAAAGATTAAAACGGAACGAGATTTCCGCACAGATCAGGGTGGATATCAAGTAAATGGAAAATGGTTTCATTCTGACCAAAAAAGCCGAAGTCAACAATTGGGATTAGTTTTAATGGGCGCAAAGATTCCGCTAAATTTGCAATGGAAAACAATGGATGGTTCATTTGTAACGATGACAGCTACACTAGCACAACAAATTTTTGCGGCTGCGGCTGCAATCGACCAAGCTGCCTTTGCAAACGCCGAGGCGCATAAAATTGCAATGGAAGCAAGCAAAAACCCATTGCAATATGATTATTCAAGCGGGTGGCCTGCTATTTACGGTAAATGATGAACATTGAGCCGTTTTCATCTTTAGATATTAACGATGAAGATGCTTGGGCATCGTTCAGGCTTGCTCATGGATTAGCGCATCAAACCATTTATTTAGAAATAGGTAGGCTTAATGGTGGGGGGGATAAAAAATTCCCCTTGATTGATTTCCAAAAGTTTGATAAAGACTGGTTAGAGAACCACAACATTGAGCATATTAGCATTTCCAATGCGTTAAACATTGTCGGAACGCCTGATATTTCTACGGTAAATTTTGAAAATCAGGATGAAGTAGATAACTGGATGTTGACACACAATTCTTTACACAAGCAAATAGATCAATTGTTAAACATAACATAACAGGGGCGTTATGCTTAAAAATGAAAGATACGAGTTCCACGATTTGCTAAATGTCAATCCTGGAATTGTTTTAGAGCTTGCAAAAGCAATGCACGAGGAAAGCGATTTTAGCGACGAACCATTGGAAATGAGCTATTTGTACAGATTGTTTAATCATCAAGATGTATTCGCAAAAGCAATTTACGATAAAAAGTCAGAAAAGTACGTAGGCGGTTTAATTGGAAGTGTCAGCAAAGCTTTTTTTGGGCCAGTAATAAGAGCAAGCGATTTTGTGTTTTTTATTAAGCAGGAAAGCAGAGGAAGCGCAGCGGCTGCGTTTTTGTTGAAAGAATTTGAAGATTGGGCAATAAAAAAAGGCGCAAAAAAAATTTACATGGGCAGCACTACGGGAATAAATGTTGAAGCCTATTGCAAATTTTTGTTTAAATTTGGATATAAAGATATTGGATTTATAGCAAAGAAAGAGGTTTGATATGTGCGGTGGCGGCGGCGATTTATTTAATAAAGCAGGGAAAACATTTGGTGATGTTTTTAAACCTGTAATTAGTAAACAGGGAAAAAACATTGGTAATGTTTTAAATAAAGCCATAAGCGAATCATCAAATTTGGTAGAAAAAGGATTTAATACTGTTGAGCCTGTTGCGAATACAGCAGCAAACATTGTTGGAAACATTCCCGAATCAACAGCTAATGCAATATCTGATCCTGCAAAATATGCAAAAAATTATGCAAAATCAATTGCGGATAATCCTGAAAAACTTATTCCAATTGCTGCGGCTGCATATTTTGGAATGCCGGAAGCAGGAGCAGAAGAAGAATTAGCGCAATCAGCATCAATAGGCGGCGGATATAACGCGGCGGCTGAAACCGGAGCTGAATTATCATCCGGTGCATTGATAGGTGGCAACATTTCACCTGAAATGGAAACATCAAAAGCATTATATTCTGATATTGAATCTCCGGTAGATTTTGAAACGCCAGTATCATCAGATATAACCACTACAGATTATTCTGGTTTAGATACATCTGGCTTTGAAACACCAGAGGCACCATATTCTGACATTGAATCTCCGGTAGATTTTGGAGATAAAAGTACATCCTTAAAAGAAGGATTTAAAACCGCTAGAAATATCAAGCGTGGATATGACGTAATAAACAAAGCATCAAGCAAACCACAAGGCAGAATTCCGGCAAAGCTTACGAGATCATCTTATATTCCATCAATCAAAAGCCCAACAGGAAGCTCATCGGCTGTTTCACCAGAGCAAAAGCAAAAATTGCAAAACGTAGAAATTGTTCAGATAATAAACAAATACGCAAGGATGGGTAGAGATCCGTGGAAAGATACGGCGGCGCAACAAGAAATGCAAAAAGTTGCTAACAAATACTTATAAGGTGATGTTATGTTGGATGAATTTAATGTACCGCTAGAAGATTTTGCAAGTTATGACACTGCCGACATTCCTATGGGTGATTATGATTATGGGAATTATTCAATACCAGATTTAGTTACGCCTGACGCGCCCTATCAAGATTATTCATCTAATGTAGATTTTGAATCGCCAGTATCAGATATTGGCGCTACTGATTATTCAAATATAGATACATCTAGCTTTGCTACGCCGGAAGCGCCATACCAAGAAGAAGGTATAGACTTTTCAAAAGTACCAGAAAAGGCCGGAGAGTATTTGCAGCGAGCTTTAAAAAGCATTGGTGCCGTAGATGAAAAAGGCAAAATTGGTAAAAATGCTTTGCCTTTGCTTGCGCTGGCAAAATCGGCTTATGCCAGCAGGCAAGCCGGTAAAGAAGCGGCTGGATTAAAAAACCAATTGCTTGAAGCTGCCGGGCCAACAAAAGGTATTTCCGAGCAATTGTTATCGCAATACCAAAGCGGACAGATTAACCCCGCGGCTAAAGCGCAAATAGATCAAGCAACAGCAGCAGCAATTGCACAGATTAAACAACGCTATGCACAAATGGGTAGAAACCCTGAAACTGATTCGGCGGCGCAAAATGAAATTGCTATGGCACAACAGCGGTCATTGCAGCTAACCGAGCAGGCAAGACAAGGCATATTGTCGCAGGGCTTGCAAGCAGCAGGAATGGCGCAAGGGCCAATAAGAAATGCGGTAATGGCGCAATATAACGCCAATAGAGAAAATGAACAGTCTATGTATCAATTGTTAGCTGCGCTTGCAAGAATGCAAAGCAGAGAGCAAAGCGCACCACAGCAACAGCCAGAGCGAGAATAATATGCCATTAGCCAAAGCACTAAGAACGGGGGCGTTTAATCCTACTGGTTTTTCTGGTTCTAATGTAACCACTTTGCGTAACGCATCGTCTGGTCCTTCAGGCATTGAGCCGCTAGATTACAGCCAATATACAAAAAAGTTTTCCCCTGATGTTCAAGGGCTTTATGATGAACAAAGCAAGGTTGAAGAAGAAATAAAAAGTGCAAAAACCAAATATGCACCAGAAAAAGAAGCAGCTCAAAAACGAGTTATTGAACTTCAAAAAAATACTCCTGAATCGCCAGAATTCAAGGAAATTCCAGAGTTCGCTCCTACCAAGATTGACGACCAAACCGTTAAAGGTGCGATTGGTAGTTTAATGGCATTAGCCATGCTTGGCGGTACGCTGTCTAAGCAAAGCGGAACAGCAGCGATTAAAGCCATGACGGGTGTAATTGAAGGGTGGGAAGCTGGTGATAAAGAACGGTTTGCAAAAGAATCGCAAATTTACGAAAAGAATCAGCGTGCTATTGTTGCTCAAAATAACCGATTGCAAGAGCAATATAAAAATGCTCTTTCAAAACATGCAGGGGATTTGCAAGCGGCAATGAATGAAATTCAAATTATCGCCATGAAAGAAGGCGATGAAATTACTGCTTACAACGCAAAGACAGGAAACATTGCACATTTAATCCAGCAAATAAATTCGCAAGATCAAGCGCAAAAAAGAAATCAAATAGAACAAGCCAGACTAGCTGAAAGCATTAGACATGCAAGGGCGATGGAAACAGCGCAACAGCAAAGGCTAGACATGATGGAAAAAAAAGCTAATGAAAAAGCGCAAACAAAATTATCTGCGCCTGTTTCATTGAAAGGAAAGCAATTAGATAATTGGACAAACAATTACGCTACGATTGAATCTATTGATAAAATTTTGGAATTGCAAGAAGGAAAAATTGATAGTTCGATGGGATTAAAAACATATTTGCCTAGCGCAATACTAAACAGAATTTTTCCTGAAACTGTTGGCGATAGGGCATCCATTCTTGATATATCAAATATACAGTTAAAAAACAGATCAGGCTCAGCAGTAACTTCCCAAGAGTTTGAAAGGGCAGGCGTTGTATTTCCTATGAAAGGTGACGATGAGAATACAATTCGACAAAAATTAGAAAGATTGCGAGATTTTAGCGTTAGATTAAACAATTCCATGTTGATACAACCCTATGAATTGCCGACACAAGGCGCGGTATCACAACAGCAAGTAAAAAAAGTGCCGGTTCAAAAAGCGGCATATAACGGAAAAACTTATATTAAATACAGTGATGGCTCTATCGAGGAATCTAAATGAACAAAGATATAGATTTTTCTAAACTAGACTGGAAGCCTATTGAGCAGCCAAAAACTGAAACAACCAATAAAAATATAGATTTTTCTAAAATAGATTGGAAGCCTATCGAACAACCAAAAAAAGAGCCTTCTAGGGATTTTAATTTTGAAGATTACAACCCAATAAAAGGTATTGGTGAAGCTGGTTTGTCATTGGGTACTGGTGCGATTTTTGGCGCACCGTTGGGGCTTGGCGCAGGAATTGGCAGCTTAATAAACAGGGCTTTTGGAAGCCAAGAAGACCCTAAAGAAGTAATGGCAAAGTATGCAAAAATGGCAACGTATGAGCCAAGATCAAAAATTGGCAAAGCAATCATTGAGCCAATTCATAAAGCCGGTGAACTGGTTGGAAAAGGAACGCAAGCCGGTGGTGAATATGTGGCGAGTAAATTAGATTCTCCCGTAGCAGGAGCTATTACGGATGCGGCGGGGCAGGTTTTAGCGGGGATATTGGGCGCCAAAGCTTTGCCCAAAGTTATTCCAACAGCGCAAAAAGGCATAGAAACAGCTAAACGAGGTGCGGAACTTGTTGCAAAGCCTGTTACAAAGCCGTATGACATTTTAGCCGGAAAAGAAGTTACCAAAGCAAAAGAATCTGCAATAGAAAAAATTCAACAGCTAATGCAAAAAGGCATGGCTAAACAAACAGAATATGCAAAACAAATACAAGATTCTGCAATTCAAGCCGAAAAATCTGGTGATGCTTTAATGGCGAGAGCAGAAACATTAAAACGAGGAGCGGAAAAAAGCGGAGATATTCTGGCTGTAAAAGATTATCAAGCGCAAGGACAGCTTGCTAAAGCGGAATATAACAAAGCAATCAATGCAGAAAAAGCATATCGAGAAACACAAGTGCAGGCAGATAAAAAAGACATTACTGATATTGTGAATAAAAAACAAACAGCAGGAATTCCGCTATCGTTACAAAACGTAATTG
>Ga0136644_10000924_pt1 | contig 23493 bp, 24 predicted proteins | sample C_130820_EF_Meta_FD_94780 | JGI IMG/M metagenome (GOLD analysis project Ga0136644, IMG submission 94780) | Freshwater microbial communities from Lake Croche, Canada to study carbon cycling - C_130820_EF_MetaG (v2) (version 2) | ecosystem: Environmental > Aquatic > Freshwater > Lake | place...
CATCGTCGAAGTCGACGTTCCATCGCTTGCGGAGCTCAGTTGCAAGGTCGCGCGCCTTGGGTGACAGCTGTTCGTTGCGCGACAGCGGGAGCACCGCAACCTTGACGGGCGCAAGACGCGGATCAAGCCGCAGCACTGTGCGCACGTCGACGCCACCCTTGGTGTTGGGTGCCTCGTCCTCGGCGTAGGAGTCCAACAAGAACGCCAGCACCGCACGCGTGAGACCGGCTGCGGGCTCAATGACATAGGGCACCCAGCGCTCATTGGCGTCCTGATCGAAGTACGACAGGTCGGTGCCTGAATGTTCACCGTGCGAGCTGAGATCGAAGTCGGTGCGGTTGGCGATGCCCTCGAGTTCGGCCCACTCCGACCCCGCGAATCGGAAGCGGTACTCGATATCGACCGTGCGCTTGGAGTAGTGGCTCAGCTTCTCTTTGGGATGCTCGAAGAAGCGCATGTTGTCCGGGTTGAGGCCCAGATCGATGTACCAGTCCCACCGCTGCTTCATCCAGTACTCGTGCCATTCCTCATCGGTGCCGGGCTTGACGAAGAACTCCATCTCCATCTGCTCGAACTCGCGCGTGCGGAAAATGAAGTTGCCGGGCGTGATCTCGTTGCGAAAGCTTTTGCCGGTCTGGCCGATGCCAAACGGCGGCTTCTTACGCGAGGCGTTCATGACGTTGAGGTAGTTGACGAAGATGCCTTGGGCGGTCTCGGGACGCAGGTAGTGCACCGCACCCGCATCGTCGACCGGGCCGACTGTGGTGCGAAGCATGCCGTTGAAGTCGCGCGGCTCGGTGAAGTCGCCCTTGGTGCCGCAGTTGGTGCAGGTGATGTCGGCGAGGCCGTTGGCCGGTGACTTTTTGTGCTTGTCCTCGTAGGCCTCGATGAGGTTGTCGGCGCGCCAGCGCTTGTGGCACTTCTTGCACTCGGTGAGCGGATCGGTGAACGTCGCCACGTGGCCGGACGCTTCCCACACCTGCGGCGCCAAGATGATGGAGGAGTCCAGACCAACGACGTCCTCGCGGCCACGCACCATGTACTGCCACCACTGGCGGCGCACATTTTCTTTGAGCTCAACACCGAGCGGGCCGTAGTCCCATGCCGAACGGCTGCCGCCGTAGATCTCTGACGACGGGAACACGAACCCCCGACGCTTGCACAGGTTGACGACGGACTCGACGCGATCGGCGGCCATGGGCGCGCTCCTTTTATTACTCAGAAGCGCGGTGCGCCCCATCCGGCTGGCTGTCGGCGGATGAGCGGAGTCTACGAGAGTCGCTCGAGCACCGAGCGCGCGGTCTCATCGTCGATCGTGTCGAAGATCGCGTAGTGCCACGTCAAGGCTCGCCTGCCCATCGGAGTGACGGGTGCGATGACCTCGTCGTAGCGCAGGGCGAGGTCAGACATCACCTCGCGCGAGCACACCGGCACGGCAAGCACCAAACGGGACGGACCTAACGGGCGCAGAGCGGCCGCAGCGGCGCGGGCCACCGTGCCCGTCTCGACCCCGTCGTCGACCACGATCACCACCCGGCCTTCGATGCCCTCCACCGGCTCAGCGACTGCACCGTCGTCGCTACGGGTAACCGGAAGTCCACGCACGTCGACGTCGATCACTTCGCGCAGACCGGCAGCCACGGGGACGCCGTTGGGCAGGACGGCGAGCACCAGGGGGGACTGCGAAAGCAGCGGTACCAGGAGCGGCGCAAGGCGACGTCCGCCATCGCGCAGGTCGGTGAAGTCGGTCAAAGCTCGTCCGATCGCGAGGTCACCGGCGCGACGTGCGCAGCGGCCGCCCGACCCAAGCGCACATCGTCGGCATCGCGCGCGCGTCCTGACACGGACGTGATGTCTGCATCGCCCTCGCTGTGTTGCAGGAGTTCATAGGCAGAGGGCTCGTCGATGGCCTGGGCCATGAAGGGAATGCCGTGCATCTTCATATCCATGTCTGACAGTGCGCGTCGATAGTCCCCCACGCTGTCCCACTCGCTGCGCAACAACAGCAGTTCGGTCTCATCGGTTGACTGACCAATCGACGCGCACTGGAATCCACTCTGACGCGCGAATATCGACAGCACGCGTTCCGCGCCTGCCAGCCAAGTAGACCGAGCATCAGGACTGACCCGGAAGCGCACGATGACCAGCAGTGCAGCGGCCTCACCAAAGTCCGGCCACGGGTTAGGGTTGCTCACCGGCGCACCGTAGCGGTGCCCGAGCTACACCGGCACCTTCGCGGTGCCGAGAAGGACAGGAGCACCATGGCCGACGACCAGACCCCAGGTATCCGCGGGCCACGTGGGCCGGGCAACACTCCGGGTCGCACCCCCGGCGGCGCCTCGCAGCCAGGTCGCGCGTCTGCCGGAGCGTCTCCCTCGCGCCGAGACGCGTTCGAGCGTGTGAGCTTTCCGCTTCTCCAAACCCTTCACTCATTGCCCCGCTGGCTGGTCGTCGTCACCCCAGCGATCCTGCTGTTCGTCGGACTCGTGGCCTCCGGGCCGTTCCGATGGATCGGAGGACTGCTGCTGCTCTTCACCGCCGCACTCCTGGGGTGGCTCACCGCGCTCTCGTGGCCACGGGTCGCTGGCGCGCAGAAATTCATTCGCGTCGTCATAGTTCTGGCACTGGTGGGCATGGCCGTTCTGAAGTTCATCGGCCGGCTTTAGGAGCTCTCTCGACGGGCTCTGGGGCCCCGCCTTATTGACAATGGTTTTCATTTAGCCGTACCGTGCCCGGATGGCTCTTCCCCGGATGTTTCGCGGCACGCCTGTCTGGGGCGTTCTGGTGGCAGCCGCATTGCTGACCGGCTGCTCGTCGTCGCAGGCGACCGCCCCCACCGTGGTCGCGACCACCACGATCCTGGGGGACATCACCCAGCAGATCACCGCGTGCGCCGGCGGAACATCGGTCACTCTCATGCCCAACGGCACCGATCCTCATGACTTTGCTGCGTCGTCGCAGCAGATCGCCCTCATGGATGACGCCGAACTCGTCGTGGCCAACGGCCTGGGCCTGGAGGCCGGCCTCACAGACGCCCTAGCCAGCGCCTCAGCCGACGGTGCGCACGTCCTGGAGGTCGGACCCCACCTGAACCCGCTGCCGTTCAACGGGTCGACGACGACGCCTGACCCGCATGTGTGGTTTGACATGGAGCGCATGGCTGCAGCCGCAGAACTCATCGGCAGCACACTGGCTGACACCACTGCTCACTCGGACTATCGCGAATGCGGTCAGCAGGTTGCCGACCGTATTCGTGCCGCAGACACACAGGTGAGCGCAGTGCTCGAATCCGTTCCCGAAGGCAAGCGCGTCCTGATCACTGATCACGATGCCTTCGGCTACCTCGCCGCTCGGTACGGCTATCGCATCGCAGGTTCCGTGGTTCCCTCCAGCAGCACGCTGGCTGAGCCCAGCAGTGCCGACCTCGCGGCTCTGGCAGCTGAGGTCCGACGCCAGGGCGTACCCGCCATTTTCAGCAATGTCGGCCAGCCCGGAGCACTCGCCTCCGCGGTGGCCTCGGAGGCCGGCACTCACGTGACCGTGGTGCCGCTCTACGTCGAGAGTCTTGGAGCGCCCGGCACGTCCGCTGACTCATACATCGGCATGATGATGTACGACGCCACGGCAATTGCGGATGCGCTCAATCAGACAGGAGACTCCCCCTGATGGAGTGGCTCCTAGAACCCTTCGCGCACGGTTTCCAACAACGCGCGCTGCTGGCCGGATCCTTCGCCGCGTTGATGTCCGCTGTGGTCGGCACGTGGATCGTCCTGCGAGGGATGAGTTTCTTCGGTGATGCGTTCGTGCACGGAATCGTTCCCGGGATTGCGGCGTCGATCGCGTTCAATCTCAATCCGATCGCCGGCGCGGCCGTGGCAGCACTGGTCATGGTGTTTCTCATTGAGGTAATTCACCGGCAGACAGCACTGGGTGAGGACACAGCAATCGGCCTGCTGTTCGTGGGCATGCTCGCCCTCGGCGTCGTCATCTTGTCCAGACTCGAGAGTTACGCAGGGAGTCTGACAACAATCTTGTTCGGGGACGTCCTTGGTGTGACTCTGCCCAACCTCATCGCCGAAGGAATCCTTGCTGTTCTCGTCATCTGTGTAGCCACCGTGTTCTACCGACCGCTCCTTGCCTTGGCCTTCAACCCCGAGAAGGCCGAACTATGGGGACTGCACCCGCGGCGCACTCACGCAGTGCTCCTGGTGCTCATTGCCGCGGCCGTGATCGGCAGTTACCAATCGGTAGGCACCCTGTTGGTGTTCGGGCTGCTGGTCGGACCACCGGCCGCCGCGTCACTCATCTCACGCACGGTCCCGCGCATGATGATCACCGCAGCGGTTATCGCCGTGCTGTCCGTGTGGATCGGACTGACATTGAGCTACTGGCTGGGCACCGCGGGATCGGCGACCATGGCCATGGTTCCGATCGTCATCTTCTTCGCACTGCTCGTCATCACCCGCGTGGCCAGAAAGGTGCGCCATGTCTGAACTAGCCGCACAAGCGTCGAAGCTGGTGCTGTCGCGAGGATCTGTGACAGCGTTGACCGAGTCGGACTTCACCATCCCCGCCGGACGCATAACCGCGATCATCGGACCAAACGGCGGTGGAAAATCCACCCTGCTCCACGCCATTGCTGGGCTGCTGCCCATCAAGGAAGGCACGCTTTCGGTGTTCGACCAGCCTGTCGTCGGTGTGCGTGACGATGTCAGCTACGTACTGCAGTACACGACCGTGCCAGCGGGCACACCCATCACCGTCGCCGAAGCAGTGGCCATGGGTCGCTACCCGAGGCAGGGCATGCTTCGCCGCCCCTCCGTCGATGATCGCGCCAAAGTTGCCGCCGCGATGGAACGTCTCGGTGTCACCGAGTTGGCGCGACGTCAACTGACGGAGCTGTCCGGCGGACAGCGGCAGCGGGTCTATGTCGCGCAAGGCATCGCACAGGACCATCGCCTTCTTCTTCTTGACGAACCCCTCACCGGCCTCGACATCACGTCGATGCAGACCATCGACTCGATCATTCATGAGGAACCCGAACATGGTTGCACCGTAGTTCTCACGACGCATGACCTCGACGAAGCTCGCGCGGCAGACCATGTCTTGCTCACAGCGGGCAAGGTCGTCGCGTGTGGACCACCCGAGCACGTGCTCACGCCAGAGAACCTCACCGCCGCCTACGGCCTGGGTGTCCTGCACGTCAACGACCGCCCCACACTCGTTGACGACCATCACCATCATCACGAAGGCGACCGGTCGCATTCGCACCAACACGACCACGCACACGGACACAGTCATGACGACTGATGTGCGACGTACGACCCGACAGCGATCGGCGGTGCAGGACGCACTCGAGGCGATGGAGGAGTTTCGCTCCGCTCAGGAGATCCACGCTGAGCTTGTATCGCAGGGCACGAGCATCGGCCTGACCACCGTTTATCGCACCCTGCAGTCCTTAGCGGCTGCCGATGAAGTCGATGTACTTATCCGCGAGGACGGCGAAGCCGCTTATCGCAAGTGCGGCGGGGCTCATCATCACCATCTGGTGTGCCGCGCGTGCGGGCGCACAGTCGAAGTCGATGGACCAACGGTCGAACGATGGACTGCCGCTGTGTCTGCGGCCCATGGCTTTCGCGAGGTGAGCCACACCCTGGAGATCTTCGGCCGCTGCCCCGACTGTTGACCCGGCTTCGCCTCATTCTGACGAGTGCAGCCTAGAGCTGGTCGTCGACTGGGTTTGGCACTGCTCCGCCGTATCGACGATCGCGCGATGCATAGATCTCGCAGGCGTGCCATAAGTGGCGTCGATCAAAGTCCGGCCAGAGGGTGTCGAGAAAAACGAACTCTGAATAGGCCGACTGCCACAGCAGGAAGTTGCTGGTGCGCTGCTCACCACTGGACCGCACAAAAAGGTCAACATCGGGCATGTCCGGCTCATCCATGAATTTGGCGAGAGTGCGCTCGTCGATGCGATCGGGGTTGATGCGACCGGCCTGCACCTCCCGCGCAATCGCTGCCGCCGCATCGGCGATCTCGGCTCGGCCGCCGTAGTTGACGCACATGGTGAGCGTGAGCTTCGTGTTGGCCTCGGTGAGTTGTTCAGCTTCTTCGAGTTCGGCGATCACGCTGCGCCATAACTTCGGGCGACGCCCGGCCCACCGCACTCGAACACCAAGTTCGTTCATCTCGTCACGGCGACGGCGGATGACATCGCGATTGAAACCCATCAAGAACCGAACCTCGTCGGGTGAGCGCTTCCAGTTCTCGGTCGAAAAGGCATAAGCCGAGATCCACCCGATACCAAGTTCCAGTGCACCCTCGACGCAGTCGAACAGGCTTGCCTCACCAGCCTCATGACCTGCCGTCCGCGGGAGGCCACGTTCCTTGGCCCATCGTCCGTTGCCGTCCATGACGATGGCCACATGGCGCGGAATGAGCTCGGCAGGCAGCACCGGGGGCCGAGCACCCGACGGATGCGGCGTGGGATCGCGGGGTGAAAGCGCGCGACGCGGGGCACGGGCCATGACGACATCCTCCCCTAGGTGCGATCCACCAGGGGCAACGACCGCAAGCCGCGCTCAAGATGCCACTGCAAGAACGCGGCAACGAGGCCGCTTGCTTCGCGTCGATCACGCGCCTGACTGCTGTCCGCTTGATTCCAATCCCCACTGAGCAGCGCACCGAGCAGCAGCAAGGTGGGCGCAGAGGGAGAGGCCGAGCCCGGTGGCCGGCAGGATGGGCAGACAACACCACCGCCGGGAATCGAGAACGCGCGATGCGGCCCGGGCGCTCCACAGCGGGCACAGTCGTCAAACGAGGGAGACCAGCCCGCGACCGCCAGGGATCGCAAGAGATACGCATCCATCACCAACGTGGCCTCGTGCTCATCGGAGACCAGCGCACGCAAGCCAGAGATCAGCAGTGCGAATTGCTGGACGGACGGCTCGCGCTCCTCTGGAGTCAGGCGTTCGGCGGTTTCGAGCATGGCGGTACCGGCGGTCCAGCGGGCATAGTCAGCCGACAAGGCCGCACCGTGGGCATCGATCGTCTCGACCTGGCTGACCGTGTCCAAGGACCGACCTTCATACAGCTGTACATCCACGTGGCCGAACGGCTCGAGTCGACCGCCAATGCGACTTGAGGTCTTGCGCACGCCACGGGCGACCGCACGAACGCGCCCATGGGATCGCGTCAGCAACGTGACGATGCGATCGGACTCACCCAGCTTCTGAGTCCGAAGCACAACTGCCTCGTCGCGGTAGAGCGGCACGGTACATTCTCTCTGCAGATGGCCTAAACCCATGACCGAACACGGGCCCAGAACAACGGAGGCTGTGATGAGTGGCACGAGCCCCACACCTTCCGAGCCCGCTGGCACCACGGAGCCCGAGCGGCCCGCTCCCCTGATGATCGCGCTGGACTCGCGCCTGCTTCGTCGAAGCCTGGTTCTGATCATTGCCGCCGTACTGCTCCTGGCCCTGATCAAGTGGGCGTGGGAAATGCTGGCCGGATTCTTGTTCCTCATCCTGCTCTCCTGGCTCATTGCCATCTCGTTCGATCCGGTCGTGAGTTTCCTCGCGCGCAGACGCATGAGTCGCGGACTGGCCACTGCCATAGTCGCCATCGTCGTGCTGGGTGGCATTGGCGCCTTCATCGCACTGCTCGGTGGTGCTCTGGCCACCCAGGTGGGCGAACTCATTCTGGCTCTGCCCGAACTCATCCTGCAGATCGTCAAATTGGTCAACGAGACCTTCCACACCAACATCGATCCGGTCCAGCTGACCAACAGCCTCAACCTCACTCCGGGGCAGATCGCCGGTCTGGCCGGTAACTTCGCCGGCGGATTCTTCGGCGTCTTCTTCAGCGTTGTTGGCTTCGTCTTCGAATTCGTGACGGTTCTCGTGTTCTCGTTCTACCTGTCCACCGATGCGCCACGAATCAAGCGATTCATCGCTTCGTGGCTGCGACCGGAGCGGCAGGTGGTGTTCATCCGCATCTGGGACATCTCCGTTCGCAAAGCCGGTGGCTTCGTGATCAGCAAACTGGCTCTCGCCATGATCTCTGCCGTCTTCCACAGCGCTTTCTTCTTCATTATTGACGTGCCCTACTGGTTGCCCATGGGTATCTTCGCCGGCGTCGTGGCGCAGTTCATCCCCACGGTCGGCACCTACATCGGCGTGGCACTGCCCGCACTGTTCGCAATCTTCGACGATCCGCTGGACGTTCTGTGGATCATCATTTTCGCCACTGTGTACCAGCAGATTGAGAACTACGTCCTCACGCCGCGGATCTCGACCAGAACCATGGACATCAACTCAGGCGTCGCATTGGCATCTGTCTTCGTGGGCGCCGCCTTGTTCGGGCCCATCGGCGCCATCATTGGCATCCCGCTCGCCGCCATCGTGATTGCCGTGATCGAAGCCTACGGCCAGCGATACGCATTGCATCCGGACGTTGAGACCTCCACCGCCGTCACGACAAGGAAGCGCTAAAACCCAAGTCGACGGAGCTGCTTGGGGTCCTTCTGCCAGTCCTTTGCGACCTTGACGCGGATATCGAGGAACACCGGCACACCCAGGAGTGCCTCAATACCGTGCCGCGCTCGCGTGCCCACGACCTTCAGCCGTGAGCCGCCAGCTCCGATGATGATGGCTTTCTGCGAGTCACGTTCGACGTAGAGCATGGCGCGCACATCCGTGAGCGGACGATCGGCCGGTCGACTGTCGCGCGGCACCACTTCCTCGACGACCACCGCGATGCTGTGCGGCAGCTCGTCTTGCACACCGTCAAGCGCGGCTTCGCGGATCAGTTCCGCGATGGTGATCTCTGTCGGCTCCTCGTCGATGTCGCCATCGGGATACAGGACCGGGCCTTCGGGGAGCAGGTCGATCAATTTCTCGACGAGCAGATCCACCTGATGACCCTGCACCGCTGAGACCGGGATGACCTCCGCCCACGCAATACCCACCTCGACTCCCAGCGCTGCAACCTCCACCAGCCGCTCCGCGAGCACCTCACGCGAGACGGCATCCGTTTTGGTCACAACAGCGACGATGGACTTTCCACGAAGGAAGGAGAGCTGAGTGGCGATGAATCGGTCTCCCGGACCCACGTCCTGGTCGGCCGGGATGCACATACCGACAACATCGACGTTGGACCAGGTTTCGCGCACCTGATCGTTGAGCCGTTCGCCCAGAAGGGTGCGCGGACGATGCAGACCCGGAGTGTCGACCAGTACGAGTTGACCTTCGGGTCGATCAATCACGCCGCGCAACACACGACGCGTGGTCTGCGGACGGTCGGAGGTGATCGCGACTTTGCGCCCGACCATCGCGTTGGTCAGGGTCGACTTGCCCGCATTGGGGCGCCCCACCAAGCACGCGAATCCGCTGCGGAATGTCATGCTGCCTCCAGTGGTGATGTCGAGCGCTTCGACGATGCAATACCCAGAATCGCCAGCGCGACCAGGACCAGAACGACTCCGCACCAGCCAGCACCACCGAGGCTTTCGCCTAGGAGCAGAACTGCAAGGACGGTGGCGACCACCGGTTCGAGCAGATTGAGGGTGGCGATGTGGCCAGGCTGCAGCACTCGCAGGCCAAGCCCGAACAACACATAGGCGACTGTCGTGGCTGCGAGCCCCAGCCACAACACTTCGGCCACGCCGCGCCCCGACAGCCACCAGGTAGAGGTGACGGCGAAGGGAATGAGGACTACCGCACCGAGTGAGAAAGACGACGCCATGACAGACGTCGACGGGTGGCCCTCTCGCGTGAGCCTGACACCGAGGACCGTGTACATGGCGTAACACGCCCCCGCGCCGACCGCACAGCAGATCCCTGCAGGATTCGCAGTGCCGTCAGGGTCTCGCACCAGCAGAGCGACGCCGAGCACAGCAATGACAGTGGACGCGAGCCACACCCAACCCGGCGCACCCTCACGTAGCAGCCAACCAAGGACGCCCGCAATGAACGGTGCGAAGGCCAGCGACACAAGAGTCCCCAGTGCGACACCGGTGAGGTCGGCGCCCAGGAAGAACAGCGCCTGATAGCCCGCGACAGCCACGCCCATCGCCCACACCAATGGCGATCGCCACAACGTCACCAATGACCTGCCACCGCGCCGCCAGGCAACTATGGCCAGAAGTCCCGCTGCTCCCACCAGGAGCCGCATGGCTGCGACGCTGGGTCCCGGAGCACCGGGCGTCAGCAGAGCTTGCGACGAGGCAGATGTACCAAACAGGGTTGCCGCGCCGAGTACCGCCACACCAGCGCGTGAGTACTGGCTCACAGGTCAGGCATCCTGCGAGGATCGCCGCGATGCCAGAACGGTGCCGATGCGATTGCGACGGCCGGCCCCTTGCTCTGCGGTGAGTGTCCATCCGTCGATATCGACATGCGATCCGGCGAAGGGCACATGCCCGAGCCGCTTGGCGACCATGCCCAGAACCGTGTCAACACCTTCTTCTTCAGAGTCCAGCTCAAGACCTAAAAGTTCAGCCAGGTCGTCAACGTGCATTCGGGCAAGGACGCGGAAGGAATCTTCCGACAGCTGGGCTACCTCGGGTGCCTCGGTATCGTATTCATCCGTGATTTCGCCAACGATCTCTTCCAGGATGTCTTCGATCGTGACCAGTCCCGCCGTGCCGCCGTACTCGTCGATCACGATCGCCAGATGTGTGCGGGCAGCCTGCATCTCCCGAAGCAGGATGTCGGCGGGCTTGCTGTCAGGTACAAAGAAGGGCGGTCGCATGAGTGATTCGACTCGCTCAGTCGTCTCAGATTCGCGGTGATTAAAAGTTCGCCGCACGACATCCTTGAGATTGATGACCCCGACTACATCGTCGGAGTTCTCGCCCAACACCGGTATCCGCGAGAAGCCGGACCGCAGACCCAGCGACATAGCCTGGCGCAAGGTGCTGTCCCTTTCGAGCGACACCATGTCGGTCCGAGGAACCATGACTTCCTTGGCGAAGGTGTCACCCAATTCAAAGACGGAGTGGATCATCTGCCGCTCGTCATCTTCGATCAGGTCATCGGCTTTGGCCAGATCGACCATCTCGCGCAGTTCGGCAGCCGACGCAAACGGCCCTTCGCGATATCCCTTGCCCGGCGTGACAGCGTTGCCCAACAGGATCAACAACGTGGTGATCGGCCCTAGGAGAAGGGCGAGCAAACGGGCAACTCCGGCGGAGGCGAGTGCAATGCGCTCCACGTGCTGGCGACCCAGCGTCCGCGCGGCCACACCCAGGACCACATAGGACACCGCGACCATGACCGCGATGGCCAGCAGGAGTCCCCACCCCTCGGACCATCCCGCCGCCACGACGAACTGATCGTGCACGACCAGGCCAGCGAACAGGGTCGCGGTGACGGTGCAGACCGTGGACAGGAACAACAACACGTTGACGTAGCGCGGCCGATCGGCCATGACGATGAGCAGGCGCGCGACACTGCGCGGCCGACTCTCCTCGTAGGGCTCCACCTGGCTTCGAGTGACGCGGCCGATGGCCGTCTCCGCCATGATCAAGAGGCCCGCCAGCACGACCAGGAGTGCGGCGGCGATCACCAGTGACACGGTCACCTCATCCACCACTGCTCGAGAAGTCTGTCCTGCAACCCGAACATGGCAATGAGTTCTGTCTCGTCCATGTGGTCGTATCCAATGAGGTGCAGCGTTCCGTGCACGACGAGAAAGGCGAGCTCCTGGTCCAGTGTCCGACCGGACTGCTCCATCTGCGGCCCCAAGAACGCCGGGCACAGCACGATGTCACCGAGCACACCCTCGTCCGGTTCCTGATCGGCTGGTGCAGATCGCAGTTCGTCAATCGGAAAAGACAACACGTCGGTGGCCCCGGGTTCTTGCATCCAGTCTTCATGGAGGCCGGTCATGCGATCCAGGTCCACCAGAGTGATCCCAAGTTCGCATTCAGGGTGCAGCCTTAATTGATCCATAAGCCACGATGCAAGATTCGCCAACGCCTGCTCGTCGCAGGTCACCCCAGACTCGTTCGACACCACCACTTGGGTCACGGTTGCTCGGCTCGACTTTCGTCGTATCGCGCATAAGCCTCGACGATGCGGCCCACCAACTGATGACGTACGACGTCCTGCGACGTCAATCGACAGAACGCGACATCGTCGATGCCCTCGAGGATGTCCGACACCAAACGCAGGCCGCTCATCGTGCCTCGAGGCAGATCGACCTGCGTGACGTCGCCGGTCACGACCATGGTGGAACCAAAACCCAATCGAGTGAGGAACATCTTCATCTGCTCTGCGGACGTGTTTTGCGCTTCATCGAGAATGATGAACGAGTCATTGAGTGTCCGGCCGCGCATGTAGGCCAATGGTGCGATCTCAATCGTGCCGCTGGTGATGAGCCTAGGGATGGAATCGGGATCGATCATGTCGTGTAGCGCGTCATAGAGCGGACGAAGGTATGGATCGATCTTCTCCGAGAGCGTGCCTGGCAGGAAGCCGAGGCGCTCGCCCGCCTCGACCGCGGGTCGCGTCAGCACAATGCGATTGATGCGCTTGGCCTGCAGAGCCTGCACTGCTTTGGCCACCGCCAAGTAGGTCTTGCCTGTACCGGCCGGACCAATACCGAAGATCACCGTGTTCTCATCGATGGCATCGACATAGCGCTTCTGGTTCATCGTCTTTGCCCGGATAGTGCGACCGCGGTTGCTCAGAATGTTTGAGCTGAGGATTTCGCTCGGACGTGCTCCCGAACGCAGAAGCCCGATGGAGCGTTCGACCGATTCAGAGGTGAGTGCTTGGCCTGTACGCAGCATGACGAGCATTTCGCTCACGAGGGTGTCAACGGTCGCGACATCGTCGGAGGTCCCGCTGACCATGATCTCGTTGCCGCGGGCGAAGAGTTCGGCATCAGGAAAGGCGCGCTCAATCATGCGTAGGTATTCGTCGTGCGTGCCGAGGAGCGCCACCATGGGCTGGGATGAGGGCACGGTGATAGTCGTGCGTGCTTGCGGATTTCCTGCGGCAGGGGTGGACATCGGCATTAGCCCGGGGGCCAGGTGAAGTCGCGGCCGCCCAGCACATGCGCGTGCGCATGGAAAACGGACTGACCTGCACCCGCGCCGGTGTTGAACACCAGTCGGAACGAGCCACTGACCCCTTCGAGTTCAGCCACGCGCGTCGCTGCCTCGAGCATCGATGCCGCCAGGGGTGGATCGGACAGCGCGAGTTCCTCGACATCGCTCACATGCACCGTCGGAATGACCAGGACGTGCACGGGTGCCTGGGGGTTGATGTCACGAAATGCCACGACGTCGTCGTTTCGCCACACGATGTCGGCCGGGATGTCTCCGGCGACGATGGCACAGAACAGGCAGTCGCTCACGACGGCATCCTTCCACGCCGCGGCTCCCCACGGTCATCCCCGCCAGAGTTGCCCACAGCCCACCGCGGACTCGAGGCCATGAGGGCTGCCACTGCGGCCATGCCCGCCGATGAGGTGCGCAGGACGCTCGGGCCAAGTCGCACACAGGTCGCTCCTGCCGCCTGCAAGGTCACCAATTCGCCATCCGAGATGCCCCCTTCAGGGCCCACCACGATGACGAGATCTCCCGACTCCGGCAGCGACACCCCCGCGATGCCCTGTGCCGCAGATTCATGAAGAAGCACGGCACCCCGTGCTTCGCGCACGCGTGCGACCACGGCGGCCGTGTCAGCCAGTTCGGCCACGATCGGAAATCGCGCTCGACGACTCTGCTTGGCCGCCGCGCGCGCCGCATCCATCCACCGCTGCCGTGACTTCTCGATTCGATCCTGCTTCCACTGCACGACACAGTGAGCCGCCGACCACGGAACGATGACGTCAACACCGATTTCGGTGAGTTGCTCGACGGCGAGTTCGCCGCGCTCCCCCTTGGCAAGTGCCTGCACCACTACGAGACGCAGGCGGGGTTCGACTTCGTGCTCAACAGTTTCGACGTCGACTTCGCATGAGCTGCGTGCATCGTGACCGCGCACAGATCCGATGACCCGCGTTCCGTGGCCATCGACAACATGGATTGCCTCACCCGCACGCAGTCGAGTAACCGTGACCGCGTGGCGCCCTTCGGAACCATCCACCGTCACAACCGACCCTGGCTGAGCAGAGGCCAGGGCGGCAGGTTTGACAACAAAGACAGGTGCGCTCACTTGGGGCCGAAGGCGCCCTTGAACTTGGAGAAGATTCCCCCGCCGTTGGCTTCTGCCGATTGCGTCACCTGTTGCGTGGTCTCAGCACGCAGGTCCGCGAGTCGTCGCAACAGGTCCGTCTGCTGCGCATCCAGTTTGGTGGGAGTGGCAACCGAGAGGTGGACATACATGTCGCCACGACCATTTGACCGCAACCGGGCCGCGCCCTTGCCGCGGACGATGAGTTCGTCACCCGACTGAGTTCCTGCCTTGATCTCAATCTCAACGGGACCATCAAGCGTGGTGAGAGTCGTCTTGGTGCCCAAGGCAGCCGCTGTCATAGGCACTGCGACCTCGCAATGCAGATCGTCGCCGCGACGCTCGAACGTGGGATCGGGTTGAACGGCGATTTCCACAAAGAGATCACCCGAAGGTCCGCCATTGGGGCCGACTTCACCTTCGCCTGAGAGTTGAATGCGCGTGCCGGTGTCGACACCTGGCGGTACCGCAATCGTGATGATGCGGCGCGTGCGCACTCGACCATCTCCTGAGCACTCGGTGCATGGATGCGGGATCGTGGTACCGAAGCCCTGGCACTGCGGGCACGGACGTGAGGTCATGACCTGGCCAAGGAACGAACGCTGCATCTGCTGCAGTTCCCCGCGTCCACGACACATGACGCACGTGACGGGAGCAACGCCGGCAGCCGCGCCAGAGCCCTTGCATGTTCCGCACAGCGCTGCGGTGTCCACCACCAGGTCGCGCTTGGCGCCGAATACAGCGTCGGACAAGGAAATCTGGATCCGGATCAAGGCATCCTGCCCACGGCGGGCACGTGTGCGCGGTCCACGCTGCTGATTGCCGCCGAAGAAAGCGTTCATGATGTCGCCGAAGTCGAAGCCTTGCGCGCCACCGCCGTTGAACCCGCGCAGCGGGTCTCCGCCCATGTCGAACATTTGCCGCTTGTCCGGGTCGCTCAGCACCTCATAGGCGAGCGTGACTTCCTTGAATCGCTCCTGTGCTGCGCGATCCGGGTTGACGTCCGGGTGCAATTCGCGAGCGAGCTTGCGATAGGCGCGCTTGATGTCATCGGGAGACGAGTCGCGTGCTACTCCCAGAGTCGCGTAGTAATCGCTCATGCTGTGCCCAAAGTCTGACTCAGATACATAGCGACGGCCTGAACCGAAGCGATGGTGCTCGAATAGTCCATGTGGGTGGGGCCCACGATGCCCAGCGAGGCGACGGTGCTGTCGCCACGTGAGTACGGCGCGGCGACAACCGATGTGGCGCCCAAGCCCTCAATCGGGTTTTCTCGGCCGATCATGACCGTCATGCTCTGTCCCGCAGTGGCCGCACCGAGAAGTCGCATCAGGACCACCTGCTCTTCAAGGGCCTCCAGCACCGGCTCAAGTCCGAGCGGGAAGACTTCGCCGTAACGAGCCAGGTGCGCGGTGCCACCGAGCACGACACGCTCTTCCGTGCGTTCGGCGACAGCCTGGAGAACCGACGCGACTACCGCGCGCACCATCGGCTGATCCTCGGGAGTGAATCCTGTATCGATCCCCCCAACGGCGTCGGGGATGTCGACGAAACCTTTGCCCGCTGCAGCGGTGTTGAGCCGGGCACGAAGGTCAGCCAGCACGTCTGCCGCTACAGGCGCCGAGACTTCGACTACCTGCTGCTCAACACGGCCGGTGTCGGCGATGAGTACGAGCATGAGCCGTGTGCTGCTCAGTGCCACCAATTCAATATGGCGAACGGTCGAACGCGACAGTGACGGGTACTGCACAAGTGCGACCTGGCGAGTCACCTGAGCAAGGAGACGAACCGTGCGAGCCATGACGTCATCAAGGTCGACGGCCTGGTCGAGGAACGACTGAATCGCCGAGCGCTCGGCAGCACTCAGTGGCTTGACCTCCGAGAGACGATCGACGAATGCGCGGTAACCAAGATCGGTGGGCACGCGCCCGGCGCTTGTGTGCGGCTGGGCGATGTAGCCCTCGTCCTCTAGGGCGGCCATGTCGTTGCGAATGGTCGCCGGCGAGACGCCCAGGCTGTGCCGCTCGACCAGTGCCTTGGAGCCGACCGGCTCGTGGGTCGAGACGTAGTCCTCGACGATGGCCCGCAGGACGGCTAGACGCCGATCCTCCAGCATGAGCACCTCCGGGACAGGCACGCTTGGCACTCGCGCGCAGTGAGTGCCAGTCTAGGCGAGGTTGGCGCGCCCCGCCCACGGCCGTGCCGCCCTCAGCGACCCCGACCGAGCAGACTCCCCAGCCCAAGCCAGCCGGCAACCTTGCGAGCCCCGCGGCCAATCGATCGTCTGGCTCGCTTCCACCACGGAACCCGCTCCGGGTGAGGATCGCGCTCGCTATAGGCGGGTGGCAGATCCGGTGGTGCGTTGTACGCCGGCGGCGCCCCTTGTGACCACAGGCCCGCTCGACCCGCAGCGGCGTCGCCCATCATCGTGTCGCCCCCCTCAGGTGCGGGTGTGGGACCAGCTGCCTCAGTGGAATCCACGTCATCAAAGTCGTCGCTGCCCGCGCGTTGGGCACCCACGGGCAAAGGCTCGTCGTCGATCGTGATCGGTGCCTTCGCCGGTAGCGGGCCGGCGCCGGACGGGCCCAGAGAAGGACGACGGGCCATCGCGCCTTGGTCGGTAGACGAGGCAGAACGTCGACGCACCACGTCGTTGTCCCACATGGCCTCAGACATGGACTGCCCTTTCAGGAATCGCCCCGCCTGTCAGGGAAGCGTTCATCCATCATGGCACGCTGTGCTGAATTCAGATCAAGAATGGGATCAGGTCACGCCAACAGGTCGCGGATCACACCATCGGCAAGAAGCCGTCCACGCAGGGTGAGCACCACTCGTCGATCTGCGAGTGCTTCTTCGTCAAGCAGCCCATCCGCCACAAGCCCAGGGACACGCTGCTGCTCCACATCTCCCAGCGCGGCCAACGGCAGTCCCTCGGCCAGTCGCAGCCCGAGCATGACGAGCTCCACGTGTCGATCACGATCGCTGACCGACTCACGGCCGGCCACCGGATCGCCCGAGAGCACCGATTGCGCATAGGTGCGCGGATGCTTGTGAGTCCACCATCGCTCACCATCAAGGTGACCATGCGCGCCAGGACCGATCGCAAGCCAGTCACCATCGCGCCAATAACCCACGTTGTGTCGGCACTCCCCTCCCGGCTTCGCCCAGTTGGACACCTCATACCAATCGAGGCCGCCCGCACTCAACAGCTCGTCGAGCAGCTCATAGCGCGACGCCGCGACATCGTCATCGGGCATCGGCAGATCGCCGCGCGCGATGCGCCGCTGCAATGGAGTGCCGTCTTCGACGATTAGCGCATAGGCAGACACGTGATCGACATCGGCCGACAGCGCATCGTCGATGCTGCGCCGCAGATCGTCGTCGCTCTCCCCCGGGGTCCCGTAGATCAGGTCGAGGTTGACGTGGGTGAATCCGGCCCGGCGCGCCGCACGCGCGGCTGCCACACTCGCGCCGGGCGTGTGTGTGCGGTCAAGGATCTTCAGGACGTCCGGCGCGCTGCTTTGCATGCCCAAGGACAGTCGCGTGTAACCCGCGGCGAGCAGATCATCGAGCAGCGCGTCATCAATAGAGTCGGGGTTAGCCTCGGTGGTGACTTCGGCGTTGGGAGCCAGGCCCAGTTCATCGCGCACGGCAGCCAGCACAGACGCGAGCCCGGTCGCTCCGATCAAGGTAGGCGTTCCTCCGCCCACGAACACCGTGTCGACCTGCCGGCCGCGCACCAATGGCGCAGCTAATGAGATGGCGTTCGTGAGAACTTCGTGAAAGCTCTCGCGACTGACGTCATCACCGAGTTCGGTCGCCGTGTAGGTATTGAAGTCGCAGTAGCCGCAACGACTGGTGCAGAACGGGACGTGGATGTACACGCCGAGCGGGCGCGCCACGACTACTTCTTCGTCTTGTCGGATCCAGCATCGCCGGTGGACAGCGCGGCGATGAACGCCTCCTGGGGCACTTCCACGCGGCCCACCATCTTCATCCGCTTCTTGCCTTCCTTCTGCTTCTCGAGCAGCTTGCGCTTACGGCTGATGTCGCCGCCGTAGCACTTGGCAAGAACGTCCTTGCGGATCGCGCGGATGGTCTCGCGCGTAATGACCCGTGACCCGATGGCCGCCTGAATAGGCACCTCGAACTGTTGGCGAGGGATGAGCTCCTTGAGCTTGGCGGTCATCATGGTGCCGTAGGCCATCGCCTTATCGCGATGCACGATGGCGCTGAACGCATCGACCGGTTCACCGTGCAGAAGGATGTCGACCTTGACGAGGTCCGACTCCTCCTCGCCACTGAGTTCGTAGTCGAGTGAGGCGTATCCACGCGTGCGCGACTTGAGGTGATCGAAAAAGTCGAAGACAATTTCGGCAAGGGGGAGCGTGTAGCGCAATTCCACCCGGTCCTCGGAGAGATAGTCCATACCCAGCAGTGCCCCGCGTCGCTGCTGGCACAGCTCCATGACAGTGCCGACGAACTCGCTGGGAAGAATCACGGTGGCTTTGACCACGGGCTCGAAAATGCGAGCGATCTTCTGATTGGGGAACTCGCTCGGATTCGTGACGACGACTTCAATGCCCGAGTCCTCGATAAGTCGGTAGATGACGTTGGGCGCGGTGGAGATGAGATCCAGATTCGCTTCGCGCTCGAGTCGTTCGCGAACGATTTCCATGTGGAGTAGCCCAAGGAACCCGCACCGGAACCCGAAGCCCAGGGCCAAGGAGGTCTCCGGCTCGTACACCAGCGCGGCATCGTTGAGCTTGAGCTTGTCGAGGGCATCGCGCAGCAGCGGGTAGTCCGAACCGTCGATGGGGTAGAGCCCGGAATACACCATCGGCTTGGGATCGCTGTAGCCCCCGAGTGCTTCGGTCGCGCCCTTGACCGACGACGTGATGGTGTCGCCGACGCGCGACTGGCGCACATCCTTGACACCCGTGATGAGGTAGCCGACCTCTCCGACACCCAAGCCCTGACACGGGATCGGCTCGGGGCTGATGACACCCACCTCAAGCAATTCATGGATCGCGCCGGTCGACATCATTTCGACCTTCTCGCGCGTGCCGATATGTCCGTCAACCACGCGGACGTACGTCACAACACCGCGATAGGTGTCATAGACCGAGTCGAAAATCATGGCGCGTGCGGGCGCTTCGGCGTTGCCCTGCGGCGCAGGAACCATCTCGACCACGCGTTCCAGAACTTCCTTGACTCCGAGGCCGGTCTTGGCCGAGGTCAGCAGGACATCAGCGGGGTCGCATCCAATGATGCGGGCGAGTTCGGCCGCATACTTCTCGGGTTGCGCCGCAGGGAGGTCGATCTTGTTGAGCACCGGGACGATGACGAGGTCGTTTTCTAGCGCGAGGTACAGGTTGGCGAGAGTCTGCGCCTCGATGCCCTGTGCCGCATCGACCAGCAGGATGGCGCCTTCACATGCGGCCAGCGACCGGGATACCTCGTACGTGAAGTCCACGTGACCGGGGGTGTCGATCATGTTGAGGACGTAGTGCTTCCCGTCATCGGCCGTGAACGGCAGGCGTACGGCCTGGCTCTTGATGGTGATGCCGCGCTCGCGCTCGATGTCCATGCGGTCCAGGTACTGGGCCCGCATCTGACGAGGGTCGACCACACCGGTGACCTGAAGCATGCGGTCGGCCAGGGTCGACTTGCCGTGGTCGATGTGCGCGATGATGCAGAAATTCCGGATCACCGACGGATCGGTGCTTCCGGGCTGCCAGGGCGTCACTCGGGTCCTCACGGGTCAAGCACCGGGGCCGTGGAGGCCGGGTGCCGGGGCGGTTTAGCCCGATTTGGGCCGGGGGCCAGCCTACGGGTACTCTGGGCCGCTGCCTGACGGCAGCCAGTTCCACCCCTCTTCTCCATTTATCTGCTCCATCGACCGAACGAAGGCTCCCCGTGGCGAACATCAAGTCGCAGATCAAGCGCAACCGCACCAACGAGAAGGCGCGCCTGCGCAATAAGGCCGTCAAGTCCTCGTTGAAGACGTCGGTGCGCAAGTTCCGCGAGGCCGCTGCAGCCGGTGACGCCACGGTCGCGTCCGCCGCAGCACGCGAGGCCAGCAAGGCGCTGGACACCGCGGTCAGCAAGGGCGTCATTCACAAGAACCAGGCCGCCAACCGCAAGTCCGCGATCGACAAGAAGGTCTCGGCGCTCTAGCTGAACCCGCCGCACGCCTTTTCTAGGCGGGTGCGCGCTCACCGGATCGGTGAGCAATCGAGCCGATGAGGCTCTCCAACGCGTAAAGCTTTTGCTCGTTGTCCAAGGCCGAGTCGATCTCAACTCCGCCCTTCATTGCGCCATCCGCGTCCGCCAAGGCAACAACGCTGGCCGCCAATCGACGTTGGTCCGAACCCCACCGCGCCCATTGGTCGCGAAGCTGCCGCACCTTCCAGTCGGGGATGCCCGCCTCGCGTGCGATTGCCGCATCGCTTGCGCCCGTAAGCCCACCGACCTTGATCAGCGTGCGCACCCCGGTTGCAAGCGCCGCGACAGTCATGGGTCCGCTCCCGCTTCCCGAGATGGTGGCCAGTTGACGCACGAGGCGTCGCACGTCGACTTCGCGTCGCGACCAGGCTGCGTCAGAGATGGAAAATCCACTCACCTCAGCGACACCCGTGAAGTACTCGTGCACATGCATCGCTGACAGCGGAGTCTCATCGACATCACTGACCAGTTGGGTCACAGCGCCGGCGAGCATCGCGGCGTCGGTGCCGATCGAGTCGATGAGAGCCTCAATGGCATCGGGCGTCGCTTTGCGTCGATGTACCGAGAACTCGCGGGTGACGAATTCGCGGTAGGCCTTGGCGCCTTTGAGAGGTGCACAGTCAAAGACTCGCGCGCCTGCGGCTTTGGCCTTCTCAACGATGGCCTTGTTGGCCGCATTGCCGGCGGGGTGGATGAGGACCAGATGAACACCCTCAACCGGATTCTCGATGCTGTCCTGCAAGACGGCCAGAGCAGTGTCGTCAGCCGACTCCACACCTGTGACGACAACGACGGAGGCGTCGCCGAACAGCGTGGGTGAGCACGCCATACGAATCGCGGATCCGCCATCCTCAGATCCGGCAGCCACCTCGACGACCTGCACGGTCGGGTCCTGGGCTGTCACAGCAGCGATCGCCTCGCGCAGCGACCGCTGCACAAGGATCGGCTCCTTGCCGTGGATGAGGGTGAGGCTGGACATCGTTCATTCAGCCTATCCGCGGGTGACCGCCGCCAGCCCCGCCGGTGATTTCACCATGGCAATGTCGCCGCTGAGATCCGTGCGAAGGACTGTGGCACCCGAGGCGACCCATGCCTCCACAGTCGAGGGTGCCGGGTGTCCGTAGGAGTTGCCGGCGCCGACGCTGATGAGTGCGAACGGCACAGGAGCCTTCTTCGCAAGGTCGTCGACAGCATTGCTGCTGCCGTGATGGGGAACCTTGACCACATCGAAGGCATGTAGGTTCGACAGAACAGCACTCTGGGCCTCTCGCTCCACATCGCCCGTGAGCAGCACGCGCTCCCCCGCAACCACCGCATCGAGTACGACGCTGGCGTTGTTCGGTACGGAGCCGGTGTGCAGGACCCGAGCGGGCCACAGTGCCCGCCATGACACGTCGCCGATCATGCGCATGTCACCGGCCGTGATGATCGACACCGGAATACCGCGTGACCAGGTGTCCACATCGCGAGCGTCCGTGGCCGGCTCGCGAATGGGTGTGACCAGGATGCTGCCGATGCTGCGATCCCGTAATGCGCCTGGCAATCCGTTGACGTGGTCAGCATGGAAGTGCGTGAGAACAATGGCCGGGAGTCGAGAGATGCCCGCATCGTGAAGACATCGATCCACTCGGGCCGGGTCGGGGCCGGTGTCGACAAGCACGCCTTCGTGTTCTGCCGAGCGCAGGATGATCGCATCGCCCTGTCCGACATCACACATGATGAGGAACCACCCCGGCGGTGGCCAGTCGCGGCGGCCACCCAACGCGACGACGCAGCCGGCCAAGGCCACACCCGCCATCGCGATCCACCAGCACCGACGTGGGTGCCAGCGTCGCTGCACATATCGACCCACGACGATCGCCACGACGATCGCTGCGCACAGCATCACACCGGTGACTCCCGTGGGCCAGCCCACTGAAGCGAAGGGCAATTGCAGACAGGAGTGGGCGACCCATAGCAACCATCGCGCAGGGATCGCTGCGACCCACACCAGCAGGGTCGCCGCACCCGGCCACCATGGCGCGACGAGTGCGGCGAGAAGACCGAGAACAGTGATAGGCGCGACGACCGGCTCGGCAAGCAGGTTCGACGGAAGAGACGCCCATCCGGCGAAGGCCCCCATCGCCGCGAGCGCGGGCAGGGTGGCGACCTGCGCCGCGCACGTGAGCGCGACACCCTGACGCAACCGCAGCGGCCACGTGCACGTGACTCTCCATCGCGCAAGTAACCGCTCAATCGCGGGCGACAGCATGATCAGCCCACCGGTTGCCAACACCGACAGTGTGAATCCCCAGGTAACAGCGATGTCCGGTGACACCACGACGAGCACAATGACGGCAGCAGCAAGCACGGATGGACCTGCTCGCCGGCCACCGGTGAGCAGACTCAGGACGATCACCGCTCCCATCACCGCAGAGCGCAGAACGCTTGGCTGTGGTCCGACAAGTACGACGAAGGCCACGAGCGCACTGAGCCCCAGCACAACTCGCCAGTGGAGTGCCAGACGCGCCAAGCCGGCGAGACCAAGAACCAGTCCCAGCACGATCGCAACGTTGCCGCCTGACACAGCAGACAAATGCGATAGGCCAGCCGATTGCATGTCTTGTGCGGTGTCAGGCGGCAAAACTGAGTCATCGCCTACGGCAAGTCCAGCCACAAGCGCTCCGGGCGCCACTGGAACGTGCGCCATCGCCTTCTGCAATCCCATCCGCATCGCATGAGTGAGTGCATCGAGGACACCCGGCCCTGCGCGCACCTTGATGGCGTCTGCCATGAGAAGAGCGGCTGACGACGGTGACGCGGATGTCAGTAGTCGTCCCTGCGCCGAGACGATTGAGCCCGGTGGCGGAAGGTGAGCCCGATCTTTCACCCGAACCAGGAGGGGCACCTGAATGTCGGTGACCTTCTGAGTACATGTCACGCGCGTCGTAGCCAAGCCCGCTTGAATGATCTGACTGTCCTGCCATACGGCTGCCTGGCGGGCCAGGAAAGTCTGCGGCTCCGTGGTCACGACTCCTTCAACGACGACGTCACATCGGGCCTTCGCCCATGAGGCGAGTGGTTCCTGGGCGAGTGC